>Ga0364867_10094_pt1 | contig 60334 bp, 51 predicted proteins | sample ExccelAu500001D4_3_FD_206915 | JGI IMG/M metagenome (GOLD analysis project Ga0364867, IMG submission 206915) | Enriched cells from Trout Bog Lake Hypolimnion, Wisconsin, USA - BchlTB.Aug13.5000.01.D4 | ecosystem: Environmental > Aquatic > Freshwater > Lake > Hypolimnion/Profundal zone | place... | reverse complement strand
CTTTACCCGAAGCCATTTTTGATCTCCCGCGGCGTATTCAGTTTTAATCAGGACAAGATGCAGTTCGATACCTTCAGGCTTGCCTATGCCAATTCCGTTTTTGTACTGAATGGCTCCGTGGCAAATGTGATTGATTATGCAGTAAAGCCCGGTTCTGTACTTAAAGGTTCCTTCAGCCTTACAAGCGACATGATAAACGTAAATGACTTTATGTCAGCGCCTGTACCAGGGGCAACACCTGCACCAGCCACTACAACGGCCACAGCGCAGCCCACCACCCCAAGTGTAGTAATGGTGCCCAAAACGCTGGACCTGACATTTACCGCTGATGTAAAGAAGGTAAAATACACCGACCTCGTGATAAAGGACGCTAAGGGCAATATGACTATAAAAAATGGCACGATCACGCTTAAGGAAACCGGTTTTAACCTCATTGATGCGCCTATATCCATGGATGCTACCTACACGGGCATTAGCCCGCAGAAAGCAACATTTGATTACCACTTAACGGCGAAAGACTTTGATATACACAAGGCATACAAGAACATCAAGTTGTTTCGCGACATGGCTACATCTGCGGCTTCCGCGGAGGGTTTGATCTCTATCGACTACAAATTAAGCGGACGGTTGAACAGTGGTATGACGCCTGTGTATCCTTCACTAAAAGGCGGCGGCGTAGTAACTGCAGAAAAGATAAAAATGCACGGCTTCAAGCTCTTTAATTCGATTGCTGAAAAGACAAATAAAGATAGCGTAGGCGGAAACCCTGATGTGTCTAAAGTAGAATTAAAGACAACCATTGCCGATAATATCATCACGATAGCGCCCACTAAAATACGTCTCGCGGGTTTTAGGGCGAAGTTCTCCGGTCAGGTTAGCTTCGACAAATCTTTGAACCTCAAATTCAGGTTAGGGCTTCCACCCATGGGTATCATAGGCATTCCCATGACCATTACAGGCACGCAGGATAAGCCGGATGTACACTTAGGTAAGGGTAGCGATGATGATGACCTGAAGGGTGTTTCTGATGATGCTGAATGATAACGGCAGGCTTGCGGGGCGTCGTCAATTCCGGTCGCGGTGTGGCTTGGTCTTGTAGTGGTGCTCTTTATAGTCGCGGTCGCGGTAATAGCCCCGGTAATCGTTAAATCGATAATGGGTGCAGGACATAAAATTTGCAGCCAGCACGGCGAGTAAGAAGGCTATCAATAGTTTTGACTTAGTCATTGATCCTGATTTTTTTAAGTCCGGCAGAAATTCAACGTAAATTTCATACTATTTCCACTTAAAAAGAAATTATTCTCAGGCGTTGTGGAAAAACAAATTGTTACGGATGGCCGCTGTCGTTTGCCGGTGCTTATGCTATCCCGCTACCATTTTTTCTCTATGCTCTCCAGTATGGCCACATAGCTCACATACCGGTCTTCGGACACCCTTCCATCTCTTACCCCCTGTTTTATCGCACACCCCGGCTCATTAGTATGCAGGCAATTATTAAATTTACAATCTTTGAGCAGCGGGCGCATCTCCGGGAAATATTGCGACAGCTCAGCCTTTTCAAAATCAATGAGCCCAAATTCCTTTACTCCGGGTGTGTCTATGATCCTTCCCCCACCCGGCAAATCGAACATCTCGGCGAAGGTGGTAGTATGCTGGCCCTTTCCGCTCCATCCTGAAACGGTCTGCGTTTTCAGCCCGATACCCGGTACGAGCCGGTTGATAAGGGTGCTTTTACCCACGCCCGAATGACCGCTGAATAGTGTGGTTTTATCCGCTATTGTCCCCTCCAGTCCTGTCAGTGTTTCCGGCACGTTCGCCGATACAGGATATACCTGGTAGCCGGCAAGCCCGTATATTTTTTGCCAGTGCTGCAACACAAACTCATGCTTTGTTTTCAGCAGGTCGATCTTGTTTACAACGATGATGGCAGGGATATGATAGGCTTCGGCAGTAATCAGGAAGCGGTCTATAAAGCCCGTAGAGGTACGCGGGTCTGCGATGGAGGTGACCAGCAGCGCAAGGTCTATATTGGCAGCTATGATATGCTTCTGGTTCTTATTGTGTGGTGATACCCGCACCATGTAGTTGTGCCGGTCGGCCACATCTGTAATGATCCCTGTTTTTATTCGATCGTCCTCTACGTCAAACTTCACCGAATCTCCAACTGCCACCGGATTGGTAGAGGATATTTCTTCGTCTATTTTCAACTTGCCCTTTATCCGCGCGTCCCAGAAGCCACCTCCGGTATCCCTTACGGAATACCAGCTCCCCGTTGATTTATATACTAATCCCTGCATGATTAAAAAACCAAAATTACTATATATCGGGAACTAAAACACGGGTGCTGGGAAATAGCGGGGAAAATGGAAGACGTTAAGCCAAAAAATAAAGTAAAGCCCCTGAGCGAAGTCACTCTTTAAGACCTAAACTAATCCATTAACGTCCGATAATTTGCGAAGGACTAACTGACCAGCCTGCCCTTAGCCCAGCCCATCTCATCAAACCCAATCATCTTGTTCTGGTCGGCATCCCACACTTTCAGGCGCAGGCACGCCGCAATGTCAGACGGTTTTAATGTGGTCACTTTTGCGCGTTGCAGTTCAGGAATGGCCGCCATAGCCTCCGGAAGACGGTAGAACGGTATTTTTGAATTGAGGTGGTGTATGTGGTGGTAGCCGATGTTAGCGGTTACCCATTGCAGTAGTGGGTCCAGTTCCATATAGCTCGATGATTCCAGCGCCGCGTCGGTATAACTCCAGTCGGCATTCTTTTTAAAAGATACGCCAGGGAAATTGTGCTGTGCGTAAAACAGGTACGCGCCCAGCATCTGCGACAAAAAGAAAGGCATAAAGAAAGCCAGCAGCCATGTAAGCCATCCGTAATGTACAAATATCACCACCGCGATGGAAATATGTAATATCAGGACAACCAGTGAATCCCAATGTCTTTTGAAACTACTTAAAAAAGATTGGATGCACATGCCAAACATGAACGTAGTGAAGTAGGCAAAGAACATATTTATGGGGGACCTTATGGCAAGGTAAGTAAACCGTTCCGATTTAGATGCCTCCAGAAATTTCTGTTTTGTCATGATGGGGAACGATCCAATACTTGCGCTGAATAGCTTCGCATTATGATTGTGGTGGTGGTCATGCGACCGTTTCCAGATATTGGGCGGCGTAATCATGTATATCCCGAACAACGTGAATATGACATTCGCCAGTATCGATTTTCTTAATATAGTATGGTGCTGATAATCATGGAAAATGATAAAAAAGCGCGATAACAACATGGCAGTGAATACGCTACAAATTATTTTTACAAAAAGGCTGTTCTCCGGGTTTAAGGTACACCAGATAGAAGCAATGAGTAAAAAAAACGTTGTAAGCGTGTAATACCAGCTCTTCCATCGTATCTCCTTTGCAAACGGTTTAGTTGCCAGTATCAGTTCTTTTCCTGTAAGCATGCACAAATTTAAGGAACATTCAGAAATAATTATAGCTCACGAGGTAGGATATGTGTTAAAATCACGTTTTTGCCGCTTTTTTACAGATGCATATCGCAAAAGTCTCGAAGTGATAAGATAATTGTGTACTGCCGCTAAAGATAGAAATAATACCGAGGGACAGGCGGTGGAACGGGGTTATTTTATTTTTAGCGTGATATTGTCTGGGCCAGCACTAAGTTCGCGCCGACGAACTACTACAGCAGTAGGCCGCCTTTTTGATGGCTCCGATCATATAATCGATATTGCGGAAGGCTACCTCGGAAATAACGTGGCATAATTCTCGGTAAATTTGTAAAACAGACAGTCAAATGGACACTTTACTTATGAAGGGAAAACTGCACCGTTTTATTGAAACTGTGGAAGAAAAGAGGATGAAAACTATTTACGCACTATTTGAAAAGGAAATCGAAGAAGATGGGATATACTGATGAGTTTAAAAAGGAATTGGGGCGGCGCTATTCCTACTATAAACTTGGAGGCGAGATGGTTAGGGCTGATGAAGCGGATAGACAAATAACTGAACTAGCGATGGCAGTAAAATGTAGATGAGCTATACGCACGTATTTGATTCTGTGGCAATGGACGAATTTAAACGCGCAATCGAGTGGTATGGAAAGAGAAGCCTGCCATAGAAAGCTGCGGCGTTCGTATTACATTATATAAGTTGCCTTATGGTAATCTAAAGCATATTTTTGCCGATAACCGGAAAACAAATAAATTTGTATAAAGGAGTTTTGTATGACAACGACGGAGACATTGCGGAAACAAGCCATGAAATACATCAAGAACGCGGACGAAAACTCATTGCGCCGGGTAAATGCTATTCTTGAAATAGATCAGTGCAGCAATGAATGGTGGAAAGACAACGAGTTTGTTGCAGAATTGGACAGTCGATATGAGGCGTTGGAATCCGGCGACGACCAAGGGGTTACTATTGAGGACTTAAAAGCGTCCATTGAAAAAATGAAAGTGACGACGCATGGGAAATGATGGCGTCCACACTAGTATTTTATCAAGTAGGGCCGATAAAGAACTGAAATCTTCATTCACTTGGTATGAAGAACAGCGACATGGTCTGGGCGACAGGTTTATCAATGAAGTCATAAACAGCATTGCTAAAATTGAACGGAATCCGGAATTGGCCGCAATAAAACATAAATCATATCGGGAAACAAGGGTAGGTGTATTTCCTTATGTGGTTATTTACCGGATTGATAAGAGAAAAAGGATCATTCGCATTTTGTCTGTGTTTCATACGTCGCAAGATCCAAGTAAGAAATACCGTTGAATTATCCTCTTCCCGAATTGTAATTCCTATACATCACCCGCAACATCGACGGTAGTATGATCAGCAAAATAGGCAACGCAATAACAAAGCCTCCGATAACCGAAATAGCCAGCGGCTGGTGAAGCTGAGCCCCGGTGCCGATGCCGAGTGCGAGTGGCATCAACGCGATAATTGCGCCAAAAGCGGTCATCAACTTGGGGCGCAATCGGGTAGATATGGAGTAGATAATGGCCTCGTCTACCGTTTTCGTTTTCAAGGTATCGCGGAACTGTAGAAACGTAAATATCGCGTTTTCGCCTATTATTCCCACTATCATGATCAGCCCGGTATAACTGCCCACATTGAGCGGCGTATGGGTGAGAAACAGGGCCAGATAACTGCCGGAAATACCCAGCGCTGCCAGCGACACAATAAGCACCGCAACCCTGAATTCGCGGAACAGAAAAAGGATAACCCCAAAAACCAATAGTATTGATGCGATAAGGATCATCAGCAATTCTTTGAACGACTGCTGTTGCTCTGCATAATTACCTCCGTACTCTATATGGTAGCCTTGCGGCAACACTACTTTAGCTGCGATGCCCTTCTTAATGTCATCCACAACACTCCCCAGGTCGCGGTTTTCAAGGCGGGCGGTCACCGCGCCTATACTTTGTAAGTTCTCCCGTTGTATCTCGGCGTCGCCGGAGTCAATCAAGATGTCGGCAAGTTTATTGATGGGCGTCAGCCTGCCGTTGGGTAAGAACACCTGCAGTTGTGCCATATACGCAGCGCTCATTTGCCGACTTCCAGGGTAAACCGCGCGGATATTTGACAATTGCTCCTTTTCAAGCAGCGTACCCACCACATTACCCTCCAGCGAAGCCTGCAATTGGTATTGAAGGCTGGCAGGCGAGATGCCAAACTGCGCCAGCTTGGCATAGTCTGGCTGCACCCTGATAGTCGGCCCCGCAATCACAATCCCGTTGAATACATCGGCAGTCCCTTTTACATCGGTAACTATATCCGCCACCTGCCGGGACAGCTCGTTGAGTTTTTGCTGATTGTCGCCGAATATTTTTACCTCAATGGGCTGTGTAGATGTCATCAGGTCGCCGAGCATATCCATGATCACCTGTCCAAAGTCGATGCGCAGCGCAGGTTGGGTTGCCTCCACTTTTTTGCGCAGGTCGCTGATCACCTCTTCCGTTGTTTTGTTTCGGTCTTTCTTCAGTTGTATCAGGTAGTCGCCACGATTAGGTTCCGTGATATAAAACCCCATCTGTGTCCCTGTACGGCGCGAATACGCCTCTACTTCAGGCATCGCCACAATTATCTTTTCCACTTCCCTTAGCATCCGGTCTGTTTCTTCCAGCGATGTCCCCGGTGGTGAACTGTAGTCAAACACGATACTGCCCTCATCCATCTCTGGCAGGAAGCCCGTCTCCAACTTCGGGACAATCACCACGATAATAGCGATAAGCCCTGCAATCAGTATTAAACTCAACCAGGGCTTCCGGATAAAAAAGGACACCCATTTTTGATTTTTTACATGGTGCTCTGCGGTGGCCGCCTTTGGCTTTTGTCTCTGCCGGGAAAAGATCAGATAAATAACCGGCAGCCCTATCCAGGTGACAAAAAACGAACACACCAGCGTGATGATCATGGTATTGGTCATCACTTTGAAATAGGCCCCGGCCACGCCACTCATCAGCACAAATGGCAGGAATATTACGATAGTGCTCACCGATGAACCGATCATCGCCGGCAAGAGGTAATGAATAGCCTTCTGCACTAAGGTGGTAGCCGGCTCGCCGGGGTGCTCTTCATGGGTGCGGTGTATCTGCTCCACCACCACTATAGCATCATCTATTATGAGGCCGATGGCCGCTGCGATTGCCCCCAGCGTCATGATATTAAATGTATTGCCGGTTACATAAAGTACAATAAGCGTAAGGCACAGTGTCACAGGGATAGTAACCAGTATTACCATACTCGCCTTCAATGAGCGCAGAAAAATAATCGCCACAATAATGGCCAGTGCCAGTCCCATCCACAGGCTGTCTGTTACACTTTTCACGGAGTCCTTTACAAAATCAGACTGGACGTAATAAGGTTTTATCGTCACATCACCGGGCAATATTTTCTTCAGTTCGGCAACCTTTTTTTCTATCTGCGCTGAAACGTCTATAAGGTTCGCATTAGGTTGCTTCAATACAGCGATTAGCAGGCCATCACGGCCATTAGCGTTGATCTTTACATACTCAACCCCCTCCCTTATCTGCACGTCTGCAATATCCCGCAGGTGCACAATGCGCTTACCATCATTCCTCACCACAATATTGTTCAGATCAGCAATCGTATGCACCGCGGCGTCAGTTACCGTAAGGTACAGGTAGTGGTAGTCCGACAGGTAGCCATTAGATTTGATGAAATTGGTCTGCGCCATGGCCGCAGCCAGCGAATCCGGCGTTATCGACAGTTCTGTCATTTTCTCACGGTTCAGCACCAGCCAGTATTCTTTTTGCTTGCCACCGATGATCCGTATTTCTGATATGCCCTCTGCTTGCGACAGGAATGGCTTTATGGTATAGGTGCCTAATTGCCGCAGCTCTATGGGTGACCGCGTATTGCTTTCCAGCGTGTAGCCCATCACCGGTAATATGGATGGGTTCATTTTCTCCACGCTGATCTGTATATCGCCGGGGAGTTCGTTCTTTATCTCATTGATCTTCGACTCTATTCTTTGTTTATCCAGGTCTATATCTGCGCCCCAGTTCATGTACGCCGATATTTCGCAACTGCCCCTGCTGGTGCTGCTGCGTATCATCTGCAGGTCGGGTACTTGCTTAATGGCGTTTTCCAACGGTTTCGTAACCGTCACCATCATCTTATTCACCGGCTGTAATCCCGCATCCGCAATGATCTTGATCTTCGGGAACGTGATCTCCGGGAATAGTGATGTCTGCATTTTGCTATATGCAAACATCCCGCCGATGATCAGCAGCACCAAGACAACCGTGAGCGGGTTTTTATATGAGGTGAAAAAGTTTTTCATTTTAGCTTAAAGGACAAAATCGAAAAGTAAAAAGTTCAGCCGCCGGATGGCTCAGTTCAAACCACAGAGCCCGCCAGTTGCCGTATTGTATATAGTGTCGAACGCAAAATCGAGAATTACTGTCATTGCTGCCGTAGTTTCAATCCATAAGCGATTGTTGCATTTACATCTATTTTCCATCCCCCACCGTCACCCTTGCCGAATCCCCAAGCCCATAATTGCCGGTCACCAATATCTTGTCCGATGGCAAAAATTTGGGTTCCAGTATTTCTACTCTGTCGTCGGTTTCAATACCTTTTTTTATAGGCACTTTTACGGCCGTTACAGAATCAATCATTTTCATCACCCAGAAATCACTTTGCACATCATTCGTCAGTATTGCAGACTTAGGCAGCGATGGCGCATTCGTTCTATTGTCCTTCACTATCCGCGCCTTCGCAATGAGGTTCTCCGGTATCTCTTGCCCGCCATTCACTTTTATCACGATATTTTGTGTTTGCGATGTCGGGTCCACCGTTGGCATCAGCGCATCCACGCGTCCTTTTAGTACAGTGCCATCCGGCAGGGTCAGTGGTATTTCACTGCCTTTCTTTACGTACGCCCGCAGTTCGTAAGGAAGGTTCAGTATAAACGCAAAACTATTTTCATCGCTGATTGCAGCAAGTTGTTCTCCATCCTGCACATAGTCACCTGTCTGGTGATTGAGTTGGGCTATGTATCCGTTGCCATCAGCCTTTATATTGTTCACGCCTGAAAACCGGAATGAGGTGTCTAATTTATTGATCGTATTCCCCACGCTCATAGCTTCCTTGGTTTTGAGGGTAAATAACGTTTCACCCGCGTGCACATACTTGCCGGGGATTGCATTTACGGTCTGTATATAGCCATTTACATTTGCCTTCACATAGTGTTTTTGCAGGAAGGTTGCCGTTGCATTCAGGTCAATGTACGCGGAAAGGGCGTTTGTGGATACCGTTGTTACCGTAACAGGGGTGCCCGGCGTTACAGTCTTTTCCTCTGCTTCCGGTTGCTTTTTTTCTGGCCCATGGCACGACCACGCCACTGTTGCCAGCAGCAGCAGAAAAAAGCAATATTTTAAATGGGATACGTTCATCGGTAGCATTTTATCGGTTCCAGTAATTGAGTTGATTGATGATCTGCATACGGCTAATGTTATTTTGTGTCAGTAGGTTTTTTGCGGCGAGGTAATTATTCACGGCTATCACAAGGTCGGCAATTTTTGTCTCTCCTGTTTCCAGCAATTTACCATTTACGTCTATCAGGCCCTGGGCATATCTTACTTGCTCATTTATGTCATCTATCAGCGACTCCGTTGCAGCCAGTTGTTGCCGCAGCATCGCCGTCTGCTGATCGTATTGCCGCGCAAAGAAATCTTTATATGCCGTGTTGGTGTTCTTCAGCAATTCTATCTTTTTAGTTTGGAGTGCCCGCTGGTGTCCATCATAGATGGGCACGTCCAAGCTCATTCCTACAGCAAAACCAAAATTCTTATAGGCGTCATAAATAAACGACGAGCTATAGCCGGCATTTGCAAAGGCACTCAATTTGGGCCGGTAGCTGTAGTTTATAATGCTTATATTATTGGCCAGCTTAAGGCTGTCCGACAAAAAATGATAAAAAAACACGGATGACGAAGCGTCAGGTAATTTTTGCAATGCCACATCCGGCTCATCGAGCGCGCCTGCCGAGGTATCAAACAATCCGCACAAATAGTTAAGCATCGCCTTGTCGTTGCGATATTGTATTTGCCATTGTTTCAACTGCAAGCCCTGTTGTTTCAGGGTCACTACAAAGGTCAGGTAATCGGTCTGACGATAAATATTTGATTGGGCCAATTTTTTTAAAAGCACTCCTTGGTCTGAAAGTAAGTTGTACACATCATTATAGAAAGTCAGTTGCTGTTGGTCTCCGTAAGCTGCTATGTATTGTGCGGTGATCGTTCTTTTTAGGTCTTGCTCGGTCATCTTCCTGGCATTGCGCAGGGAGTCGCTCTGGTAACCGATCCCGTTGTATTGCGTAGTAATATTCTTCCTTCCTATAAATGCCTGGTTCACGTTCACAAAATCATTAAAGGAAACAATATTACTCAACACCTGGTCGTATCCATAACCGTTAATGAGCGGCGCTACACTATTATTGCCGATACCGGAGACTTGCGGCTTAAATGTTGCACGCAACCGCTGGCTGTCCACCGAATTGCTGTACACCTGGTTCTCAAAATCCTTTAGCAACGGGCTATTGGCCAGGCCCTGTTGAAGGTAATAATTCAGGTTTTGAGATTGGGCAAAACAAGGAACGGTAAAAAGAAGGAGGGAATAGATACCCCCCCGGATCGTTTTATCTAAAAGCCTACATGCAATAGAAAATCCTTTGCCCCTTTTAGGGCGTTCCCTGATCATCCGACAATAACTTGATTAAATATCATTAAATTGTAAAAGTAAATATTTTTCAGCATCGCCCAGCGAATGTTATTAATGGAATTGCGGGGTTTATTTCCCCACCTCCAATATCTGAAAAGTTCCCGGCATCATATCCGGCCTTTTTTGTTTTGGGTCTTGTTTCGCGGCGAAATCTGCGGTGGGTAGGTATATTCTGTGCGTTTTCTCATCTACGGCAATGGTGCGTGCCCCTTTCTTCGTCGGCGCGTTTTCCAGTACCTCAAAGTCGTTCGCGCTCTTTTCCTTGATCACTGTAAGCGTGCCTTCGCCATTTGAGCTGTAAACATACTTGAGGCCCGCGTCAAATCCTACGCCATCGCAGCCATCGCCTATAGGTAATTCCTTTACTACATTGCCATTCTCTGCGTTTACCACAATAAGCAATTTATTGCCGCAACCGGCAAAAAGCCGTCTGGTCTTTAGGTCTATTGCCAGGCCGGAAGGTTCATCGCCCTTGCCTATTTTCCAACGCGTCTCCACCACAAATGTTTTGGTGTTCACTACCGCTATTTCGTTCTTGTCCTCAATATTAATGTATAGTTCGCCCGCTTCGTCAGATACCGCGGTTTCTGGTTTACCGCCAAGTTCTATCGTTTTTACCACTGTATTTGTGGCAGGGTCAATCACCGACAGGTCTTTCGACTTACCATTGCAGGTGTATACTTTCTTGGAATACGCATCATACATAATGGCGTCCGGATTTTCACCGGTCTTTATTTCACCTTGCACAGCATTTGTTTTTATATCAAATACGGTCACGGTATTTAATTTCCCGTTGCTCGTAAACCCTTTTTTAAACGAAGGGGCAAACGCTATTCCGTGTACACCTGTTGTATTCGGGATCACACCCACCGAGTCGCCGGTATTTTTATTCAGTATGTTCACCTGTGTCTGGTGCGAAACATAAATATTATCTGTTACAGGGCTAACAGCAATATAATCCCACCTGCCGGCGCTGGCGATATGAAATGTATTAATAACATGAAACCCAGGGCCCTGTGCAAATGAGGCTTTTACGGCAAAACAAGTTGCCACAAATGATATTGCTGCTTTTTTCATAAAATCTATAAAATATCTTGACCAAATAGTTTTCAACCAACTAAGTGCCGTCCATATAAGCCGGTCGGTTAACGAGCTATAAACGTACAATATTTTAGGTATGCCTGTGCCAGAACGTCCATTAAGGCACCTGTAAGAAGGAAAAAATAACGGTAACTTAACTTCGCGCGAAAAACGCAAAATTGCTTGTGTAGGTAATTTCGGCGAGTCTTTCACCAAAACGGGCTGTCGGAAGTGCGCCATATTTCCCACCTATAACTTATTTCGTTAAATTCGCCGCCATGAAATTCCTTATTGCAGGGCTGGGAAATATAGGCGCGGAATATGATGCTACCCGCCATAACATCGGCTTCGAGGTCGCAGATACCTTTGTGATCAAGAACGGTGGCACTTATACATTGGATAGGCATGCATTTGTATCAGAAGTAAAATGGAAGGGCAAGACGTTTGTAGTCATAAAACCCACCACTTACATGAACCTCAGTGGCAAGGCCGTTAAATACTGGCTCGATAAGGAAAAGATACCTCTCGAAAACCTGATGGTCGTGGTCGATGAGATAGCATTGCCGTTAGGTACCATCCGTATCCGCGCCTCCGGCAGCAATGCCGGCCACAATGGGCTGAAAAATATTGAACTGATGCTACAGACGGAAAAATACCAACGCCTGCGGTTCGGGGTCGGCAGCGATTTTCCCAAGGGCCGGCAGATAGAATTTGTGTTGGGCAAATGGAAGCCGTCTGAAGTGCCAATCGTGCAGGAGACCCTGCTCAAAAGCGTTGAGGCGCTGGAGTGCTTCGCCTCCCAGGGCATTGGCAAGGCAATGACCTTTTTTAATAAATAACTTTTCAACCTTCACACGCCTATCTTTACGCCATGAATTGGGAGTCGCTTTATACCACGCAGCGTACCGGCGCGTCTGAACGAAAAGACCGGGCCCCCGACCCCGTGCGTAATTCGTTTCTCCGCGACTATGACCGGATCATATTTTCGTCTGCGTTCCGCAGATTGCAAAACAAGACCCAGGTCTTTCCGCTGCCGGGGGCCATATTCGTGCACAACCGGCTCACACATAGCCTCGAGGTGGCGTCGGTAGGGCGCTCGCTGGGTAAGGCGGTAGGGGAGAAGATAGCTGAAAAATACCCTGCCGGAGACACAGAATTTGTAGAGTTTTACAGGCATGAGCTGGCCTCTGTGATCGCAGCGGCCTGCCTCGGCCATGACATCGGTAACCCTCCCTTCGGGCATTCAGGGGAAGACGCGATCAGGTCGTTTTTTAATGGGCTGGAAGGCGATATGAAGTCCGTGATACAAGATTCATTAAGCAGGCGTCAGCTTTGTGATTTTGAGCGTTTTGAAGGTAATTCCAATGCCTTGCGCACCCTCACGCACAGCTTTAATGAGCCTGAGCCCGGTGGCTACCGCCTCACCTACACCACCCTTGCCAGCCTTGTGAAGTACCCGTGTGCCTCAATAGAAGGTTTTGATAAAAAGAGCGGTCTGATCAGCGCCAAAAAATCCGGTTTTTTTGATTCGGAACTAGACATTTATCAGAAAATTGCGGCTGCCTTGCAGGTGCCCAAAAAAACAGGGTATGAGCAGGTCTACGCACGTCATCCCTTCGTGTACCTTACGGAAGCCGCCGACGATATTTGCTACCGGGTGATAGACCTGGAAGATGCGCACCGATTGCGGATCATTACATTGGAAACGTTTATGAATATGTTCCTTCCTTTTTTCGAAAATCAGAAGGATGTTTATAAGTCCAGGGGTTATATCGAAAAGAAGCTGGCCAATATTAACGACGACAACCAGAAAGTGCAATACATACGTGCCCGTTGGATCGGGCTGATGATCGATAAGTTGGCAGACATTTTCATGTTGCAGGAAAGTGCATTACTTGCCGGCGCACTGGAAAAGGATCTGCTGAAATGCCTGCCCCCGGATGATGCGGCGCTGATAGACAATATCAATAACTTTTCTGTTGAGCACATTTATAATTATCGCGCGGTAGTGGAGATAGAGATAGCGGGGTATAACGTGATAGGCGGGTTGCTGAAAGAATTTGTCCATGCTGTGCTGCACCCGAAACACCCCAAATCGGGTAAGCTCATCAAGTTGGTCTCTGGGCAGTTTCCAATTACACAGGACCCGAAGTACCTGTACAATGACCTGCAATCCCTGGTCGATTTTATTGCCGGTATGACGGACCTCTACGCGATAGATATTTATCGCAAGATAACGGGCATCACCATACCTGAGTTGCGTTAACCTCAGTGCCGGTTACACCGATATTCAGGATTATTGTATCTTAGGGCTTGCCACGCGGGTCTTAATGCTGCATCATGTTTGATTTATGAAAAAATACCACTCCCCTACTTGGTCCCTTATTGCACTGATCTGTGCGCTTGGCACGGCACTTTACTTGCTTTGTTACATGATAACGGAGCCGGGAAATGTAATGTGCGGTATAAGCGGGGATAGTGGCAAGAATTACTTCACGTATCTTTATCATGCTGCCTACGATCACGGGTTTTGGTTTCATGGTATGAATTATCCCTATGGCGACAATGTCATCTATGCTGACGGGCAACCCATAATATCTACCCTGCTTCAGCTTTTTCGCCCGCTCAACCCCCATACCATACTTGCGGTCATGAACTTGCTGCTTTCATTCAGCTTTGTCATCGCTATCCTGTTCACTTACAAAATACTGTTGCGGTTTCAGGTCTTGCCCTACATCGCTGTGCCATTCAGTTGCCTCATCATATTACTCGACCCGGAGGTTTTCCGCATTACCATGCACTTTGGCCTGGCATATATCTGCACGCTGCCTATGCTGTTTTATTGGAATATCAAATATCACGATTCCCGTAAACCCAGATGGCTGCTATTTATATTTCTGCTTGGCGCTGTTATTTCCCTTGTGCATCCCTATATGGGTGCACTCATCCTGCTTTGGTTGGTGCTTTATGCAATCGGCGATTTCGCTACGCTGAAGCTTGGTTTCGTAGCCAGGCTGCGGGCTGTAATGCCGGTGGGTGCACTTATCGTGGCCCTTATAGTTTACATAAAGGGCTTTACACTGCTCACGGACCCGGTCACAGACAGGGCCATACTGCCCGACAGCACCCCCGAATACCTCACGCACGCCAATGAGATATTCAGCTCAAAATACTCGCCCTTATGGGAGAGGATTACACGCCACTTTGGTTATGAAATAACGCCCCATTCCGGAGAGGGTTATTCCTACATCGGCGTCGCAGCTATTTTGATCTTATTTTATTCCCTCGTTAATTGGTTAGCCAGTAAAATTCAACGAAAACCGGCACAGAAGTTACGGGACTTAAACCAATGGTCCCCCACTTGGCTATTTATTGCCCTTGGCGCATTGGCGGTTGCCATGTGCATACCCTTCTGCTGGAATTTCAACTGGTACCTCAATTACTTGCCCTTCCTGAAGCAATTCCGGACCATCGGCCGTTTTAGCTGGATATTTTACTACATCATTGCCGTCTATGCCGTAGTGCTGATCAATAACTTGTATAAAAGCATGCTCGGCAACAGCAAGCCAATATTGGCGCATGCGGTGTTACTGTTTCTATTTTTTATCTGGTGCGGCGATGCAAACGGTAATATTTTGGTGGTCCGCCCCATTATTGCCGACGGCCGGAACGGAGGCAACATTTTCTTTCTGAAAAATGAAATAAAATGGCATGAATACCTTGCATCGAAAGGCCACTCGCCCAGCGATTTTCAGGCTATCCTGCTGTCGCCGGTATTCTATTGCGGGTCAGAAAAACTATGGGTTGGAGGGGATCCCGGATTGCCAATGTCCATTGGGCTTGGGGCGTCTTTTGAACTCCAGTTGCCGATCATCGACTGCGACATGAGCCGGACCTCCTGGTCGGTGACAGAGAAGCAGGTGAAGATAATTGCCGGCCCATTTGCCGATAAGCCAATGCTCCGCGACCTCAACAGTAAAAAGCCATTCCTGTTCATACATCCGCTTGAATCAGATTTGGACCCGGACGAAAAGTACCTGTTGGAGGCGTCAGATTTTATTGGGAACGGCTATGGCGCAGCCATATTTGCTTGTTATCCGGACCGCATCATAGCAAACGACAAGAAAAATGCGGACTCAATTAAAGCGATAATACCTTTTATGCATAGCGGCGATACCTGCCTGGTCAACCATGGCTATTGGTATGCCGATCATTTTGATTCAAGACAATCTGATGAAATATTTTTTGGTACAGGCGCCTGGCCAGTGATCCATCAGGAGGATACCATACTATTCACTCAATCATTCCGCCCGGCGTATGATAACCAGCAATACGAGTTCTCCTGCTGGTTCCTCCTCTATCGGAAAAACTTCTTTTCGCCCTACTGCAACCTGCAATTTTCAGACAGCGTAGGCAACGTCATCAATTCTGTGGACGTGCTCACAAAATTAAGCGTCGATAACAAGGGTATGTGGTTCAGGGATTCCCGGTATTTCGCTGTAAGCGCTAAATGCCGCACCATAAAGTGTATCGTGCACAACCCATCAGAAAATTATTATAAAGCCATGGACGAACTATTACTCCGCCCCGCCGATGCCGTAATAATATCGAAAGCGTCGGATGGCCGCGTCCTCGTAAATAATCACCTACTGGATGGCTCGGGAAATTAATAATCACTCGATTACTTCTTATCCACCCAGTCACCCGTAAAATCCCGAGATCCCTTTTCCTGAGAGAATTTGGTGTTATTGTATTCAGCCGATTTGTTGCGGGGTATGGAGAGGCTCATCCAGTCTGTGCTGATACGCAGTTTGGACACGTAAACAATTTGCCCAACATGGTAGGAGTAATGCGCTATCTGCCTGTTGATGGCTTCCATCACGGTGTGGCCTTCATTGCGGATGTAAACAGTCTTTTCAAGGTCATCGTCCGTTATGCTGCCCAGTGCATTAAACACGCATTTCCAACCTTCCTCCCATTTCTGCATCAGTTCGTCGCGAGTCAGCGGCATATTATCAAATTCACTATCGCGCTGCCGCCAGGGCTTTTCACCGTCGGTCGTCAGGAAATCGGTCCAGCGGCTCAGGATATTGCCCCACATGTGTTTCACAATGGTCGCGATGCTGTTGCTGTCTTCATTGGCCTGCCAGTTGAGTTCCTGGTCATCAACTTGCGCCATGGCTTTTTCGCCCAATTGCTTGTACAAGGCAAAAATCCGGCTTACACTTTTTAAATATTGGATGCTCATTTTCTGTATGTTTCATTTTGAAATGAATTTGCGTTCACCTTGAAATTAATATTACTCTGGAAAGGAGCTATGGGCGATAAACATTTGGAATAAACAAACTTGGAAGTAAAAATTCAGCACAGCGAGCATAAGCACCGGCCATTGCAATTTCTTATTTGAATGGAGCATGTACACGAAAATAAGTAGCGTGTTTCCCATAAAGTAAAGAAAGTAATCGATATGGACGTAGCTACCAAAGGTTAGCCAAACTACGTTAGAGACAATGAAGACCAAGACATAATTTTTCCAGGTATATTGGACGGCATTAGTGAACCGGTAGAGAAAAACATAGAAAAACGGATTTGCCATTGTATACCTGAAGATCCCCAACACATTAGTGGTTTCTCGTGGACCCCATGTGGGATTAAAACTGACGATCTGCACCATTACCACAAAAAGATAGCCGCAAGACACGATCATCAAGGGGTCTTCCGTTTTATTTTTTATGAGCCATTTTACCAGAAGGATCCCTAGGAAAATAAAAGCAACTACATCGATAAACATGGCCAGTGCACTGATCCAGATAAGCGGTGGCCCACTCATTGTTTGGAATGGCAAAGTGGGCCACTTGAGCGAGTGCCCTTCAGATATTTTCTGCGTTATAAAATACACAAACCAGATGCCGGTCTGTTCGTATTGATAGACTATGAAGGCTGCGGTGCCGGCAACAATTGGCGAAAGGTAGAATTTTAAATATTTTATTAGGTTCCTTCGCAACTCACTTTTAGGATAAGACAATATGGACATAGCAAGTAGGGCAGGGGCCAGAAATATGCCCGTGGCCCTGGTGAGCGAAAGTAAAAAAAGCGAAATCCAGACAATCCGGTTATTGTCTTTTTTAATACCATACAAAGTGAGCGAGCACAACAGAAAGAACAACGCCTCTGAATAAGGTATAAATGTGTAGTACACCGTCGGGATGGTCAGCCACATGATCTTGTTTTGCAGGCTTATGTCATAAAGGCTACAGAGAATACTAAATCCAAGCGCGAAAAAAAAGATATTCAGTATACACATCCCCGTGACGCCTACTTGTGCTATTTTCCAAACTAATGGAAAAAGCAAGTAGCAAGCCGAGTTGGTATTAATAAAATCATTGCTACAATAATAGCCGCCACGTGCAACGGAATGATACACGCCGGCATCCCAGGAGTCGAGCGCACCCTCTGTGAGGCCGTTGGGGACAAAAGCGGATTTGAAGAAAAAAAACTGAACGGCATAAAATAACCCCGCATAAATAACGGCCAAAAAGAACGTGGGTAACAACGTTTGGATTTTTTTACCTGCCATTATTTTCATAGAGTAGATTATTTGTTTTGAAATGCGAAAATAGCAAAAATAAAAGCTGGAAGTGATTTACATTACACACCCAGGTAGACATCTTTCCGCACTAATTCCATGATCCGTTCCGGGTTGCATGTCTTAAACCCAAATTTTTCATACAGTGCGTGGCCATCCTTAGTTACCAGGTTTATATTGAGTTGCCTTACCCACTCCATCTCTAGTAAAGTGTTCAACATCGCCCTACTCAGTCCCCGCCCACGATGTTGCTCTTCCACATACACATCCGCGAGGTACCCTGTGTGTGTATGGTCTGAGATGAGCCTTGCAAAGCCAACTTGGCGTTCTCCATGTAAGATGCCGATGCAGAATGATTGCTGAAATGAGGTCTGGAAAATATCGGCGGGTATGCCCTTCGCCCAGTATGATTTGTTGCATAGCCAGTCGTGAATTTCATCCGGCTTCATTTGTTTCTTATCCGTTGTGATCCTATAATACTGGCCACCAGACTCAAATGGGACATGGCCACTATCGCCATTTTCCCGCATGGATTTGTTAACAATACTTTGATCCCCTTGTTTTCCCATAATTCGCTCCGGGTAAACGGGAGCCGTAAAACCAAACCGTGCATACAACAATTGCGCATCCCTTGTTCTGAGGTTTATACGGCGCAGCCGTTTTACCCAATCCAATTCCAGTAGCGTGTGCAGCATGATTTTGGATAATCCTTTTCCTCTGTGTGCGCCCTCCACATACACATCTGCGAGGTAGCCATAAGTAGCATAGTCAGTAATTAGGCGGCCATACCCCACTTGTACGCCATCGATCAGGGCCCCGAAACAGAACGAGTGGTCATACCCATTTTTGAAAGTATCAAGTGTTAAGCCGTCATACCAATAAGCCCTTACCGACAGCCATCCGTAGATATCCTGCGGGTGCATGAATTGTTTATCGGTTGTGATCGTATAACCCCAATAGTCAAACGTCACCGGTAAGAATGTGCCCATGTGTGGCGAATTTTATGGATACTTCGATTAACGTTACAGCACATGGTTTAAATTAAATTGTTCCAATTGTGCTTATCCGGCACAAGCCCCTTGCGCACATCAAGCAGTTCTTTTTGTAATTGATACATCATGGCGTCCTTTCCTGTATAGCAGGTATATTCCTTGTGTCCAATGGCAATTACTTCAATAGGTGCGATCACTGCGGCTGTTCCCGCGCCAAAAGCTTCAACCCTCACACCACTTTCAAATGCCGCGATCAATTCGCTGTAGCTGATCTGCCTTTCTTCAACCGCAATTCCCTTTTCTCTGGCCAGCGTCAGCAACGAATCCCTGGTCACGCCATCAAGGATGGTACCTGCCAATTCAGGCGTGATCAGCACATCGTTGATATAGAACATTGCGTTCATCGTGCCCGACTCTTCAATAAATTCGTGGTGTACGCTATCTGTCCACAGCACCTGGTCGTATCCCTGTTCCCGGGCAAGTTGGGTGGGGTAGAACGCGCCGCCATAGTTGCCGCCGCATTTTGCGGTGCCGGTACCGCCATTCGCTGCCCGTACATAAGTGGTTTCCACCTTTACTTTCAATGGCTTGCTATAGTACTGGTATGCTGGCGAACAAACGATCATGAAAAGATATTCGTCTGAAACCTTTACGCCAATACGGTCTTCCGTTGCGATCATAAATGGCCTGATGTACAGTGAGCCATCTTCATCCCTGGGCACCCAGTCCGCATCTACCTGCACCAGTTGTTTTATCGCATTCATGAATAGTTCCTTTGGCACCATCGGCATACACATCCTGTGCAGCGACCTGCAAAAGCGTTCATAATGTTTGTCTATCCTGAAAATATTGATGCTGCCATTGTCCATGCAAAATGCTTTCATGCCCTCAAATACCGTTTGTCCGTAGTGCAGGCACAGTGCCAGCGGGCTCATGGTAAGGTCATGAAAAGGCGTTACCTGCGCGCTATGCCAGGCGCCGTTCCGGTATTCGGCCATGAACATGTGCTCGGTGGGTACCTTACCGAATGGCACTGACTTTGTATCTGTCACCTGCCTGTCTGTCTGCGTAATAATTGAAATGGTGTGTTGCATACAATTTTTGGTTTAGATTGTTTATGACTCTATTGGCACGCTCTCAGGAAATGCTTCTACTGCCGTGTTTTCTGTTTTTCTTATCTGCGTTGTCTGCTGCTTGCGATAACCACGGTTCACCGTATATACGCTGATAACTATTGTAATAAAAGCCAGTACCGTATACAAGTTCAACGATTCATGAAGTACTGCGTAGCCAACTATTACCGCGATCATCGGGTTGATGTATGCGTATATAGTAGCAATGCCCACCGGCAATACACTTAGGGAATACATATAAGCTCCATATGCCAGCACAGATCCAAAAACAATGAGGTAAACAAGGGCAAGCAGGCCGTCGTTATTCCACAGTACCAGCCCCTGGTAGCTGTCTATCGCTGGGCTCATCAGCAGCATGAAAATACCACCGAAAAATAATTGCATCCCTGAATTGAAAAACGGATTTACCGGCGCCAAGTCTTTTTTGTTGATGAGGCTGCCCAGCGCCCATGCCGCCGTAGCAAATAAAACAGACAACATGCCCCCTACATACGAGGGATTTGAAAGGTCGGCAAGGTTGTGGCGAAAGATCAGTCCCACGCCACACACACCCATCAGCATACCGATGCCGATAAGTCCATTAAAATGTTCTTTTTTGGAAGAGAACAAATTAAACAGGACCGCAAAAAGGGGCATTAACGAACAGATCAGCGCCGCCACGCCGCTGGGTATGAATTTTTCTCCCCAGGAGACACAGCCATTGCCCAGCGTCAGCATCAGGAAGCCGATGAGCATCTGTAGAAGTATATTACGGATAGATAAGTCTTTTTTCCGGCTGACAGCCAGTGCGCCCAGCATCAGGATAATACCGGCGATTGTTTGCCGGACGCCAGCAAACAGAAAAGGTGGATAATGCGTCACGCCCACCCTGATAGCCATGTAGGTGGTGCCCCAGGTGATGCAGATAAAGACTAGCGCGATGTATGCTTTTGTTTGTTTTGTCATGGAGCAACAGATGATAACCCTGTGCACGCGATCACATTCACGCCACAAAATTGAGGAAAATTTTTAAAATAAAACAGATACAATTTTTAAAAAATGAACCATAACAGTTTTCATTGAAAATAAAATGCACAAACGCTTACCTTTGTTATATCCGCAACGCACATCAGCGAGGACGGTCAGAAAACCTGAATTTTCCTGTCATGGATATAACGCTCGTAAAACAACATGTAGAATCCGCTGCTCATCATTTGCTCACCAGTGCGCAAAAAGAAGGGGCCAACACGAAATTGTCCTTCGTGATTGTCAGGAAATATATCTCCACCGGGGCCTTGACAGAGGAAGAAGAGCATGCCCTGAAAACCGAACTTTCGGATGCCCTGAAAATATTAGGCATCGCGGTTCCCTTTGTGTTGATACCGGGTGCGTCTATTGTGATGCCCATTATCATAAAAGTGGCTGAGAAACACAACATCAACCTACTGCCCTCAGTGATGTAACTAAAGTTTACCGGCTCGCCATCGCAGCTATCATTGCGAATATGAAGATAAGCCCATAAAGGCAAAGGACAATAACTGCTAATATCCCGAAGTATTTGAAGAAATTTTTCAGGTAATGTACGGCTTCGTTAAACTTGAGCTTGTTATTGGTATTCAATGCCGATTTCATGCAGGTAGAATACTTCATTAGTGCATAAACAGGATAGAAATTAATGGCAGCGATAACGATGTAGATCATAATGATACCCGTAGTCCCTACGCCGGCAAGGGCGTTTCCAGAGGCCATCTTGCTCAGGGCTATGCCAACAAAAAAGCCACCAACCAACATCAGTCCCAGCGCGATAAAACCAAGAATTGACAAGAATTTGGTCCATCGCGCCATCTCCAGAAAGGTCGATTTTACCATGGGGTCTATCTCCATCCCGAAAATTTCTGAATTGTCGTTGTTGTAATTTTCCATTTGGTTTAATTTAGCTGCTCAAATATATCATTTTTAATGGAACATCAAAAACATGCCAAGTGCCGGTCCGCAATCGGTTCATTTGCGTGTCCAATTATGCTTTAAAGCTGGGAATAACCTGATCCTGAACAGGTATTTGCCTTGATTTAATTATATTTAGCCATGGATAATAACGCAAAGCGTTGGATTTTCTCTTTGCTCTCATTGGTATTGTTGGCGCCCATCCTGCAATATCATCTGGCATTCGTAAAAAGCGGCAGGCTTTACGGTTGGTTTGTCAATGCCCCGGACGTTGATTTTTCCTGGAAAACATGGATGGATGGTTCCTATGCGGAAGCTAAAGCCAAATACATCAACGATGCTATGGGCTTCCGGCCAGACCTGGTAAGGCTGAATAACCAAATTTACTATACCGCGTTCGGCAAGCTCCGGTCTTCCTTCCTGGTATTGGGCCGCGAACGTTGCCTTTTTGAAAAAGATCATATCGACGCCTATAATGGAAAGGACTTCATAGGGAAGACTAAAATAATTGACAATGTAAGGAAACTGAAAGCCATACAGGATACATTGGCGCGGCTGGGTAAGACTTTTATATTGATACAGGCGCCAGGCAAGGCATTTTATTACCCTGAATTGATTCCTGCGCCACTTCTAAAAACACCCCGCGACAGCACAAATTATAGCACGTACAGCCGGGTCGCGGATTCCCTGGGCATCAACCAGATTGATTTCAACAAATGGTTTGTTGCCCAAAAGCCCATTTGCAGGGAATCGCTATACCCAAAACAAGGCACCCATTGGTCGCTCTATGGCGCCCTACTGGCCGGCGACAGCCTTGTCAGGTACATGGAGCACGCAAGGCACGTTACAATGTCGCGCCCAGCGTGGACTAAGGTCCTGCGTACCCACGATGCCATAAAATCAGACGATGACATTGCGCTCACCCTTAACCTCATCTTGCCCTTGTCAGACGAAGTCCTAACGTATCCGGGCATCAGTTACCCTACAGACGCCACATTGGTTAAACCGAAGGTTGTCTATATAGGCGACAGTTTTTTATTTCAGTGGAAGACCCTTGGCCTTCTGGACAACACCAACACCGATTGGCAGATCTGGTATTACTTCAATAGCATTTATGGTACCTACACCCCTGAGTTACAAAGCGACCACCCCATTACAGACAAAGATTTTAAAAATGGGTTGGCGTCGGCAGATTGCATAGTGATGCTGTATACCGCTTCAAATCTGGCAGACCTCGGCAATGGCTTTATCGAAAAGGCCTACCACCATTATTACCCCGCAAAATGACTGCCGGCGTGTTTCGTGTTTTTTGTAATTTTCCCATTATAATGGCTATTTTTTTTACTTTTATACTGCGAAAACCAAGACGCAACTACGCCGCCATCTAAAACCTCGGTAATGAACTTTAAAGAGAAATTCGCGCCATATTTTCCCGCTATCGTCATGTTCGCGATTGCGGTAATTGTCATGTTACTCACCTACAAGGATTATGGCGTGGCATGGGATGAGCCTTTGCAACGAGGCCCCGGCCTGCTCAGTTATAATTACGCATTTCATGGCAATCAGGAATTGTTTCAGAAGCCCAATGACAATCATGGCGCCGGCTACGAAATACCCTTGGTCATGCTCGAAAAGGCGTTCCACCTCACAGATAAAAGGGAGATTTTCAGGATGAGGCATGTGGTCACCCATCTGCTGTTTCTGGTGAGTGCATTCTCGCTCTATGTGCTGGCATATCGTTTGTTTAAAAATAAGTTCGTCGCCAGTATTGGTTTCTTGATGCTGGTCTGCGCCCCCCGGCTTTACGCCCATTCATATTTCAACAGCAAGGATATTCCATTCCTTTCTATGTTTATCATCACGCTGGCAGTCTGCAGGCTCGCGTTCGACAAAGACAAAGGAGGGCTTTTCTTCCTGGTGGGGTTACTGTGCGGGTATGCCACCAGTATCCGTATCATGGGTGTTATGTTGGGGCTTTTTATTTTTATTTATCTGATCATAGACCTCGTAAACCGCCTCGCCAAAAAGGAGAGGTTGGTAAAACCTGTGGTGAATATAGTCCTTTACATTGCGGGCTTTTGTTCACTGCTCGTGGCCGCGTGGCCCTACTTGTGGAAGAGCCCGGTGCATAATTTTGTCGAATCATTCAGCAAGCTATCGCGGTTTGAATTATGGAATGGCAGCGTGATGTTCGGCGGTACTTTCTTTGAAAGCACCAAGTTGCCAGGTTCATATTTGCCTACTTGGTTCTTCATCACCAACCCTGTATTGTGGCTTATCGCCGGTTTTGCCGGTATGGTGTGGATCGTCAAAGACTTCTTCTCCGATCCCGGCAATATCCTTAAGGATAAAGAGCGGCGCAATTATATCCTGTATGTAGCTTGCTTCCTCTCGCCGGTCATCGCAGTGTATTTATTCCATTCTATTATTTATGACGATTGGCGTCACCTCTATTTTATTTACCCGTCATTTATCATGATGGCGCTGTTCTTCATCAATAAATTACTTGCTAACAAGGCCGTGCTGAAAAACAAGTATTACACCTGGGCCATCAAGGGCGCATGCGGGCTGCAACTGGCTATGGTCATCTTTTTCATGATACAGAGCCATCCATTACAGCAAGTTTACTTCAACGAATTCGTGTCGCATGAAGACGAATACCTGCGCAAAAATTATGAAATGGATTACTGGGGCGTCAGCAATTACCAGGCGCTTAGATATATCCTCAATAATGACGAGTCAAAACACATCTTCGTCACAACCATTTTCCCGGAAATATTGCAAAATAATATCGACGAACTGGACGAAGATGATCGCTCCAGGGTAACTCTGGTACACCCCGACAGCGCCGATTATTTTATAACCAATTTTCGTTTTCACCCGGACGATTTCTTTCCCGATACCAAGGAGTATTATTCTGATAAAGTATTGGGCAGCACTGTGATCAAAGTATACACCAATTTCAACAGCAAGGACTCCTTAAAGAAGGCCCACGGCAACTAGCAACATCGGAGCATTCTATTTTATTGCTTTCAAATAGCGCAACCTGCATTCTTCTATTTCTTTTTTGATATAGTAGGCGCACGCTATTTTTATATCAGAAAATAGCTGCCCGGGCCCCTTAAAATGATCTGGGAAAAACCCAACGAAATACCGCTGCTCATTGCGCTCCATGAAGTACCACCCGGTGATCGTTTTTTTTTCGGCAGACCATTGTAGCCAGTGGTCAATGCAATAAGGGTATTGATCTAAGGCTTCGCCAATCTGGGTTTCGTCAATAAGGCTGTGCAGTGCGTAATAGCCGGACTCATGTAGCCTGCTTGCAATCGATATTTCCGGCTCTTGCCTGGAATCCTTAGGTATATGTACTACTTTAATGATCGTTTCCTTGATCTCACTTACCATCCTGTTTGTTTGTAGTTTTCGGGTCATTCTGTGTCGCTGAAACCTGTGTGGCGCGCATGCAACAGAAATTGCCAGGTCGATCTGATTTTTGATAACGACCTGGCAATATGATTTTTCGACTTAGTATTTGTCGATTTAAACAGTTCAATAGACTAAAAACAATAAGCACCCACCTCTTCCAGTTTCGCGGCTATCCTTCTGCGTGCTTCCTTGGTATTGAAATTATCTGACTTGGTAAAGCGTTTCAGGCCCATCAGCATCATCCGCTGTTCATCGCCTTCTGCAAAGGCATTGATCGCAGCCTTGCCTGCATGGTTTATGCGGTTGGCGGCATCGTAGATGAAGGTCCGCGTGGCATCCAGCGCCAGTGCCGCATTAGCATGGCCGTTCGTAGTCATTTTTATGGTCCGTAGCAACACACTTTCCGCCTGGAATGTGTCTATCGCCATATCGGCAATGTTCATCAGTATCTCCTGTTCGCTTTCCAGTTTCATCATCAGTTTCTGTGCCGCAGCGCCGGCGCACATCAGTATGGCTTTCTTAAAGTTGGCCACTACCTTCAGTTCCGCTGCAAACGGTGTCTCATCGGTGCCGAAATCCGGTATGCTCATCAGTTCTTTCTGCACGGCCATAGCCGGTCCCAGTATGTTCAGCCTGCCCTTCATGGCGCGCTTCAGGTACATGTCCATCACCAGTAGCCGGTTTATTTCATTGGTGCCTTCAAAAATCCGGTTGATACGGCTATCGCGATAGGAGCGGGAAATATCGTACTCATCAGAAAAACCGTTGCCGCCATGTATCTGCACACCTTCGTCCACCACATAGTCCAGCGCTTCAGAGCCCAGCACTTTCAGCATCGCGCACTCTATAGCATATTCTTCAGCAGCCCCCAGCAACGCATTGTCGTGCTTGCCATCGCCAGCCAGTTCATGCTCCTTCCTGTCTATCCAGTCGGCGCTTCTGAACAGTGCCGATTCTGCCGCAAACATCCTGATCGCCATCTCCGCTAGCTTGTGTTTTATTGCACCGAAACTACCAATAGGTACCTTGAATTGTTCGCGTGTCTTAGCGTACGATATGGTTGTTTTCAGCGCCAGCTTGGATCCGCCCAGCGCTGCCGCACAAAGTTTCAGCCTGCCTATATTCAATATGTTGAACGCGATGATATGCCCCTTGCCTATTTCTCCCAGCAGGTTTTCCTTAGGGATGGTACAATTTTCAAAAAATAATTGTCGTGTGCTCGACCCCTTGATGCCCATTTTGTGTTCTTCTTCTCCATAAGACAGTCCCGGCGTCCCGCGCTCCACGATGAACGCGGTGAACTTATCTCCGTCCAGTTTTGCAAATACCGTAAACACATCTGCGAAGCCCGCATTGGTGATCCATATCTTCTGGCCATTGAGCACGTAGCTCTGCCCATCTGCGCTAAGAGTAGCAGATGTCTTTGCGGCCAGCGCATCAGAGCCGGACCCCGGTTCCGTAAGGGCGTACGCGCCCTTCATTTCGCCCGTTGCCAGCTTGGGTATATATTTTTGCTTTTGCGCCTCCGTGCCGAAATATAAAATGGGTAACGACCCTATGCCATTGTGCGCAGCCATAGCTACTGCAAATGAGTGTCCGCCGCCAAGGCATTCGTTCACCAATGTCGCCGTCACAAAATCCTTGCCCAGCCCGCCATAAGCTTCCGGGAATGCCGCGCCCAGCAGGCCCAGTTCCCCGGCTTTATCCAGCAGTGAGGGCATTAGCCCCTCCTTCTTGTTATCGATGTCTACCAGGAAGGGCAGTACTTCTTTATCCAGGAACTCATTGCACATATCTATGATCATGCGCTGCTCCTCATTGAAGTCTTCCGGTGTAAAAGTCTGTTGTGGGTCTGAAGGCTGGATGAGGAACCCACCGCCCTGGATCGTTGCAGAAAGTGTCTGTGCTTCCATTGTAAGTAAAATTCAGGCGGATTAGTAGACGCCTGTATTTCCAAACAAAGTTACGGGAGAAATGGATTAATAATATTCACCCGCGATGAAAATCCTGGTCCAAATAAAATATAAAATTGGCGACACGGCACCATGCGCGGTCCGGATAGTGTATATCGTAATTCTGTCGAATATTATGAAATTGAATAACACCAATATCCGATCTCGGGGAACTCGGCAATGCCACGCTTAATACACGGTAAACCTACCTGACAAACGATATCCTCTACAATGTCATGAAGAAGGAATCGGGTCAAGGTTTCTAATAAAAGTTCCAGGTACTATAAGCATACTTCGGGATCGGACCGGCATAGTACAAATTTATGCCTCGAATGGAGCAATTGATTTGCCAACTATGGAGCTGTCGTATTAAAGTCCTTGTTTTACAAAAAACGTCCACGTGGTGATCCCGGTTCCAGCAGCTACGCCTGTGGTGTCTTTCAATTCCATGTTTGAAGAAGTGAGCGAAACCACATAGTCGTTGGTCACCGTCGTGGCGCCACCATTGGTGTCGGTAACCTGAAGATAGGTATTGTTGTCTATCAACGCCCATTTGTCGGTAACTACCAGATGGTAATAGGTATTCGTTAGTACGCCGTTAGCACCAAATTGAAAAAATTCATGAGCGTAAGACGTATCTGTGAAGACGGCTGCAGTATTAAAATTGCCATTTCCTAAAGTGTCTATATAAGCCTTAGATAACACCCAGGTACCGCTTTCAAGATCAGACGATGGTGAAGGCGCGGGGCTGTTTTTTTTGCACGCGCCAACAGCAAGCATCGCTCCGGCAAGCACTAAAACGAAAGTGCGGGTTTTCATTTTTATATTTTTTAATAAGCGGTAAACATACGGATATTCTCTCGCAAATTATTTTTCTTTAAACCATTGGTCCCTGAAAAGTAATCGATAGGGTTGTTTGTTTACCGATTCGAGTACATAAATGCTAGAGTCCACAAAAAAAGCCATTTGTCAGCGACAAATGGCTTGGGTGAACAAATACCTGATGAATTAATTTTTTGCAAAAAATACCCAAGTCGTTGAGCCTGTTCCGGAGCTTATGCCTGTGGTATCCTTCAGTTCTATGCTCGAAGAGCTAAGTGTAATCACGTTGCCGATAACCGCTAATGACTCCGTGGTGTCCACCACATCAAGGTATGTATTGTTATAAAGCAGCGCCCATGTGCCCTTGGATGATTCGTTGTAATAGGAGTACGACATTACTCCGTTAGAGCTGAACTGGTAAAATTCATGTGCAAAAGATGTATCTGTAACTAACGCCGCAGTGCTGAAAACACCATTTCCTATTGTATCCACGTAAACTTTTGATATAACCCAAGTGCCGCTTTCAAGATTGGCAGCGGGTGAAGGGGAACTACTGCTCTTCTTGCAAGAGAAAAAGGCGAGCATCGCTCCAGCCAATAATAATGCTATAGTTTGTTTTTTCATATTTGTGGTTTTTTAATTGGGCGGTAAACATACAAAACATTTTCTGAAAATCGATTGGTTATTCAATATTCGGAGGTGCAATATAGTTCAACTTATTATATTTATTTGATCGGCCAATTCTGGCCACGACTAACCAGGGGTACAAAAAAAACAAGCCACTTGTTATTTGCAAGTGGCCTGGTTGAATTAAATAAAAATGTTCAAAAATAGCTGCTGATCAATGGTGGTGCATAGCCTTTTCTATCGCGTGGCTGGCTTCCTCTATATGGTGTATAGAATGGTTGCGCAGTTCGCGGGCGTGTGGGTTGTCTTCAGCGCGGCTCACCTCATCGCGGGCCCTGCTCAGAAAGTCAAGTGCGCCACGCAGCCTGCCTTCATGGTCGGGCCGCTCATCTACTTGTGGGTGGTCGTTCATGCCCTTACCATCGCTGATAGCTGCGTCCTGCATTTCGCGGAGTGCTGCGTCAATTTCCTTTACTGCATGGTGTTCTTCCTCTGCCTGCACCCAGTTGCCTGTTTTGTGCTCTATCAGCCACCTTGCCGCGCGAAGGTCAGATATGGCCTTCATGTAGTGCGGGTGCGGGCCCTGTGCGAGTGCGGTGTTGGTCAGCGTAACGCCGGCAATCCCCATGCAGAATGCAATCCCAAGTGTTTTCAAACCGGAAATAGTTTGTTGTTTCATGTTTGGTTTTTTTAGTTTTAAAAAAGCTTTTATCACATCAAAGATCGCTAATTCATGGGCAATCTTCCAAATTTTCCAAGTAAGATTTCCCCGGCATTAATCGCATTCTCCACATTATAGACCACATTCAAAAAAACTACCGCGCCCTTCCGCCGCCGCTAAACCTCCGCCGGTTGCCCGAGTTAAACCCTGCCACGGCGTTTGGCCGGTGCACGATCTCCTTGTTCTTTGGCGGGTTTATCTGCACCTTGCCGGTTTCGGCCATCGGGTACGGATGGTCCGTAACCACTGGTATTTTTTGACCGGTAAGTTTCACTATGTTACGCCAGTCCTGCATTTCCTCATCGTCGCAAAACGATACTGCAACACCGCTTGCGCCAGCCCTTCCCGTACGGCCTATACGGTGCACATAAGTTTCAGGTACTTCAGGTATCTCGTAGTTGATCACATGGCTCAGCAAGTCTACGTCAATACCGCGCGCAGCTATGTCAGTAGCCACCAGTACGCGTATTTTACCGTCTTTAAAATTATTGAGGGCGCGCTGCCGGGCGTTTTGGGATTTATTCCCGTGTATGGCCTCCGCGCTGATCCCTGATTTTACCAGGTCCTTCACCACTTTATCTGCGCCATGCTTTGTGCGGGTAAACACCAGGGCCATTTTGATAGCCGGGTCACGCATCACGTATTCAAGCAATTGGCGTTTGTCTTTCTTGTCTACGAAGTATACCGACTGCGTCACCGTTTCCGCTGTCGTTTGTTGTGGCGTCACGGATACCTGTTCCGGTTTCACTAATATCGTATTCGCTAATTTCTGTATTTCAGATGGCATGGTTGCGCTGAAAAACAGCGTCTGACGTTGATGGGGAAGTTTAGATACCACCCTTTTTACGTCATGTATAAAGCCCATATCCAGCATGCGGTCTGCTTCATCGAGCACAAAAATGCTGATGTCCGTAAGGCGTATGAAACCCTGATTCATCAGGTCCAGCAATCGGCCCGGCGTAGCTATCAGTATGTCTACGCCCCGGCTCAGCGCCTGAGTTTGTGCCCCTTGTGGCACTCCGCCGAATATTACTGTGTGTTTCAGGCGCAGGTGGTGCCCGTATGCCGCAAAGCTCTCGCCTATCTGTATGGCCAGCTCGCGTGTTGGCGTAAGCACCAGCACTTTTATATTCTTGTGCGTGCGTTCGGCATGTTCATTGTGCAATATCTGTAATATAGGTATTGCGAAGGCTGCCGTTTTGCCGGTGCCGGTTTGCGCGCAGCCAAGCAAGTCCTTACGTGCCAGCACTATCGGTATGGCTTGTTCCTGTATGGGCGTGGGTTGTTTATATCCCTCCTTGTCCAGCGCCTGTAAAATAGGGGCTATGAGGTTCAACTCGTTAAATGTCATTATGTATTTTTAAAAATTAAAGGCTCTGTCTGAACCTTGAGGTTGGAACACAGCGTAAAAAAACAAAGATACGATAAATTTATTAAATGGGTTTCTGTAGGGCGTTTTATGTGATAGTTTTATGATTTTGAGCAACACCTGTCTTTTTATCCCTTATCCCGCATCAGTGGTTCAGCGTTTTCCGCACAGAGGCTGCCAGCCTTTCTGCCCACACCGCATATTCCTTTCCAGATGGGTGCAATCCATCCCCGGCCAGATATTCCTTATCCTGTCCATGCTCGCGCGTGCTGGCGGTAATTTCTATATACTGGCATTTGTGGGCCAGGGCTATTTCCTTGCAGGCCGCATTGTAAGCGTCAATTTCCGTAGCTACCTGTCGCCTGTCGCGCCCATCCGCAAATGGCGTTACACCCCAGTCCGGGATTGACAATACGAAAACGCGCTCCGGCTGTCCGTTTGCGAAGGCTATAGCCACATTCAGCAATGCGGTAAATTCCTGGCGGTAGTTCTCAACGCTCCGCCCCCGGTACTGGTTGTTCACCCCTATCAGCAGGCTCACAAACGAAAATTTTTCCTTGATATTATGTTCCCTTATCGCTGCCGCAAGTTCGTCGGTCGTCCATCCCGTAGTGGCTATCGTCACCGGGTCAGCCACGTCAGTACCCAGTTCCTTTAGCAATGCCACAGTTTGATTTGGGAAATTTTCTTCAAGAGGTACTTGTTCGCCTATCGTATATGAGTCGCCCAGCGCGAGGTATGTGTACATATGTTTCTGTGTATTTTGGGCTATTGCCCGGTTCACTTGGCCAAAAGCAAAACTCAAACTGAGAGCAGCAATGATCCATATAAAAAGCCTGTTCAGCACGCTAGAAGTTCATTAGGGATTTAAAGTCATTCGCCAATTAGTTCACTTCCTAAGATAGCATTATAATATGGTCACCAACCTCGTTAATTCATAAGATCGACTTAACCTGCCCCTTGAAAACAAATCTACGAAACAAATCCCATTTTCGATTTTCTCCTATTTTATAAATACTGTCTTTACATTCACAAATTCACGTATGCCATATACGCCCAGTTCCCTGCCATATCCACTTTGTTTGATACCCCCAAATGGCAGCCGCGAGTCAGAATGCGCATACTCGTTCACAAAACAACTGCCCGCCTGCAATTCCTCCAATGCCAACCGTTCCGCATGTTTCCGGTTTCCTGAAATAATACCACCGCCCAGGCCATATATGCTGTCATTGGCTATCCGCAACGCATCATCCTCGTCCTTCGCTTCAATGATCGCCGCAACCGGGCCGAACAGTTCTTCCTCGTAAGCGGGCATGCCCTTCCTTACATTGGCGAGAACGGTGGGAGGGTAGTAAGCGCCGTTCATATCAGGTATAAACCCACCACAGAGGAGTTTTGCACCCATTGCTATGCTTTTCAGCACCTGTTGGTGTAGTTGGTCACGGAGGTCCACGCGTGCCATTGGCCCTATCCGGTTCCCTTCATTCAGCGGGTCGCCATAAGTGGCAGCCTTCATCTTGGCTACATAACGTTTTTGAAATTCCTTGCGCACCTGCTTCACCACCACAAACCGCTTGGCCGATATGCAGCTTTGCCCGCTATTTACCAAACGCCCGCGCAGTGCTATCTCTACCGCCGTGTCCATGTCGGCGTCTTCGAGTATTACATAAGCGTCGCTGCCGCCAAGTTCCAGCACCGCCTTCTTCAGGTTTCGCCCGGCAGCCTCTGCCACCTTGCTGCCCGCTGCTGTGCTGCCCGTAAGTGTCACAGCCGCAATAGCCGGGTTATCAATCACCTTTTCCACCCGCGACGACGGTAACAACAGCGTCTGGAAAAGCCCCTTCGGCGCCCCCGCCTTTCGGATCACCTGTTCTATAGCCAGTGCGCAGCCGCACACATTTGATGCGTGTTTCAGCACCACCACATTACCCGCCATTGTAGCGGGGGCCATTGCCCTGAATACCTGCCAATACGGGAAGTTCCATGGCATGATGGCCAGCAGCACGCCCAGCGGCTGAAAAGCCACATAACTCTTTCGCGCGTCTGTTTCCACTAGCTCGTGAGCCAGGTACTTTGCGCCTTCCCGAGCATAAAACTCCAGGGTGCGTGCACACTTTTCCACCTCTTCACGTCCCTGTGCTATAGGCTTGCCCATCTCCAGTGTTGCGAGCTGAGCCAGTTGCTCCTTGTCCTTCCGCAGTTCGGCGGCTATATTTACCAGCACCCCCGCCCGTGTTTCAAAAGACAATTTTCGCCACGCCCCAAAAGCCTTTTGCGCCTGCTTTAGCGCGCCCTCCACTTTTGCTTCATCATACACATCATACCTGGCTATTGTGTCTCCCGTTGCCGGGTTCACCGATACTTGCTGTTCGGGCATCTCTATCAATATTTACTGCAAAATTAAAGAACCTCGCCCGGTATCGTCCCGTTTATGTTTCTTAAATAATGTTAATAAATGATGATGGATCTGATTTATTGAGCGTCAGTCCAATTTAGGTCCAGCCAGCGCGCAGGCTCAATAGCCTGATACGCCGATAGAAAAGCCACTACATCTTCACAAACTTCACTACGCTCGGTCCACTAGCTCCCCTACATGTAACGTAATATATACCCGGCGGCAAAGAGGTTACATTAATCGTAGTTTGTGCCCCTGAAATAATCTGGACAAGCATTTCCTGGCCAATAGTATTAGAGATTACACAAGTATTATAGGCGTTGGCGTCTGTTTTTAACGTTAGTGTATTAGATGTGGGGTTGGGATAGAGGCTTACATGTTGGGTGCTCAGATAACTACTATGGACGACCGGAACCTGATCATTCGGCAAACCGATGATGTCTTCCACTTCGTTTGTCATAACTACAGCGTTACTATCAAAGTAGATGCCCGCTTCGTTGAATATCGCCGAGCGGTCAGCTAGTCCGTTATAGGTGTTCAGCGTGAAGTTGAACATAGAATTGCACTGGTTGTGGAAACTACTGTCCAGCAGGTCTATGTTAGGAAAATCGAACCTGATGATGTGGTGGTAGATATTGTCATATATCTGCGTCACATTCATGACATTTGAAGCCGATACTATCCGCAGCGACTTTGGGTCCAGAAAGTCAGATAAAGTGTCCATAACATAAATGTTAAAAGCCGTATCATTGCCCGTATTCATGAAGTTTATCGTATACTCGAGCTGCGTGCCAGACGCTATATAGCCCTGCGGGCTCACCCACATTTCGTTAGGGTCTACACCGGCTTTTACCGTATCTATTACAATACAAGTGTTGTTTGTGGGATTTGCGTCTCCGGTTGTAGGCGTCACTTGAACGAACGAATGAACAGTGTCACGTACCGTCAAATCTCCTATTGCCGGGTTGCTCCAGATTTCATAAAAGATATCTAATGGCAAATATGGATCTCCGACGCTCAGGGTGCCCAAATTCCAAGTCAAAGAAGTGCTCGTCACTGAAGATGGTATAGGGACGGCATCTCCTGTGTATACATATTTTGGGCTGAAATTTAATGTAACCGTGGCGGTTTCGGGATAACAGGCGATATTTTGAACATGAATATCTCCCCACTCGTCATGTACGCCGGTAACAGGTATCACGGCACTCACGGCAAGGTCAAAGTCCGGACTTGCGGAACAACCAAATCCAAAAAACTTTGTAACATCTGTATCTAACGCAGGTAACAATGTGTCATTCAATAGCCGCGTTGATGGGCAGACATTGGGCAGCACTGGTATCGTTGTAAGTTCCCTGAACGAATATACGTCTCCAATGTTTCCATATGCAGTGTAATAAAATCCGCCGGTAGCGGAAACGGTATCCACCGCGATGCCATTTGAGTCTACCTCAGTTAGCACAGGTACCTGATTTATTGGGTCAGTGGCGCTGTCATAGCTGCAGGTTCCGGCAAGGTCCGTATAAAATTTAACGGGTAGTGAATTACATAATGAAAATACTTCGGGATAGGAAATAGAATCAATTGAGGTAGATCCATTTCGTAAAACATGTTTAATAGTATATGTGCCAGACACGGTATAAATATGTGACGTTACTGCGTAACTGGCTAACCCATAATTGACGACCGGGACGGTGTCAGAAGTCCCGTCCCCGTAATAGGTCCGAAGGGTTTCTGTTGGTGTATAGGTATTAGGAAGAATGCTGAATGTCATACCCTTGCAACTTTTTGCTAAATCAATATAAAAGCTATCAGCGCCACTTGCCCAGGTAAGGCCTACTTTGCGTATTCTGTTGTTGCGCCCGTCTGCTATATACAGGCCACCATTCCCTATGCAAATGTTATTTCCTCCCCATGGTCCGCCTAGTTCGGCCAGGTAGCCCAGCCAGGCGTCACCGGTAAAGCCGTAAGTGCCATTGCCCGCAATTGTAGTAATGATATCATGAGTGTCTATTCTGCGTACGGTAGAGTTTTGTTGCAAAACATACAGGTCTCCGGCACTGTCTAGGCAGATGGCCGTAGGTCCGGGTATGCATGCACTTAACGCTAGGCCGCCGTCACCGGTCGTAAGTGCGCTTGCGCCATTGCCGGCGGCGGTGCTAACGATTCCGGCTGTGTTGATCATTCGTATCCGGCCGTTTCCGCTGTCTGCCACATAAAGGTTCCCCGAGCGGTCAAATACAAGGCCCATCGGTACATTAAATTGCGCTGCGATCGCAGGGCCACCATCTCCGCTAAACCCAGTCGTGCCTGTTCCGGCAATTGTGGTTATGATTCCGATCGTGCTAACTTCGCGGATTGTGTTGAAATAACCATCGCTGAAATACAAATTTCCTGAATTATCTATTACGATTGAGCACACAGATATACCGGCAGCGGTAGCCGCCCCACCGTCCCCTGTATGCCCGCCCGAGCCATTTCCTGCAATCGTCGAGATAATCCCCGCCGTGTCAATTTTCCGTATGCGGCCTCCGGAGCCGCCATCCCCTTCTGCGAAATAAAGGTTGCCATAGCGGTCAATGCAAATCGCATTTTCCTGTAAGTAGCCAACTGAAGCAGCAGTTGCAGGTCCCCCATCTCCACCGGTACCATTTCCGGCTATTGTTTTTACGATGCCTGATGGCGTAAGCATCCGTATGCGGGAATAATCTTCGTCTGTAAAATAGAGATTATTCCGGGAGTCAATAGCCAAGCCATAACCGTATCCAATACCCGTATTGATAGCAATTGAACCATCGCCCGTATATGTACCGGTTCCATTTCCCACAACAGTATTTATGATCCCCGGCTGCGCCCAGGCGCTTATGTTAGAAGATATAGCTACAAAAAATAACGATAAAAGAAGTGCAGGCTTTTTCATAAGGATTAATTTTTCATGATATCAAATCGTTTTCAGCAGCGCGTACTCGGCGCTTAGTGCTCGTTGAGATAGGAGGAAACAGTAACACCTAACTCAAAAATACGTCGATTTCTCCAAAATAAAATGTCCGCGTTATCATCGAACGCGCAAAATGATCAAAAGACGAAAAAGTCTGCTTTTAAATATTAACTTCCGGCTAAAACGCGCTCCCTCAATGGCATTATTCCCCCATCACCTTCGAATAACACCATCGAAATTGCCCTAATTTAACCCCCCCCTTGTCCGGAATTGCGTATCGGCCACTAAGCCACAGCATACCATACTTGTACAAATTACCTAATTGTTAAAAAGATGAGATTTTTCTTGCTTTATTCAAAAATTTATTAGCTTTGCTTATTACTAATTTTTTATTCAATTCAAAATGCAAGAAGGTACAGTAAAGTTTTTCAATGAGACCAAAGGATTTGGCTTCATTACGCCCTCCAACGGAGGCGCTGACATCTTTGTTCACGTTTCAGGTCTGAAAGACCAGATCCGCGAAAATGACAAGGTGTCTTTCGAGGTACAAAATGGTAAAAAAGGTTTGAATGCTGTAAATGTTAGGGTTCTCGCTAATTAATTACAACAACACTTAATATCATTGCAAGACGTGCCCTGCACGTCTTTTTTGTTGCCCTTGCAGGCCGGTTTACGCCGGCGTCAGTTCTGGCTCCCCAAGCTTCTTCAGCATTTTGCCGTGCGCCCACAATGCGCTGCGGAAGGTGGGCATCACGTTATAGGGGATATTATACTCTTCCGCCACGCTCCGCACTATTTTGGCTATCTTGGGGTAGTGTACATGGCAGATATGTGGAAATAAATGGTGCTCTATCTGGAAATTAAGGCCGCCTATGAACCAGCACACCAACTTATTGTTAGGCGCAAAATCAGCCGTATTCATCACCTGGTGCAGCGCCCAGTTGTTTTCCATTTTCCGGTGGTCGTCAGGCGCGGAATAATCGGAGGTTTCCACCACGTGCGCCGGCTGGAAGATGCAGGCCAGCGCAAACCCCGCAACCAGGTGCATCGCTACCAGCCCCAGTACCACATGGTACCATGCCACCTTTGAGAACAGGATGGGCAGCACTACGATGTAGGCCACATACAGTACCTTTAGCAACGTCAGTTCAATAAGTGTTTTGCGCAGCGTGGTCTTTTGTTTGATCAGCAGGTTGTTCTTATTGTACCTGAACAGCATCAGGTAATCCTTTACCGTGATCCAATACAGGTTCATGATGGCGTAGATAAACCAGGCATACAAATGCTGGAACTTATGAAATTTGTACAGCGGTTTTTCCGGCGACATACGGATTAGCGGCCCCGCTTCTATGTCTTCATCAAGCCCGTGTACGTTGGTGTAAGTATGGTGCAGTATATTATGTTGGATTTTCCAGTTCACAGAATAGCCGCCGAGTATATTCAGTAAGCTGCCCAGGAAATGGTTTACCGCTTTATTGCCGGTGTAGGCCCCATGGTTAGAATCGTGCATGATGGAGGTACCAATACCCACTATCCCCAGCCCCATCACTAACCACAATCCATAAAACAACCATAAACTCGCAGATGCAAAACCCGTTACGATAACGAAGTACGGCACAAAATACATAGCCAGCATTGCCGCCGTCTTTATGTACATCGTTGAATTGGAATAGGGTGATATATTGCCTTCCTTGAAATATGCTGCTACCTTATGCCTTACATCATCATAGAAATGATCGCTCCCCTTGGGGGCGAACTTTACTATTTGTTTCTTGATCGTATGCGCCACTATAAACTAAATTTGAGTAAAAGTAACAAAAATCGTTTAATCAGGAATGTTAAGAATGCATGTACTTACATCCTCTATTAGAAAAAACGTAAACCAAACTGCATTATTAGATAATGCTTTAAGTAGACCTTGACCCGATGAAGCACCCCGGGAAGGACATCATAAATCCTGGATAATTTTTTAATTACAGTATATTTTTCACTAAATTTGCTAAAACAGATTTTAGATATGAAAAAACAATCTTTCAAATCAGCAATGGCCTTCACCCTTATCGTTGGGTCATTAACCCTATCGTCTTGTACTAAGCTGGGCAAGAACCTTCAGTTTACTTTACCCATGCAGACAGGCAATGTGAATCTTACTATCCCGGTAACAAATGCTTCCTCCGGTACATTGACGTTCGGCCCGGTAGCCAACTATTACAATGTGGATTCATTCATCAAGGCCAGCACCGCCAATCAGCTCGGTGTTTCAAATATCACCAGCGTGAAACTCACTTCATGCACCATTACCATCAACAACGCCACGTCGGCCAACAATTTCGCTAATTTCTCTTCCTGTTCGGCGTCATTTTCGTCTAACACCGATACATCACCTTATACCCTCGACATCAGCAACAATCCCAACACATTTTCCAGCACCATCAATTTGCCCGTTGATACTTCACAGAACCTAAGCAGCTACCTCGGTGATCAGTTTAATTATTCAGTGTCCGGGGCCTTACGTTCGTCAATCACGATACCGCTCAATTGCACGATCTCCTATGCATTCAACGTAGTTGTGCAAGGCTAAATTATCCTGCTAAAAGGACCTTACAAATAGTTACCCCGCCGCGCGCGGGGTTTTTTATGTTCAGTATTTATCTGCGACAGCGGCACAACCTATCCCCCACATAGCTTTTACGTATCCGCCCATCAACCAACCCTGTGGCTACAAATTAGCCGAAAGGCATACCTTTGCGGTATGTCTTTTTTCAAAACATCGAGGCCCTTTGTTATTGCCGGGCCTTGCAGTGCCGAAACCAGAGATCAGGTGCTGGAAACAGCCAGGGAGCTAAGCGCCCTAAAGGTGCAACTGTTTCGGGCCGGCGTCTGGAAGCCGCGCACCCGCCCGGGGTCGTTTGAGGGTAATGGCCATGCAGCATTGGAATGGCTGCAGGAGGCCAAGACGCTCTATGGCATGCCGGTAACGGTTGAGGTAGCTGAGCCTGGCCATATAGATCTCGCACTGAAAGCCAAAATAGATGTTTTATGGATAGGCGCCCGCACCACCGTCAACCCGTTCCAGGTGCAGCGGCTGGCCGATGCCCTGAAAGGCGTGGCCATTCCCGTAATGGTGAAAAACCCCGTGAACCCCGACGTGGAGCTCTGGCTGGGGGCTATCGAACGTTTTCAGCAATCGGGCATTAAAGACGTGGCCGCCATTCACCGCGGCTTTTCAGGCTATAGTGCGGCGGTAGGCTACCGCAACCAGCCCAATTGGCTCATACCCATAGAGCTGAAACGCCGCCGCCCGGAGCTCTCCATTTTCTGTGATCCCAGCCATATAACCGGCAATCGCGACCGTGTGGCAGAAGTAGCCCAGAAGGCCATGGATATGCACTTCGACGGCCTGATGATAGAAAGCCATCCACACCCTGAACAAGCATGGAGCGATGCGGCACAGCAATTAACGCCGCAGCAGCTCGGCGATTTACTAGCCCATCTCGTGGTCAGGGAAGAGTTTACCGACGATATGACCAGCCTGTCGCAACTCGAATACCTGCGCCAGGTAATGGACAGCATGGACGCCGAGATCATAGACCTCATAGCTAAGCGCATGGAGCTCAGTGAGCGTATTGGAGTGGTAAAAAACTCCTGCAACCTCACCGCCTACCAGCCGGCACGCTGGCGCGAGATTGTGGAAACCCGCGGCAACCGTGCTGAAATGAATATGCTATCAAAGGAGTTCATCGTAGAATTATACGAAAAGATACACCACGAAAGTATTCGCAGGCAATTGTCCGTGCTGGAAACAATAGAAAATAAAATAAAAAAGTAAATTTACCGCAAAATCCTTTCTATTGGCATTAAAGCAGCACTTAAACGATCAGGTACGTTTCGACCAGCAAGTGGACAATTCACTGTCCTATGTGTTGCCGTTCATAGAGCAGACCCAGCCCATCACCAGCGACACGACGGTATTCGAAGTGGGCACCGCAGAGGGTGGGGTATTGCTGCCCTTCCTGCGCCGTGGCTGCACCTGTGTGGGTGTAGACCTGGCCCCGGAGCGCATAGACCTGGCTAAGGAATTTCTGGCCCGTGAAGTAGCCGCCGGCAAGATCACCCTGCTCTGCCAAAACATTTTCGATGAAAATTTCCTGCTGCGCTTCAAGGGTGCATTCGATATCATCATCCTAAAAGACGTAATAGAACACGTACCCGATCAGGCCCACTTTGTACCTTATCTCAAGAATTTCCTCAAACCCGGTGGGCAGATATTCTTCGGCTTCCCGCCGTGGTACATGCCCTTTGGCGGCCACCAGCAGATCTGCAGGGTCAAGTGGCTCAGTGTGCTGCCATACTACCATATACTTCCGCGGTTCCTGTACAAGGGCCTCCTTAAATTGGGCGGCGAACACCCCATCGTCATCAAGGAACTTATGGAGATCAAGGACACGCAGATCACTATCGAGCGTTTTGAGCGCATTGTAAAAAAGAGCGGACTCAAAGTCCTCCACAAACAGCACTACCTCATCAACCCGATTTACAAATACAAATTCGGCCTTCAGCCCCGCAACCAGTGGCAGCCCATAACCTGGCTTCCCTACGTCCGCGACTTTGTCACTACTTGTGTTTATTATACTGTGGGGTGAGGGTTATCGCAATCAGTTATGGGTATGGGATGAAGCAGCTCAAAGGGCTTAAATATGATTATGTGCCGGTGAAGCCCTGGTTTCGGGCCAGTCTCCGATTACTTTCTTCGACTGCGGATTATTGATTGGAGAACACAGGGTGGATGCCCTCACTCGTGGCCGTCTGTCACCGGGATGCACTGGCAGCGCGCATAACGGCTGCACCAATTTAACCGCTAATCAGCAATAGAAATGCCCTCCGGCTTTTGATATTTTTTTATTTGTCAAAAACTTTAGCAAGAATATTTTTGTCAAATACCACTGAAACTACCGAACCAGCTACAAACAAAAAAGCGCCCCAGCGAGTACCGGAAGCGCTTTTTCCTTAACCAAAAATATTATACCGCAAAACTGTCGCCACATCCGCAACTGCGGCTGGCGTTAGGATTGCTGAAATGGAAACCCTTACCATTGAGCCCGTCTGAGAAATCGAGCGTGGTATCGCAGAGGTACAGGAAACTCTTCAGGTCTGTGACCACTCTTATCCCCTGGTCTTCAAATACCTGGTCGCGCGGCTGCGCCTCATTATCAAAATCCAGCTTGTAGGACAACCCGGAACAGCCCCCTCCTATTACACTCACACGCAGGAAATAGTCGTCGCCAAGACTCGAGTCTTTCTTTAGCTTCATTACTTTTTCCTTGGCCTTATCACTTACGTAAATCATTGTATTCTATTTTTTAGTGGAAATAAAGTCGAATGCTAATCAACCTCGACTTTCAGCTTTCTACTATGCACTATAACTACTAATAACTAACTACTAACTACTAACTACTAACTACTAAAACCTATCTAATAGCCAGCTTTCTACTTTAGACTTTCTACTTTCTACTTTCTACTTTAGACTTTCTACTTTCCCGCAGTCACTATATCCTAACGGCCAAGTACCAATCTGCTAAACACTAGCTCGCTTTCTTTTCCGCCACCAATTCAGGCAAGCCATTCTTAGCCCTGTAGTCATTGATTGCCGCCTTGATTGCATCTTCTGCCAGCACGGAGCAATGTATCTTTACCGGGGGCAGATGCAGTTCTTCTACGATGTCCATATTATCTATAGACAGCGCCTGGTCTACGGTCTTACCCTTGAGCCATTCCGTAGCAAGCGAAGAAGATGCGATAGCAGATCCGCAACCGAAGGTCTTGAATTTAGCATCCCTGATCAGGCCGCTTTCTTCGTCTACTTCTATTTGCAGGCGCATTACATCGCCACATTCCGGCGCACCCACCAGGCCGGTACCTACATTATTCTTCGTCTTATCCAGCGTGCCCACATTCTTTGGGTTAGAATAATGGTCTATTACTTTATCTGAGTATGCCATGGTTTTATATTTTTATAGTTTTATAATTCGGCGATCCGCTAATTTACTTAATTTATAAGTGATTGACCGCCATTTTATTTTTAAAAAAAGTAATTGATTCAGTCCCACATTCCCCACATGCTGCACATTAACTTAATGGTGCGCCCACTCTATCGCGTTGATATCTATTCCTTCTTTAAACATTTCCCAAAGTGGGCTCATTTCTCTTAGTTTTGTTACGGTTTCCTTCACTGAGTTTACAGCAAAGTCGATCTGCTCATCCGTAGTAAAACGCCCCAGCCCGAAGCGTAGTGAACTATGAGCCAGGTCATCACCCAGCCCAAGTGCCTTAAGCACATAAGATGGCTCCAGCGATGCAGACGTACAGGCAGAGCCGCTCGAAAGGGCTATATCCTTGATCCCCATCATCAGCCCCTCACCTTCTACATACTTGAACGATATGTTAGCGGTATGAGGCAGGCGGTGTTCCTGGTTGCCGTTCACATAAGTTTCTTCCAGTTCCATAAGTGCATTTTGCAGGCGGTCGCGCATAGCCGACAGGCGTTTTGCTTCGCCCTCCATTTCATTCATACACAGTTCACACGCCTTCCCGAAGCCAACAATCGCAGGCACATTCAGCGTGCCACTGCGCATGCCGCGCTCGTGGCCGCCGCCGTCCATCTGCGAAGTCACCTTCACCCGTGGGTTTTTCCGGCGCACATAGAGTGCCCCTACTCCCTTGGGGCCATACATTTTATGTCCGCTGAATGCCATCAGGTCTATGCCATCGGCATTTACATCTACCGGCACCTTGCCCACAGCCTGTGTAGCATCAGTAAAAAACAATACGCCATGCTTGCGCGCTATCTGGCTGATCTCGCGAATCGGCTGTATCACGCCGGTTTCATTATTGCCATACATTATGGCTATAAGGATCGTTTTGTCCGTGATTGCTTTCTCCAGTTCGGCGAGGTCTATCAGGCCATCTTCCTTCACATTCAGGTAAGTCACCTGTCCACCTGTTTTTTCTATGTGCTTGCAAGTGTCCAGCACAGCTTTATGCTCTGTGGTGCAAGTGATCACATGGTTGCCCTTAGATGCATACATTTCATATGCGCCCTTTATGGCGAGGTTGTCCGCCTCAGTAGCGCCAGATGTGAAGATGATCTCCTTGGGGTCTGCATTGATCAGCTTGGCCACTTGCTCTCGTGCATAGTCCACAGCTTCTTCTGCTACCCAGCCAAACGAGTGGTTTCGGCTGGCTGCATTGCCAAATTTATCCGTGAAGTACGGTATCATAGCCTCCAGCACACGCGGGTCCATCGGAGTGGTCGCGTTATTATCAAGATATATCGGTAATTTCAATTCCATATAGTTATCCAAACAGGATCGTTTACGCAAAATTACGCTAAAAGTGTTTACTTTACGTTTTCATCTTGATCGGAGGTTTATATGTTACTATCTATAAAAACTATACATACATGCTGAAAATAGAACATCTGGGTATTGCAGTAAAAGACTTGAACGTCTCTATTTTACTTTTTGAGCAGTTACTGAACACCCCTTGTTATAAAACGGAGGAGGTGGCCACAGAGGGCGTCAGCACAGCCTTCTTCCGTACCGGCGACGCCAAAATAGAGCTGCTGGAAGCCACAAATGAGGGCAGCCCCATCGCTAAATTTATTGCTAAGAAGGGTGAAGGCATTCATCATGTCGCCTTTGAGGTCGAGAACATAGAAGCAGAAATGAAGCGCCTGGCAGCCCTGGGTTTTGAACTTTTGAACGCTCAGCCCAAGAACGGCGCTGACAACAAACTCGTCTGCTTCCTGCACCCCAAGGGCACAAATGGCGTGCTGGTGGAATTGTGCCAGGAGAAAAAGTGATCGTTCGCCGACATTTATCGATAGAAAGTAATTTTAGCCGTAAATTTTACATTGCTCCTCTATTGTTTTTATATTTGACAGAAATTTTTTTGGGGTGATTGACTCGCTGTCTTATCCGCCCCTGCTGAACGCAGTAAATAATTCGAAAACTATATCTAATAAACGAATATGAAAAAACTTATCCTTTCCATTGTTGCCATCACAGCCATTTCTTTAGGCAGCTTATTCGGGCAAACCCACAAAATGAAGATCGAAACAGATTACGGTAACATTATCGTAATGCTGTACGACAATACCCCGCTCAACACCAATAATATGCTCAAAGTAGCTGGCGAGCATGGCTATGATAGTACGTTGTTTCACCGGGTAATCCCGCAGTTTATGATCCAGGGCGGCGACCCTACTTCAAAGCACGCCAAGCCGGGGGATATGCTGGGCGGCGGTGGACTCGGCTACACCGTCCCGGCGGAGATCAACGATTCCGACTACCACAAGCGCGGCGCACTGGCTGTGGCCAGGGACAATAATCCCAGCAAGGCTGGGTCTTCATCACAATTCTACATCGTGGTGGGGAAAAAATTCACGGATGATGAACTGGATAATCTCTCCAGGCGCTCCGGCAAGAAATACACCCAGGAGCAGCGCGATGTATATCGTACAATAGGGGGCGCCCCCCACCTGGACGGAAACTATACCGTATTCGGGGAAGTGATAGAAGGCATGGACGTCGTGGATAAGATCGTAGCAGAACCGCGCGATAGCAGCGACCGCCCCAAAAAAGACATACGTATCATCAGCATTAGTGAAGTGAAAAAGAAGCGGTCTTTCTTCGGGCGACTGTTCCATAGGAAGAACTAAGCTTCGTAGCCACAGCGGCGTCAAATATCGCCCGTTCGGCCCTTTTATTGTTTTTGGCTAAAAAGGCCGCAACGGTCGCAGCCCGCATATTTGTATGAAAAGATTGTCTTCCCTTGATTACCTGCGCGGGCTGGCAGCATTCGGAATAATGGTGTTTCATTATTCCATGTGGACGTATGGCTTATTTTCATCGCAGGATTTCCTGGGTAGGATTGGCATTTACGATGTGCCTGTATTTTATGTGTTGAGCGGCCTTACGCTCTACCATGTTTATTTCGATAAAATAGGCGGCCCTTCAGGCAAGGGCCTGGCCGACTTCGTCATCAAGCGTGTTTTTCGCATTTACCCCCTGCTGTGGCTCGTAAGCCTCATCACCCTTGCCTATACCCACGAGGTATACACCCGTAGCGATCTTTTCCTTAATTTCTCAGGTCTGTTCAGCGTCCATAAGTGGGATAATACGGTCGCCTATGGCGCATGGTCTATCGGAAACGAACTCTGTTTTTACCTGTTCTTTCCCGTTTTTATTTTCCTGTCTAAGAAAGCGCGGGCGATTTTTGCACTATTGGCTGCTGGTATTTTTGTCACCTACCTATGGTTTGCCTTCATTCATATAGACCATACAAAGACGCTCGCGGAATACTGGCCCGCCTACACCAATCCGCTCAACCAGATATTCTTATTCCTCGGTGGTTACCTCATGGGCTTGTGGACGGAAAACGTACATCCTCCCAGGTGGCTTACGCTATCGGTGATCGCGGCTTGTATGCTGGCCTTCATTTTCTTACCGGTGCGCGGCGATTCTATCCTGCTCGTTACCGGTATCAACAGATTGATCTTCACCGCCATTTGTTTCCTCGTCTGTTTCTCCTTTTACAAGACTGATTTCCGTCTGCCACGTCCGCTGGGCCGCATGTTCAGCATGCTGGGCGAGATCAGTTATTCTGTTTACCTCGTTCACCCCATCACATGGCATTACTTGCAGGCCGCGCTCCATAAGGTGCAGATAAGCCCTCCGCCGCTGGCTCAACTACTCATCGGCTTCATATTCAGTCTGCTTGTAGCCTACATCGTGTACAGGCTTTATGAAATGGCGTTTATGAAATTGGGCAAGCGCTGCTCCAACAGGTTTGTGCTGTCAAAGCATTAGACGTTTCTATGGCCGTTGACTTTGAAGCTGTAGGTCAAACATGCCGCTGCCATCGGCCGCGCTCCCCGATTGGCCTGCATTTAATAGGATATGATCAAGCCTGAAATTGCACGGTGTCTGGCATCAATAGTTTAGCGAAAATTAAAATTAATTAATTGATCATTATTAGTTTAATATATGCCAAGCTAAGGGCAATATTTGTCATAATTAAGTATTTTTGTCATGGACTTGTCTGAAAATAGATAGATAAATCATGCATAGGCTGTTAATATTCAATAGAATCAATGGAGGGTAACGAGTCTCATAGCGAGTACAGGTTGAAACAGGCACAGGCTATCTCACACACAGGGAATTGGGTCTATAATATTATTGATCAGGTTTTTAGCTGGTCAGACGAACAGTGCAGGCTCTACGGCGTCCCCGTCAGCGAAAATCGCCAAGCCACGGAGACTTGGATTGCAATGGTTCACCCTGACGATAAGGTGCGTACCCTACAGGGCTTGCAGGAGGCGTTGCGGGGCACGAATGGAGTTTCGTTCACGGTCCGGCTGTTGTTAGGAGATGGTTCTACGAGGTATATTTACAACGAAATTTACACTGAATCTGAGGCGGCCGGGAGCGTCACAGGCCTCTATGGGATTTCCCGCGATGTAACCAAGGTTCGGGAGACGGAAGCCAAATTAGAGAAGGCTAACCGCTTGCTCGCTTTCAAAAGCCAGATCAATCATGCCATCATGCAGGTACATGACGAGCATGCGCTCTTTACTGCAGTTTGTGACAGCGCGGTTCAACTCGGAAAATTCGAGATAGCATGGATTTGTATACCGGAGGACAATGGCAAATCTATAAAAATGTTGGCCTACTCGCTGGCCAATCCAAACGATGTTCGGTTTCTGGACGCAATTGCATTTGAGGAAAGTGGCGTGCATGCGGCGGTTTTCAGGACGGCCAAATTGAGCATGATCAATGACTACTCGCAAGAGCCGAATGGCACAAAAAGAAAGGAATTTGCTGTTCGGGAAGGCTTCAATTCTTTTATCTCGCTGCCAATTATCAGCAGTGGCAAGGTCGTCTCAACGCTCAGTCTTTTCTCGCGTGTGCTCAATTTTTTCAGCGCCGATGAGGTAAGCCTGCTGGAGGCGGCTGCAAGGGATATATCCTTCGCCGTGGACATGTACCAGAAAGATAAACTGCGGCTACAGGCAGAGGAAGCGTTAAAATACAGGAACCTCAGATTGGAGCAGGCCCAGGAGATCAGTCAATTTGGTACTGCCGAATACGACGTGACGACAGGCCTCTCCAAATGGTCTAAGCAGCTCTGCAAGATACATGGCGTAGATCCGGGCAATGATATTCATAGGCTCGAGGACTGGATTGAATTACTGCATCCGGACGACCGGGAGCGTGTATTAAAGATAATGAAGGATGTGGAGACGACTCACGAAAATGTGAGTTTTCAACACCGGTTGTTGCGGCGCGATGGATCCGTGAGGTATATTCTTTCGCGAAGGCACATAGAATACGACCAGGACGGCAAACCAAAGGGTGTGTTTGCAGTTGCGCAAGACATAACCGAACTCAAGGATGCTGAGGAGAAACTAAGGAACAGCGAGTACAGGTTGAGACAAGCCCAGGAGATAGCACATTTTGGCAGCTACGAGGTAGATATAGCAAATAATTCAGTTTCGCTGTCAGACGAAGTCTGCAGGATCACGGGCATCGAGATAACCGGCAAAGGTGTCTCGCGCGAAGAATGGTTTTCATTCATACATCCCGATGACCGCGCCTATGTACTGGCCGAAAATGAAAAAGCAAGGACGAGCCACGGCTTGCTCAATATTTATAATCGCTTGATCTCTCGTGACGGTAAGGTAAAGCATGTGCATCTTTGGGCGCAGTTCAAATTTAACAGCCAAGGCCAGCCCATCAGCCTTTATGGCGTCTTACATGATATCACAGAAATCCGGGAAGCGCAAGCCAGGTTGAGCCAGTCACAGACAAATCTCAGTCAGGTAATGGACCTCATTCCCCTGGGAATATTTGTAAAGGATAAGGAAGGCAGGTTTGTATTGGTTAATAAGAGTTTCGCAGGCCTTTATGGTATGCAGCCTGGGCAACTGTTAGGTAAGACGGTCCAGGAAACCATCCCCTTGCAAAATGATTTTGAATTGTTGCAGAAACAGCATGATGACGTCATTTTGTCCGGCAAAAAAAGCACCGAGCCTGAACTGTTATTTACCGATTATACTGGTAAGCAGCGGGTATTTCTGGTTACGAGGGTACCCTTCGTACTCCCTGGCAAAAATGAAAGGGCAGTACTCAGCATAGTCATCGATGTCACAGACCAAAAAGCTGCGGAAGAGGAACGTAACACGCTCTTAAATGATCTGGTAGTAAGGAATAAGAACCTCGAACAGTTTTCATATATCATCTCGCACAACCTTCGCACGCCCGTAGCAAACATACTGGGAATTGCCAATATACTGGACATGGAAGGGCGCGACAAGGCAGAGGATAAGATCATGTTCGATATGCTCAAGGTCTCAGTGCAGAAATTGGATTCCGTAATCATCGACCTCAACCGAGTGCTGCAGATGAGAAACCCTGTAAATGAGAAAAAGGAATTGGTCCGCTTCTCAGAGCTTATTGACGATATCCGCATCAGCGTTGCCAATCTCATTCAGTTGGAAGAAGTAGCTATAGATACTGACTTTTCAGAGGTGGGCGAGCTTTTTACCTTCAAAAGCTATATCTACAGCATATTCTTCAATCTCATATCAAATAGCATCAAGTACCGCCAGCCCGGCAAGCATGCCGAAATTGTGATCAGGAGCTCTAAAAACGCCAAGTCGGTTACTCTTACATTCAAGGACAACGGCCTCGGGATTGACCTACACAAAAAAGGGGACCAGGTATTTGGTTTATATAAGCGCTTCCATCATCATGTGGAAGGGAAAGGTATGGGATTGTATATGGTCAAAAATCAGGTAGAGACGCTGGGCGGGAAAATAACCGTGGAAAGCCAGGTGAACAACGGCACCACCTTTACCATCGTACTCAATAACTGACCGTGTTTGCCCCCGCCGTTCAGTCCTGCGTTGCCGAAAAGTCAGGGGCAATAGCTAAAATCTTGCCCCAAATCCAAGATACAGACTTCTGCCGGTCGAGGGTATTATGCCCGGGCCGGGATATTCTACGGTCCGGAATGTGAAGTACCGGGCGTCGGCAAGATTATTTACGCCAAATTTGATGTTGTAGTTCTTCACCTTTACCGTGGCGGACCAATCCATGACGGTGTAAGCAGGTATCACACCTACCTCCGCATCAGGGCTGTAAACAGTATTGTTGGCGTCCGAAAACGATTTTGACGTATTGCTGAAAAGGAACGTTGTCGAAAATCGCTTGATCCCGTAAGTAAGCCCAAAGCGCTCGATGGTTTTAGGCGCATATTCACAGGTATTGCCCTTGTATATCCCACTCACATAGGTAGCCCGGTCGTAGGCAAACGAATTAAAAAACGAGATATTGCCTATTTTCGAGTGCTTTGAGAATAGTTTTACGACGTTGAGCTCGGCGTATGATTCTATGCCTATATGCTGGGCGTCACCTACATTGGTTTCATAATAGGTCGTATTGGAAGTAGGGTTCAGGGTTTCTATGGCTATGTTATTATTGTGGGCCATATAAAATATGCTCAAATCAAAAGTAAAGTAACTTTTTAGGTTCCCGCGCCACCCCAGGTCTCCATTGTATCCCGTTATGTCCTTTAAATTAGGGTCTATTTTGGCGTCTACATCCAGCCCCATAGGGTATAGAAAGGAATACGATATAGGTGTATAAGCCTGCGTCAGATTTGCATAGATATTGGTAGTGCCTGTTGTTTTGTACTGAAACGCAATCCCTGCCAGGGGGATGTATCTTGGTTTGCTTTCGTTTACGTTGATGTCGTACGTGCCGGTGCTGTCAAGCACATGTCCCGTTGCGGTCGATTTTAGGTACTCAAACCTGAACCCCGGCGTAATGGAAAGCCGATCTCCCACGTGAAATGTATTTTCCACAAAGGGAGCAATGTTCACCGTCGTAAAGTCAAGGTCATTATCATAGGCATTGCCGGCATTGTAGTTAGTAAAATCCGGGCCAATATCTGTTGATCCCAATCCGCCTTCCTGCCTTTTCATCCATCCGTTAAAGAACCGGAAACCCGCCGCAAGCGTACTTTCCCTGTTGAATATACTATAGTTGGTGAGCAGGCGCACTTCCGTGGTAGAACTCTTGAAATATTCATGTTCCACTTCCCTTGGTACGTAGCTGTTGTTTGTGTTGCTGATGCTGTCAGGTGTTTCAGGCCCACCATCTTCGTTCCGCCATACTATGCTGCGTGAGCTGATGTTTAGTGCCGACTTTAACGTCAATGAAGTTTTATCTGATATTTTATAGGTCGACGTGAGGGCGAGTATATTCCATGGCGTTACCAGCCAGTTACGCGCCCGGAACGACTGGTCGGCATTTTGGTTAAACTGCTCGTCATCCAGCCCCCCTGGCATATGCAGCAGGTTGCGGAGCAATGAGTATTCTATCCCTACCTTGAACCGCTCATTTGCCCGGTATTCTATTTTGCCAAAACCTGCCACCTGCTGATACTGAGAATTCTGCCTCCAGCCCTGTGCCCCCGAATATTCTGCGAAAGCATAATAATTCCATTTCTTCCACGTGCCGCCAACTGAGTTGAACGAATTTGCGTAACCATAGCTGCCTCCCGTCTGTTCCGTAGTAAACTCAAATGCTTTGTCTTCCGGCCCGCTTTTTACGATATAATTCACTACCCCACCAAACTGTGGCCCGAATTGCAATGACGATGCGCCTCTTACAATTTCTACCCGTTCTGTCGCCTCCAGTGGGGTGAGGTAATACGATTCAGGGTACCCGTATATGTCGCCGGCTATATTGTATCCATTCTGCCGCGTGTTTGTTTCTATCGATTGTGTCGGGTTCAATCCCCTGAAGCCAATACCATTGGACGGAAAACCACTTCCCTCCGTTTCGGAGTAGTTTGATCCCGGCACGCGTCCCAGTACTTGCCGTGGGTTATCCTGTGCAGTGTTGGCATTGAGGCTATCAAGTATCAGCACTTCGTTTTTTTGTCCGGAATAAATCACGCAATCATGCACTTCATTCAGGTGCCCCATTCCTGTTATAGTCTTATAGCCTTTTACTTTTGTTTCCTTTAGATGTATTACTGTGTCCAGTGTCTGTGCAAAAGCGGAGCACGTCCCAATAATAATAGTTGTCAATAAAAGATAAATTTGTCTCATGCCTGTGTTTTAGGCAGCAAAGAACGGATGCCTTTCAGCAAATCAATTACAAGATCGGGAATAACGTTTTCAAAAAGCGGAAAACGTTTTACACAACTGATTGGGACGTCGGCTCACTATGTACCTACATCACCCTAAAACCAACGAACAACTGCATGCTATGTTGTTTCCAGGCTTCTGAACTATAAACCCCGTCCGCATCCGTAAGTCCGAAGATATACCTGCCACCCATCGTGATGCCCCTGTATACGGGTATTCGCAGTCCTACCACCCCGCTAAAAGTGCTTGCATTAAAAATATGGTCGAAGCTACTTGCGCCGGAAAACTTTGAGTTCAGCAGCAAAGAATACTGCGGCCCTAATTGCAGCCACAAATTGGGCACCAGCCTTATCTCGAACAACGCCGGGATATTCAGGTACAGGTTTTTCACCTGCGCCACGTCATAATAGCCATTATAATTCCCCTGCGTCAGGTAGCTGGCCGATGCGATCAGCGCCTCCACCTGCACCCCAAGGTAATGTTCATGCAACCCGGCATATACGCCGCCATTTAGTCCCGTTTTATAAGTGTTGCTCCAGTAATTGCCGTGCATATTATCGAAATTCATGCCGCCCTTTATGCCCCGTTCCACCAGGCGCTCAGGTTTGTGTGGCCCCTGAGCTAACGACAGAAATGGAATGATTATCAAACACAAAAATGCTATAACACTCAATTGCTTCATAGGAATGTGCTTTTCTTGCAAAAGTAATCAAAGTGGCTTTCTTTCCTCCGTTCCCATGTATTTCTAGGCGCCGTGGCATTATCTTTGCGCAATAACTGTGTTCAGTGGACATTTGTTGATTTGAGGTTAAATCAAAATAATAACTTCGTCAGAGCGTTTATTCCTTTAAAAATCTATTTATGAAAGGATCATTTGCGTTACTGGTTTTGATTGCAATGCTTTTTGGCGCATGCAAAAAGAAGGAAGATGTGCAATGCATCTGCCAGGGCAATGGTCTGACAAACGGCTTTGATTTTGGTATCAAGGACAATCCCTCTTTGTCGTCTCTGGCCGCGCAATGCGACACGTTCGGCGCTCATAATGGGGTTGATACCTGCAACCTCTTTGTCGCCGGAAAATAAAATCCAAATTACATTAAATATATATTGTAGTAATGATAGTATATATTCGTTTGCCGCTACATCGCGCCGATTTCACTTAATCTTAATTCAGATTTTGAATTATTATCATTACTTATTCCTACCTTTGCACCCCGAAAAACAATAGGATACTCTAAGTTTCGTAGCTTATCTGCTATCTGTAAATACTTTCTGCAACAATAATATGATTTCTGTTAATAATTTATCGCTCCGCTACGGCAAGCGTATTCTTTTTGAAGACGTGAATATCAAATTCACGGAAGGCAATTGCTATGGTATTATCGGCGCTAATGGCGCTGGTAAGTCCACTTTTTTAAAGATCATTTCCGGGGAGATCGACCCTACCACTGGCCGCGTGGATATTTCCAAGGGATCACGTATGAGCGTGCTGAAACAAAATCACCATGAGTTTGACGAAGTGCCTGTGCTGGAAACCGTGATTCGCGGTAATGCTACCCTGTACGAGGTAATGAAGGAGAAGGATGCCATCTACGCCAAGGAAGAATTTACCGAAGAAGATGGCCATCGTGCCGGCGAACTCGAAGGCATGTTTGCAGAAATGGACGGCTGGAATGCCGAGAGTGATGCCGCAACAATGCTCAGCAACCTGGGTATTAAAGAGGAATTTCATAATAAATTCGTGAAGGAACTGGACGGCAACCAAAAAGTGCGTGTGCTTCTGGCACAAGCCCTCTTCGGCCATCCCGATATCATGCTGCTCGATGAGCCTACCAATGACCTCGATCTCGAAACCGTAAACTGGCTGGAGAACTTCCTCGCCGATTACGACAAGATAGTACTCGTTGTATCGCATGACCGTCACTTTCTCGATACCGTGTGTACACACGTAGCGGATATTGATTTCGGCAAGATAAATATATACACTGGTAACTATTCATTCTGGTATGAGAGCAGCCAGTTGTTGCTCAAACAGCGCAGCGACCAGAACAAGAAAGCCGAAGATAAGATAGCAGAACTGAAGGAGTTCATCGCCCGCTTCTCTGCAAATGCCTCTAAGTCAAAGCAGGCCACCAGCCGTAAAAAAGCGCTTGACAAAATAAAGCTGGACGAGATGCGCCCGTCCAACCGTAAGTACCCAGCCATTCTATTCAATAATCAGGTGCGCGAAGCCGGCGACCAGATCATAGAAGTAAGAGACCTCGGCAAGGTATTCCATGGCGAAACATTGTTTAAAAATATCAGTTTCGACCTCAAACGCGGACAAAAAATAGCGGTGATGTCCTCTAATTCACTCGCTACCCGTTGCTTCTACGAGATACTCTCTGGCGCCGATAAAGACTTTACAGGCACATTCAAGTGGGGCGTTACCGTAACCCCTACCTACCTGCCTTCCGACAATGCAGCCTTCTTCGAGCACAACGACAATAACCTCATCGATTGGCTGCGCCAGTACTCCGAAGAAAAGGATGAGACCTTCATTCGGGGGTTCCTGGGCCGTATGCTTTTCTCAGGCGAGGAAACCCTTAAAAAATGTTCCGTGCTCAGCGGGGGCGAAAAAGTACGTTGTATGCTCAGCCGCATGATGATGCTGAAAGGAAATGTACTCATGATGGATGAACCTACCAACCACCTTGACCTCGAAAGCATCACCGCCCTCAACAATGGCATGAAAGACTTTAAAGGCACCATACTCTTCACCACGCGCGACCACGAACTGGCCAACACCGTTGCCAACCGCATCCTCGAAATAACCCCCTCCGGCCTCATAGACCGCGAAATGGACTTCGACGATTACATGACCAACACCCGCGTTAAGGAATTAAAAGCCGAAATGTACAAGGGCGTGATGGCTTAAAGTATTTTTTTATCCGGTGTTTTAGTGACAGCTTTCATAGATTTAGCTACTACAGGTCTGTAGTAGCTAAAGCTATGGGCGCTATTCAGATTAACGTTGATTTGCCTTCGCATCAGCTTCTTGCGACAATCAGGCAATTCTCGCTCTGGGAGAAACGGCGGATTGATGAAACGATACAGGAAATGGATACCGATATTTCCTAAGGACAACAGACCTTTGTATTAGTTAGGGTTAAAAGTGCAACCAAAACCCAGGACGGCTTTTAGATTAGGATGAAGTATCCAAAAAGCTAAATGCATAAATGAAGAAATACAAAATTGAAATTGATACTGACTCATTTCACGGCATAAAGGTAAATGCAACGGGTATCATCAGCAATCCCATAGTTTAGGGTTCCGTTTTCCGCGGCAAGTGAAATTGCAGATAAGTTCCTCCGACGTCCATCCTGATAGATACACTAGGGGGAATGCAAGCACGCGGTGCATGATCAGTAAAAATCTTCCTTTGCGGTACATTATATGGTCGATGAAGCTAATTTCTCGTTGAAGTATTTGCAATCATCCATACAAGTCGCAATCCTGAAGTCTGGGGAAAACGGGTTCATCATGCTTGATAATTCCCAACTTACACCCGGTATGTACTATTACAACATCGTAGCAAACGGGCAGGTCTCGTCAACTCAAAAATTGGTTCTGGTAAAATAGTAGCACCAACTTCGGACTGAGCGAACATTCGAAAGGTCATCACCAAAGATTTAGGGTCTTGGTGATGACTTGAGCAGCAGTTCCGGTTAGTCCTCAGCTCCAGCGAAGCAGCCCCGACAGCGCGTTTCTAACCCTTCCAATAATCTCATCGTATTAAGATTATCCACCACGCATATTATTGTTAATTTCCTGTGCCAAATGGCCATTTCATAAATGGTAAAAAAGGTATAAATAATTGTTTTCTTTCTTGTTTGAAAGTTATCTTTACGCTATCTTTGTAGGGTTAAAAAAATATCCGAATAAGGATTTTTACCATGTCACCGGAGCAGGTGTTTTTTAACCTTCCTCAATGAAATTAATAAATTCCGGTAATTGATTATATGAATACTGAAAACGAAGTTCTGGAGACGGGCGCGGATTATGGCGCGGATAGTATACAAGTATTGGAGGGCCTTGAGGCGGTGCGTAAGCGCCCGAGTATGTATATCGGCGACATTGGCGTAAGGGGCTTGCACCACCTTGTTTATGAGGTAGTGGATAACTCTATAGATGAAGCCCTTGCCGGCTATTGCAAAAATATTCTCGTCACCATTCACGAAGATAATTCTGTCAGCGTCCGCGACGATGGCCGTGGTATCCCCACCGGCATCAACGCCAAAGAAGGCGTGTCGGCATTGCAGATGGTAATGACCATACTCCATGCGGGTGGTAAGTTCGATAAAGACAGCTACAAGGTGTCCGGCGGTTTGCACGGAGTAGGGGTTAGTTGCGTGAATGCACTCAGCTCGCACCTGCATGTTACCGTTTGGCGCGAAGGAAAAACATTTGAGCAGGAATACGAAAAAGGAATACCGCTTTACCCCGTCCGGGAAACCGGCGAACCATCAGGGCATACAGGCACCCTCGTGCATTTCCATCCTGACGCTACCATTTTCAAAGACACCGTTTACAACCGCGATATCCTGGCTGGCCGTCTACGCGAGCTCAGCTACCTCAACCGTGGCGTGCGCGTCATCATGACAGATGAGCGCGAAATGACCGAAGAAGGCCAGAAGCCCACAGAGACTTTCTACAGCGAAGGCGGTATTGTGGAGTTCGTAGAAATGCTGGACGATAAAGCCAAGCGTGAACCACTGCTCAGCCAGGCCATCTTCGTAGAAGCGCACGACAAGGATACCAATGTAGCCGTAGAGGTTGCCCTCTCTTACAACAGCTCCTACAGCGAGAATATTTTTTCTTATGTCAATAATATCAATACCATAGAGGGCGGCACACACGTAGCTGGTTTCCGCAGGGCCATTACCCGCGTGTTCAAGTCCTATGGCGATAAGAACAAACTGTTTGAAAAAGCAAAGGTAGAGATCACGGGCGATGACTTCCGCGAGGGACTTACCGCCATCATATCCGTAAAGGTACCGGAACCACAATTTGAAGGCCAGACCAAGACCAAGCTTGGTAACAACGATGTTATGGGCGTGGTAGACGTTTGCGTGAGCCGCGTACTGGAAGCGTTCCTCGAGGAGCACCCCAAGGACGCCAAAATGATCATCGACAAGGTAATACTTGCCGCCCAGGCACGTGCAGCAGCACGCAAGGCCCGTGAGATGGTGCAACGCAAGAGCGTGCTTACCGGCGGTGGTATGCCGGGCAAGCTCGCCGATTGCTCCGAAAGGGATCCATCCAAATGTGAACTCTATCTGGTGGAAGGGGATTCGGCCGGTGGTACCGCCAAGCAAGGCCGCGACCGCAGTTACCAGGCCATTCTGCCGCTAAGGGGTAAGATCCTCAACGTGGAGAAAGCTCAGGAATACAAAATATACGAGAACGAGGAAATTAAGAATATGTTTACCGCCCTTGGCGTAAGTGTAGGCACACCGGAAGACCCGAAGGCGCTTAACCTCACCAAGCTGCGCTACCACAAGATCATCATCATGACCGATGCCGATGTGGATGGCTCGCATATCGCTACCCTTATCCTCACCTTCTTCTATCGTTACATGAAGGACCTCGTGATGCAGGGCTACGTTTATCTGGCACAGCCGCCATTATACCTCGTAAAGCGGGGCAAGGAGCAGATATACGCCTGGACAGAAGACGACAGGCTTGCTGCCATCCAGAAGCTCGCAAACGGCAAGGAAGATGCCGTAGGCATTCAGCGATACAAAGGTCTTGGTGAAATGAACGCAGAACAACTGTGGGACACCACCATGAACCCCGATACCCGCACCCTGAAGAGTGTGGCAATAGAAAGCGATACCTACGCCAATGAGATATTTGCCATGCTCATGGGCGATGAAGTACCGCCACGCAGGCAGTTCATAGAAAGCCACGCCAAGTACGCCAAGATCGACATATAGTAGAATGATTCTCCCGTTGAACTGGCAAAGTTTCAGCGGATTAAATAGATTTACATCGTTTACAAAGCGGCTTCACGGCCGCTTTACTTTTGCACCGTACTTACGCGCCATGCATCCACTATATTTTTCAATTGCCTATCGTAATTCGCAGTAATTTCGCCGCCGTGGATCAGCCAAAGAAAATAGCCTTCGTGTGCCACCCCTACCATAGGGGCGGCGTCACCCGCTGGATGGCGGACGCCGCCATTGCGGCAGCAGACGCCGGGTGCGACGCCTACTTTGTAACGGTTGATCCCACAACCCCGTTTCAGTCTGGCGCGGGCCGGGAGAAGATGGTCGATATGGTAGAAGTCCCCAACGGCTCGCTACGCGTTGTCAGCAACAACGTCAATTATTTTTTTGAATTTGGCACACAGGCGTTCCGGGCCGGGATTTATGCTTCAATGATCACTAAAAATGTTCCGCCGGGCACGCCCCTCGTTTTGTCCGACGATGCCGCCGTATGGGCTGCCGCGGCGGCTCTTGCTGACACATACCCCATGATCGGCGTCATGCATGGCAACGATGCCGCGTACTACGGCTTGGCCCGTGAGTATAGCCGGGAACTGAGTGTCTGCGTCTGCGTCTCCAGCCGGATCCGGAATATTCTAATAGCCAATTGCCCGGCATTGGATGCAGCTAAGGTTGTAGTGATACCCTGCGGTATCTTATTGCCTGTTTTTGTGCCGGTACCGTCCGGCAACGGTCTCATCCGCATGGCTTTCGTAGGCCGCATTGAAGACAAGGTGAAGCGCGCTACTGACCTCGTAGGCATTGCCGCCGCACTGCACAGAAAAGGCATCGGCTTTCATCTCAACATTGTGGGTAATGACAAGGAGTCTGCCACCAGATTTTCCGCCTTGTTCCGGGAGCAGGGCGTAGAAGAGTTCGTTACGTTTAGGGGTTGGCAGGATAAGATGCAGATTCAGGCTCTGCTCAATGCATCTGACTTACTGTTGCTTACTTCTAATTCCGAAGGGATGCCACTGGTAATGATGGAGGCGCTGGCTTCCGGTACCGGCTTCGTCGGCACACGGGTCAGTGGCATCGAGGATTATGAATTTCATCCCTTGGCCAAAGATTGTTTTGGCGTATATGCAGTCGGAGACATCACGGATGCCGTTGAGAAAATTACCACTGTTGCTGCGGTACCGGTCAGCACCCGTCGCCAGTCTGCCAGAGATTTGGCAGCATCGGCATTCAGTATGGATGTATGCCTTTACAGATACTTTGAAACAATAGCCCGCATAAAGCCCAGCACCTTCGCGCGGCCCATTAATCTTTCCGTTTCCGATTCCCTGCACTCACGCCTTCTGGCCCTCGCCAGGTGGGCTAAAGTGAAATTGATAAAGTAATCAGGTGCAATCGGCCCTGGCAATAAAAAATTAAGGTTATTTTTTTCACCCTTAATCTACAACTTTCAAAAACACCTACATTCACACTATGAAATTGCTTTGTTGGATAGTCGCGGTCTTGCTGTCTTGCTGTGGCTTTGCACAGGAAAAAACAGACAGCGTAGTGGTACTGCCTAAAAAAATTGCCGCACCGGGCAGCGCCAAAAAACTGGGTGCAATAAGCGTGGGCAACAATTCCACAACCATTAATTGTGACTACGAAAAGATAATCGCCGAGGCAAAAAAGAAAGGCGCCGAAATGGGTGGCAATATCGTGAAGATCACCGAACTCGTCCCGCCAGCCTTTGTAAGCAAGTGCTACCGTATAAAGGCCGATGTATATTATTCTGATAGCCTGCAGGCAAACCAAAAAGCAGGAAACACCGCCAAACAAACCACTGCCGAAAACAATAATTTCGCCACATTATACATCTACCGCTTACACGACACCCTAATTCCGGAACCTACCTACAAGCTGCACCTGGACAATGACTCCGTGATATGCAATGTAAAGGGAAAATGGAAACAGGAAGTGCGGATATACAAGGACGGCCCCATAACCCTATGGGCCAAAACAGAAAAACGCGAAGACCTGAAACTCGACATTAAAACCGGCTCGTCATATTATGTCCGGTGCGGGCTGCGTTCAGGCCAGTTTTGGATGACCCCCGTCATAGAACTCGTTGACCCCACACTCGGCGCCACCGAATACGGCAAACTAAACAAAGGTAAGAATGGCCACACCGACACAGACATCCACTACCTCGACCAGATACACTAAAAGCCATTAAAATCTGTCTAAATCAAAGCCGGAAAACAAAGCAAACTTTTGTCCCTTCACTATTGACTTTCGACTTATCCCGCGACTATCTACTATGTGCTGCCTACCACGTACCAAAAGCTCCTCGCCACTATCTACTATGTACTAATTATCATATACTAAAATCGCCTCGCGACTTTCTACCTTCTACTTTCTACTTAACCCACTATTCCTTGTACATGATCCATTTCGCCAGCTCCTTGTAGCTGGCCTTCTTGCCATACATAAGGATACCCACCCTGTATATCCGCGCAGCCAGCCATGTAGTCCCCAGGAAACCCAGCACCATCAGCAACATAGACAGCGCAAGCTGCCACCCCGGCACCCCGAATGGTATCCGTATCATCATGGCTATAGGCGATGTAAATGGTATCATCGACAGCCAAACGGAGATAGTGCTATCCGGATTATTAATGATAAAGCTCTGCGACAGGGCAAACGTAAATATGAGCGGCAGCGTTATGGGCAACATAAACTGCTGTGTCTCCGTCTCATTATCTACCGCCGAACCCACCGCTGCGAATATGGCGCTATAGATCAGGTAACCAAACAAAAAGTAAAACAAAAAACAACCTACAATGTATGCCACCGGAAGATCAGAAAAGCCATGTAATACTGCAGCAATATCCACATTGTCCGCATCCTTCG
>Ga0364867_10089_pt1 | contig 60497 bp, 58 predicted proteins | sample ExccelAu500001D4_3_FD_206915 | JGI IMG/M metagenome (GOLD analysis project Ga0364867, IMG submission 206915) | Enriched cells from Trout Bog Lake Hypolimnion, Wisconsin, USA - BchlTB.Aug13.5000.01.D4 | ecosystem: Environmental > Aquatic > Freshwater > Lake > Hypolimnion/Profundal zone | place... | reverse complement strand
TATTGCGTCAACGTTTGGCTCTACAGGGATATCAAGAGGCTGTAAATTTTGGTTTTACTGATTTAGAGAGTGAGCAGCGTCTTGCTGGTGCAACAGAAAAAGACCTCATTAAGGTGCTTAATCCAATTGCCTGTCAGTACGGCGTAATGCGAAGTAATCTTTGGGGTGGTTTATTGGTCAACCTCAAGGCCAATCTCAATAGAGGCGCGAGTCGTGTCCGCCTGTTTGAAACTGGCCGTGTATTCAGGCGTGATGCGGCGCTTATTGAGGAAGCTGGAAAAGTGGCAGGCTTTAGTCAGCCACAACGCGTTGGCGGCCTTGCTTATGGCGCATTTGTGCCAGAGCAATGGGCGAGCGCAAACCGTGTGGTTGATTTCTTTGACGTAAAGGGTGATCTCGAAAGGGTTTTGGATCCCCTGCGTTTTGTAACTATAGCAGCCCAGCATCCAGCATTGCATCCAGGGCGTTGCGCAAAAGTTTTCTTGACTACCGTCAAGAGCGCTGCTGAAGTGGGTTGGATTGGTGGGCTGCACCCAGGCCTGCAACAGGCTTATGAGTTGCCTCATGCCCCGGTTCTATTCGAGTTGGATTTGGACTTAATTCTTGAATTAGGCATGCCTCACCCAGAAGAATTAAGCAAGTTTCCTGCTGTGCAGCGTGATTTGGCGGTGGTCGTTAAGCAGGATGTTTCTGCACAGTCCTTGCTGGACGCCATGACCTCCTCCAAGCAGAACTATGTTCGCACTATTGAGTTATTCGATGAATTTAAGCCCAAAGTTGGCTCTAGTAGCATGGCTGACGATGAGAAGAGTCTGGCTTTCCGCGTAACATTATTAAATCCCCAAGAGACTTTACAGGATGCGCAAATTGATGCGGTGATGAGCGCCTTGCTGAAGGCATTGGAAAAAAAATGCGCAGCACGCCTGCGCTAGGTTTAGTATTAACAGATACTCGAAGATCAACAAATATTAAAAGTATTGCGAAAGAATATTGCAATGATAGAAATAAACGCAAACGAGACAGTGACAAAGAATGAGTTATCAGAAGCTTTGTTTGATCAGGTTGGCCTAAACAAGCGTGAAGCTAAAGATATGATTGATGCCTTCTTTGATCGCATTGGACACTCCCTGGAAGCCGGTGTTGAGGTCAAAATTTCGGGTTTTGGCAACTTTCAGCTGCGTAACAAATCCGCTCGTCCAGGTCGCAATCCAAAGACGGGTCAAATGATCCCGATTGCGGCACGTCGCGTTGTTACCTTTCATGCTAGTCAAAAGCTTAAGGATGTAGTTGAGTCCCATGCTCGAGAAAACAGTATTTGATGCCGGCTCGGCGCTGCCTAGCTCGCAGTTGCCGCCGATACCCGCTAAGCGTTACTTCACTATTGGCGAGGTTGCGGACTTATGCGGCGTTCGCTCACATGTATTGCGTTATTGGGAGCAGGAGTTTGCTCAATTAAGCCCTCAGAAGCGTCGTGGTAACCGTCGCTACTATCAACATCATGAAGTGGTACTAATTCGCAAAATTAGATCCCTTTTGTATGAAGAGGGCTTTACCATCAGCGGGGCCAGAAATCGCTTGGATGAAGCTCGTGGCGAGCTACGCTTGCGTGATGAGCTGCAGGCGGTTCTCCAAATTCTCGCTAAATAGTTACTGATACAATTTCGTCTTTCGTCGGGGCGTAGCGCAGCCTGGTAGCGTACATGCATGGGGTGCATGTGGTCGGAGGTTCAAATCCTCTCGCCCCGACCATTCTGGTACGCTACGTACATTCCTTTAAGTCAAACACCTATGAGTACAGAGAATTCCTTGCCATCCAGTCGAACTCAAGTTGACTACTTTGGTTTAAAAATTCCATTCTTGAACCATCTTCGCGTCGTTCCCGAATATGCAGAAGGGGGTAAATCGCGGATTAGTCTTGAATTAAAGCCCGAGTACGAAAATAGCTTTCAGGTTGCTCAAGGCGGCTTGATTATGACTTTGCTTGATTTTGCAATGGCAGCGGCAGCTCGTAGTAGTGTGAATCATCAGGCTGGCGTCATCACGGTTGATATGGCGGTGAGTTTTTTGCGTCCTATTGTTGGCACGATTGTGGTGGAGGGTGTAACGCTGAAGTCTGGAAAGACCATTAATTATTGCGAGGCAGTGGTTTTAAATGAGGCTGGTGAGATTGCCGCTAAATCTAGCGGCACTTTTATCTTGAGAGGATAGTATTTATAAATATAATAATAAATATATTTACATTTTTTATATATTTAATATATGCCTGCTCTATATTAAACCTTTTTAAATATAGGTTATTTACACCTCAATATGGATATATTGATTCTTAATTAGAGCTGTGTACAATAGAATTACAATTAACCGACTATCTGGTTAGTTAATATTATTTATATTAAATTATTGAAGAAGGGGATATATGTCTTCCTATAAAGAGTTATTAGCCCAACGTGAGTTGTTGGATAAGCAGATTAAAGAAGCGGTGCAACGTCATTGAGCAATACGATTTAACGGCTTCGGATCTTTTTAGTCGTAAAGCGGGTGCAAAAGGACCAAGTGGTAAGGTAGCTCCTAAGTATCGCAATCCAGCAACCGGTGAGACTTGGACGGGTCGCGGTAAGGCGCCGAAATGGATAGAAGGTAGAGATCGCAGTAACTATTTGATATAACTATCTGATTTTATTCAATTTAATCAAAATGCCACACCAAAAACAGTGCGGCCTTTTTTATTTACTCGATGTTAATCTAGGCGTTGGTCTATCCATCGCATTTTCTACTGAGGGCCTCAATGAAGACGGGCTCTAGTAGTTCATGGCGATTTTTGTATCCCATTGTAGGGTCCTGCTCAGAGTCCGTGCCTGGATAGCCAATAATCAGTGGATTTAGCTCAATTAAGCCATTTTCGAGCTCCAGTTTAAGGCTTTCTGTTGGTGGCGGCCTGACTCCACCAGTATTCTCGTCTGCCAGCACCATGATTCCAGGGTGCAGCTTGATAAATCCCTCATCCACTTGTAGTATCCCCCGTCAACCCGACATTCCTAAAGTGTTGTTTTCTGCCTGTGCTCGATAGTCTCTAGGTGGTATTCTGCCAAGAGAGCTGTGCGGTCTTTCTTCGTTGTAAATTGTGATCCAGTTTTCTGTAATTTCACGTACCTCCCTGAGGTTTTCAAATAAGTATGCATTGAGTACTTCATGGCGGTAGGTTTTATTAAAGCGTTCTATAAACGCATTTTGTTGCGGTTTGCCCGGTTGGATAAATTTGAGCTCAATACCTTTAGATTCACACCAATCCATAAAGACGGCAGACCGTAGTTCACTTCCGTTATCCAGACGTATCGCCTGAGGTAAACCATGGATCTCTTCTAGTTGCTCCAATGTTCTTACTACCCTGGCTGCTGGCAGGCTAATATCAATTTCAATAGCCAAGATCTCGCGGTTGGATTCATCAATGACATTCAGAGTCCTAAAAGGTCTGCCGTAATGCAAGGTGTCGTACATAAAGTCCAAAGCCCACATCGTATTGACCTCGGTAGGAGCAATGAGCGGAACTCTGGGCATCTTGGGGATGCGCTTCTTAGTTCTTCTAGGTAAGTTCAAGCCCATCTCCTTGTAAATACGCCATACCCGCTTGTGATTCCATTGGTAGCCATGATTGCGCATCCAGTCAAAACATAATCTAAAACCCCAGCGACCATTTTTAGCAACCACTTGATTAAGCACTTCAATGACAGGTTCGTCCGTCTGAGCTCTACTGCTTGGGCGCTCGTAATACGATGACCTAGCTAGCCCCATATGAGCGCAAGCCCTTGTAATGGGTACTGCCTCTTCGCCAACCAGGTAATCGACCGCATCTCTTTTACCGGTTGGCGCTAGAGCTTTTTTTCGATGAGGTTCTTTAGCGCTCGGTTATCGTGAGTCAGTTCAGCAACCATCGTTTTATATTCCGATAACTGCTGCTCTAGCTCTTTAACCCGTTTGAGCTCAGAAGCTTCAAGGCCGCCGTATTTGGATCGCCACTTATAAAAGGTAGCACCGCTAATGCCATGCGTGCGCAATATATCCGCCATCGCAATCCCGCCCTCAGCCTCTTTCAAAATCCCAACGATTTGGGTCTCTGTAAATCGTGACTTCTTCATATTGATTCTCCTGTTGTAAATACTGCCATAAACAACAGAAAACTCAACTTCTTAAATGTACGAATCTAAGGGGATACTACATTGTGTTCCTCACTTAATGGACCTGTTTCGATACCTTTCCTTGGGCTCGGAACACCCATTTTTGATTCTGAAATCTTTTTTCTTACCTCAGGCCTTGATGCTGGATTGTCTTTACGCATCATTTCACGATGAGACTGACTTTTCGAAGGGTGGTTATCCCCGAAGGCACTAAAAGTAGCCGCACCTTTCTCTCTTATTGCTGGATTTCTGTGGGCATTATTTTCAGATAGCTTCCTTCTTGTTTCAGGTTTTTTCGCTGGATTTTTATCTCCTGAGACTGAAGCTTTTCCTGCCTCTGTGCGCATCCGTGTTTTTCAACAATATTCCTCCAGTATGGGTTTCTACCTATTCTGGATTTATATCTATTGCCCTCCCCTTTGCCGACATAAAAAATTTCGCCAGTATCTCTTTTGAGGTGTTTATAGACGTAATATTTCACTTAAAAGTTGATACTGAGATGTATTTGGTTGGCTTGTTGGGGTGAAAGCCATTTTGAACCATTTCAGGCTTTGGCCCCCTAGGTAACCAATGCGCCATATAAATTAACCATGGTCCAACCCCATAAGCCAATACTGCAAGATAGGGACCAAACCTATCATTTATGGTATGCAAGTCAGATATATGGATTAGTTGATTAATAGGCCAGTCATGAAAAAATGCAACCCTCAGATATAGATCTGGGTGTGCAGTTTTATTTAATAAGCCATGTTGAAAATATCCAAGTGGAATATTGGCATTTGCAGCCACAATTCCAAAGCCCAATACTTTCATGAAATACAAATGGAGAAGCAGTGATTGTAGTTTGTGATCCTCTCCGTAGATGTGTTCGAGGTTAAGGTTTTTCACCCCCTTGGGAACGGTTAATAGATAGTTAGATAATTTTTCCCACGCTTTGTCGTATGGGGAAGAGACGGCATTATTACAAGAGCTACAAATTTTTTCTTCCCACTTTAATAAATCAACCTTAATACCGTTAATTTTTTTATTTAATTCGTCGTTTCCGCGTAAATAGAATGGTTTTTTCTGAGTAGGTGTACCAAGAATATTTTTAACATCGGAAGCTTTAGCCTTATGTTCGGAGCTATCTGCAGTTTTTCCGCATATCCAACATTGGTTCGGTGCACCATTAATTTCACTCATTTGTTAAGAGTAAGGCTAATTGGTTGGTTTTTCCAGGAAAAATAGCTTCTTAGTTTTTTGGTCCTGTTGAAGTGTCTCGAAACGCGACACCGTCTAGTGTCGGTTTAGCCAGACTGTATCGTGGGGTTATTGTGGGCTTATTGGGTCAAATTTATTGAAAACTGTCACGTTGAGCTGTCTTGAGACGTGACAGTTTGAATCGCTACGACTTCTATAGCCCTTGCAGACTCTCAAAATTGTGGGATTAGGCTGCTTGAGGTCAAGGCACTGCCACGGCCGGTCTTTCACTTGGTGTTTTTTAGAGTAATTACCCCTATTTCATTAGTATATAGAAAATATAAACTTATTTTTATAAAAATTATGGTTAATTTCTGAAAAATGAGTCACCTAAGGACGCATTAGTGGTGTACAAATAGGCATGAAAAAAGTTAATTCTTTTCTTTGGTTAATATTCATTTTTCTGGTGATGTTTTCTCAAACTTCGAAAGCTGAAGATTTAATCTTTGCTGGATTTACATTTGCTGGAGAAGCTTCTGGAGCACAGGCGAGATTTCCTAATGCAAGCGAGTTGTATAAACAGAAAACTCCTAAAGGAATGAGCAATCTAAGCTCTCAAGTCTATAGCAGACTAGGCCAAGTTAATAACACCACTTTGAATATTGCTCCGCCCGAAACCATGATGAATTTGAAGAATATGGACGGCGGATTGGTAACTGTTTTACTGCTGACTGGTGAAACTGTTTTGAATGAAAACTATGGGAGCTATTACAAAACATTTATTAGTCTTAGTGCTGATGCATTAATTTTCGACTATAAGAAAAAATCTATCGTCAGAAGCTATCCTCTTAATTTGGTTCTTTTGGATGCCTCTCCAGGAAATCAGCCACCAACTAAGCAACACATTCAAAGCTTGATAAGTGAAATGATTACACGTCAGGATGACAGGGGTTTAATAACCCAGTATTTAAATAGGCTCAGTAGAGCAACATTACCAAAAGAGGGTGCGAAATCTATCCAGGTTGCCAAGGTTGAAATTAATCCAGATGCATATGGAATGTTTCCCGAAGAACTAAGGGCCAATCAAAATACCATAAAAGATATATTGTCAGATAGCTTCTCATCAGCCCTATCTGGTAAAACAGGCGTAGCGATTCTCCCTTCAAAAGTAGGTCAAGCATTGGGGGTAATGACGTTCAAGCTCGACAATTCAGATAGTCAAATTAAGATAAAGATCGGCGAAGGGGATTATTTAGTTGATCTAAAACTGAATAAATACGCAAAGATAAAGAAAGATGAAACGGATGTTGAGGTTTCCAACATTTACGCCACCTCAGTGAATATTGATATCTATGAAGAGCTGAGTCATGATGATTTCCTCCATTCAGACTTTAAGAATGGGGAGCTTGCAATTACGCCAATTAATAAGATTAGTGGAAATGACTTTCCTGGGTACATGGATTCCTTAAACGGTATTTTTAAGAAGTTTGCAGAAGCAGTAAAAACTGATGATTTAAATTGGGCTAAGGTCGCTGCTTCAAGCTCAAATATCAGCTCAGAAATATCCAAAACTCGCAAAATGATAGAAAGCAATATGTAATATGAAAAAAATATTGATATATGTAGCAATGATCTTTGCACTCCTAAGTGCCAATGTATTTGCTCAGACCGTCTCTGTAAAAGGGCTCGGTACAGTGACCTATTCCGGCTTTTTGGGTTCGGGCGATAAGGATAAGGCCTATCAAAAAGCTCAAATTTCAGCGGTTGAAAGATATTTTTCTGATCGAGGTCAGGCTGACTATGAGGCGTTTGATGCCAACAGGGACAAAATTGTTGGCAGTTTAGACGACTTTATTACTGGTACAACTGTTCTAAATGAACAAGATCAATCCAGCATGAACAAATACTCGGTCACGGTAAAGGTCGATCTCAATGAGACCAAATTAAATGTACTCATGAGAAAGTCAAGCGTAGTAGCCAAGGCTCCGCTGGGATCTAAGTCAAAGATTGTCTTTATCTTCGTGGGTAGGGAGGCGGCAAGTATTAAGTCATTTGATGCTCGAATTGTTAAGCGTGCCGATGCTAACGCTGTTGGCACTAAGAGCACTAGCGGTACAGAGGGCGAAAATATTACTGATACTAAGATCAGTACCAGCGCATCCAGAACTGACAATGCCAGTGCTTCTGTAAAAGTTGAGACAGGTGGAAGTACAACACGCAAGTCCGACGAAACATCCTATAGAGCGTTCCCTTTATCAGATCAACGCTCAAACATTACGAGCGTTTTCTCGCAAGCTGGATATAAGGTGATTGATTCAGATATTTCACTGAGCGATAAGGACATTAAGGCTATTACCAAAGACTTTTCTACTGGTAATGATCTTACGCCACCTACCATCCGTGGAATTTATCAATCTTTGAGGGCTAGCGGTGTACCAATCTTTGTTCTTGCTACCTTAACTCTTGGTGCACCAACATTAGATCCAAGTTCTGGAATGGCTCGTGAAGGCGTTAGGGTTGCTGCAAGAGCAATGGATGTGAGTGATGGATCAGAGATTGCATCGGTTCCCTCAGTTAACCAATTTGGGTTAGGTCAGACAAATGACGAAGCAAGAGATAAGGCACTGAAAGATGGGGCAATGTCTGCAGCAAAAGAGGTGGTAAGTCGTTTAAATGCACTTGGTGCGAAATAATTAATTCAAGAGGGATATCAATAATGAAAAAGATTCTATTCGTAATATTTGGTTTGCTGGCATCTAACTTTGCTCATGCTCAATTTGGTGGTTTATTAAGTGCGGCATCTTCTGCGGTTGGCGGTGGAGGCGGGGCATCTTTGGAGCAGATTACTGGAAGCTACATTGTGGGGTCTAAGCAAATTTATTCCGCTCAAGATAAATTAATGAAGGCGGCTAACATTAAGTTGGATAAGGATGTAAATACTGCTGCTATCGCCAGTTTGACCCCCAGCGCCACATCTGAGCAGGTTGAGGCTACTAATAGCGTAATCACTGCACAAGCTACGGCAATTCAAAATGCTTATGCCAATCAAAACTTAAAACTGGACGCAAATGGTAAAAAATTGTTTATGAGTGGTTTTGCTGATTTCGCTGTTGGAGTTTTAGCATATGGAAAACTAGCCCTTAGTGTCAAAGGATTTAGACCTGGAGTTAGTGATGTTGCAGCAGCAGGTACTGCGCTTGCCATTGCTAAAAATGTGCCCGATGACATGGGGAATTTAAAAAGTACATTTACGTCAATTTACTCTTACGCCAAAACAAACAATATCTCTCCACCAAGCGATTCAGCTGAGGTTACTAAAATGTTAGGTGACTTTTAATTAAGCGATTACCCAAGCCCTATAAATTATTTGGAGCGTTAAATGAAGCAATATTTTCTAATGTTTTTGGTAGTGCTTGGGTTGGTTGCCTGTGGGGATAAAAATGCGCCAAATATTACATCTACGCCGGACGTAGGCAAAGTTGAGCAAGTTGAGGTTTCTGCAAAAGGAGTTGGCTCAACACCCGGTGCCGCAATGAATGATGCTCTTAGGGTGGCAGTACAGCAGGTTAACGGGGCGGCAATAGATGCTAGTTCAGCAACTTTAAATGTGATGGCAAAAACTACTGCTACGTTGGATGTAGATTCTGCGGATGGCAGAGACTCTGCTAAAGCTACCGCAACAATGCAAAGCCAAGCCTTCGCCGATCAAATTGTTAGCAGTTCTAATGGGGTTGTCACTAGCCTTAGAGTTACAGCATCTTCTGCGCCATCAAAAGATGGTGGAATGTATACAGTTCAAATCTCAGCTAAGGTTTCTAAATTCAAGGCTCCCGCTGATGCTGGCAAGATCAAAATTGTAGTGAGTCCGCTACGTGCTAATGCCCCCACATTTAATATAGGCGGTAGAGAAGTGCCTGCTGGTGAGGTATTGGATCCAGTGCGTCAATTAATTATTGATTCCCTATCTCAGTCGGGTCGTTACACGGTACTTGATAGACAGTTTGATAGTGAGGTTCAAGGTGAGTTAGGGATGATTGCCTCTGGACAAACAAATACTGCTGATTTAGCCAAACTAAGCCAAGCCTTAAGCGCTGACATTGTCTGGGTTGGTGTTGTAAATAACTTGGCTTATGAACGTAGTGCTCGTAAGCTAATTTCAGCCGATCGAGAGTTGGTGAGCTTTGGTGGTTCATGGACTATTTCACAACGCCTTATTAACTTAGCTACAAGGCAGATAATGCTGTCTAATACCTTAACAGGTGAGTTCCCTCGGGTTGCCCCTACAACAATGGGGGCTGGCATCAATGAGGTGAATACGCTTAAGAGCATTCAGGCAAATATTGCTCGTAAAGCTATAAACGCAATCATGATGAAAACTTTTCCAATTTCAATTCTTGAAATTGATGGCACAACCGTTGCGCTGAGTCAGGGGGAGGGGTCTGTTACTGAAGGTCAGAGATTTAAGATTTACTCAATGGGTAAAGAAATGAAAGATCCTCAGACTGGTCAATCACTTGGTAGCATGGAAAGTGAGTGCTGCGATGTAACTATTACTCGTATTACGCCCAAAATATCTTATGGAACCCTCTCAAATATAAAAATTAAGTTGGACGGAATTAAGCCTGGTGTTTTGCAGGTTCGTGAGGAGATCATTCAGTCTTCAGTGGCTCCTCCGCAGCCCCCAGTTGCGGCGCCTTCTGCACCAGCAAAAACTGCCGGAAAGAAGGATGCTGACTGGTAATTAGTGTTTGCGTTTGTAAAAACTAACCACCATGTACTACCCTTTGGGGCGGATTTTCTTTGTCCTAAAAGGACTGAGATGGGTCGAATTCTGTCGATAGGGGGTAATAAGGCGGCAGTCTGCTTTGTGATTGGTAGCAGTCCATCGAAACCACCATGCCGTAACGTCGGTAAAAGACCTTAAATAATTGAGGTCACCCAATCCTTAATTCGAAATTAAACTACAAGTGTCCGGAAACGCAACACTTGGATTTCACTCAGCCAGCGGGTGAGATCCCTAAAAATCCTTGTAATATGTAGAAAATCACTAAAAACTACATATATGCCATTACTTGAAATCTGGAAGGCCACCAAAGATTCAGTCCTAAAGATGAATCTTGAGACTATCGTCAAAATGGCTGGAGTTGATATATGACGGATGATGGGCAAATACGGCTAGATATCTATAACGCAAGGCGGGATGAGTTATTAAAACGTCAGCTGTCTAATAGTGAAAATTTTGATAGAGCTATTCTGACTGTTTCTACTGCCGCGCTAGGTTTTTCGTTAGCCTTTATCAAAGATATTGTTAGTATTGAAACTGCAAAATTATTAATAATTTTGTATATTTCTTGGCTATTCTTAGTGCTTGCAATTCTCTCTACACTCAGCTCTTTCTTAATTGGTCAGTATGAGATTAAAGGTGAGTTAGACAGGGCGGAGCGTTACTATATCAAAAGAGAAGAGACTGCTTTTGAAGAGTCTAGAGCCAAGATGCAATGGGCTGAAGTATGCAATTATTTCTCTGCCTTGCTATTTTCCTTAGGTGTAATTTTGACATGTATTTTTACTGGGATAAATTTAAGTCAGGGGTTTCATATGAAAAATAAAACAGTTGTGGCTAATGATGCTGCCGTCTCTACACCGCTTCAAAAAATTCCACAGGCGGGGAATCTTCTTAAAGAAGGGGCAATAATTCCGCCGATGCAAAAAGTGCCAGCTACGTCACAAAATAACCCACCAAATCCAAGTGGAAAGGATAAGTAATTCTTTAGCTTTTGGTGGTTGCTAAAAAGCCCTGGTATTCCAAATAAGTTGATAGTTAGACTTGATATAGCTAAGAAAGTCTTGGCCAAGATATGTAATTTGAAAGCTTCTTGAGTCTGGCGGCCCAAATGCATTAAGCAAGCCAAATTTAACGGGGAAATTAAAGAAGTCCTCAATCAAATATTTTGGGTTATTGGCTAGACCCTGATGTAGATAATAAAAAGTCATTAGTTCAGCTTGATTAAAAACTTTATCGGGTGTCTTTGAGAGCATGTCCAATAAGGAAATTTGCGTCCCATAGATGAGGTTAAAAGTCCTCTCAAATCCATAAAATTTTGATAAGTTTTTGTATTCGACTACAGTTTGGATGGGGTTATCTTTGACAAACTGGATGGCTTTAATTGCTAGCGGGTCTCCTATCAGCTCTGGTGGAAGCTTGCCATGTTCTGAATAGATTGCGTGGCTTTCATTCGCTGAGATGGCACCTAACCCAAGATCATTTTTGCTGTTTACGCTTTCACTAAATTGTTGATCGGCTTGTGGGGTTGCCTTGAAGCTCCCACCCATAAAGCTTCCTTCATTTATCCTGTTTAATAGACCTTGGATGGAGTTGTTGAATCGAACAATGGCAATAATTGCAATTACTAGGGCGATGGGGGCCAGCTCAATAAAACTTTGAAATACTCAAGAAGAAATAGCCAGTTAATAGTGCACATATGTTGGTTGATTGGTTTGGTTGATCGACTATCGCTGATATTGTTTATGTAGTCAATCTTTCTTGAGATGCCCACAGTCCCATCGGTCACCCAGCGCCTGACATCCTGACTTATAACGACCCAATAGATTTTCCATTGAGCCCACGCAGTCACAACACATTCCAAGAAACCAAAAGAAAAGGGACCACATTGCTGTGATCCCTCGATATTACTGGTGGGTCGGGCGAGATTCGAACTCGCGACCAACGGATTAAAAGTCCGCTGCTCTACCGACTGAGCTACCGACCCAGTAAGCCTTAAATTATAGCAAGAAGTTTGTAGGCGTTTCTGGGTGTTGCTTTGGTCTGCCCGCAAACCCTTGTTTTGCTTGCGCATCAGGAGTTTGCCCGTCGTGCAACGGGTGGATTTTGCGAGAAATACTCCTTAATTCCTTGCAAAATAGCCTCTGCTATTCGGTCTTGATAGGCACTGTCGTTGAGTTTGGACTCTTCGTGGGGGTTGCTGATGAAAGCGGTTTCCACTAAGACGGAAGGGATGTCTGGAGCCTTGAGGACAGCAAAGCTAGCCTGCTCAACCTTGCCCTTATGCAGGGGTGCAAAGCCGCTGATTTGCTTGAGGATGGAGTTCCCCACCTGTAAAGAGTCTTTAATTTGGGCTGTAGTCGACATATCGAGCAGTAGATTTGCGATTTGGCGATCTTGAGCCTTGATGTTGATACCGCCAATTAAGTCTGAGGCATTTTCTTTATTGGCCATCCATCTGGCCATGGTGCTGCTGGCGCCCATTTGTGAAAGCGCAAATACTGAAGCGCCTTTGGCATTGGTTTCAATAAAAGCATCCGCATGAATTGAGACAAACAAGTCAGCCTGTACGCTACGCGCTTTTTGTACGCGCACCCCCAGAGGGACAAAGTAATCGCCATCCCGTGTGAAAAAGGGGCGCATATAGTTTTCAGCTTCAATTTTGTCATGGAGCAGTTTTGCGATTGACAGCACCACATGTTTTTCCTTGGATCCCATTGATCCAATTGCGCCAGGATCTTCCCCGCCATGACCAGCATCAATTGCAATCGTGATGAGTCGTTTGTATTTGGCTGGCGTGGGTAGCGGCTTTATCTCTGGGATGGCTTGTGCAACTGGAGCACTAGGTTTACTCTCTTTTTTGGTGGCGAACTGTGCAATCAAATCCACCTCTTCATTGGACTTAGCAAGCGCGCTCTCTTTGTGAGCACTGTTCTTTACTAACTCCATTAAAGGGTCGGGTGGTGTCGTTGGGTACAAATCAAAGACCATGCGGTACTGATATTCAGCAACGGGATCTAAGGTGAAGAGTTGTGGTTTGATCGGCTCCTTCAAATCAAATACCAAGCGCACTACAGTAGGCTGAAATTGTCCAACCCGAATCTGAGATACATAAGGGTCGTTAGGCTTTACTTTTGCTACGAGATCCTTAAGAGTAGGGTTGAGTTCTAAATTTTGCACGTCAATGACTAAGCGATCTGGGTTAGTCAATATCTGCTGTGTAATTGGGAGCGGCGTATCGGACTCTAGGGTGATGCGTGTGTAGTCCTCTGAGGGCCAGATGCGCACCCCCAAAATCTTGGCTCCCCATGCAATGTCAGCTTCAGTTAGAAGAAGGGCGAAGCTGAGTACTTTTGCAGAGGTCTTTAAAACCTCTCTTCTAGTGGTGTTTAGCTTTTTACTCATCAAGTGGGATTATGGGCTTTGCAGTTTTAGCTTTATAACTTTGGTAAAACAGTTTTGCCCTGCTCTGAAAACGCGCTGAGTGTGACGCTTCTCTCAGACTCTGCTTTGCCAGCCGCCAGTTCAATTCGAATATCAAAGGCAGGTAGCGTGTCTTCCGCTTTTTCTGGCCACTCGATTAAGCAAAATCCTGGAGCGTCAAAGTGCTCCGCAAATCCCGCCTCTTGCCACTCCAGAGGATCGCGCATGCGGTAGAGGTCAAAGTGGTAGGCGGTTGCTTGAATTACCTTGCCAATCTCATTCCCGCTCTTGATTTCTATTAAATAGGGCTCACACAACGTGTAAGTTGGACTTTTCACTTTTCCAGCATACCCAAAGCCTTGAATCAGATGCCGTGCAAAAGTGGTTTTTCCTGCCCCAAGATCGCCTTCCAAAGAGATATTGAGGTGAGCTTCTGGATGCTGCTGTAGCAGTCGACTCAATCCTAGGGCAAGCGCTTTCGCCAGTAGGGCGGTTTCCGCTTCTTGCCTACAATGCTGGGTAAGTGATTGAATTGCTACTTGAGTCACTGGGTTTGATTCATTGGTTTTCTGTAATCTGGCTAGTTTATTCAATTATCGCGCTACATTCCTATTCAATATGACTTCTCAAGCTTTTACCCAAGCAGTTAATGTGCCCAATCTGCGTGATTGGCTAAGGGAGCAGGCTCGGATTTTTGGTTTTGATGACTTGCGTATTGCTGATACGCAACTTGGATTCGCTTCAGAAAGATTCCAGGAATGGCTAGCAGAAGGGCGTCACGGCCAAATGGAATACATGTGGCGCCATGCTGATTTACGCGCGGATCCGCAGTTATTGGTGCCAGGCGCCGTTAGGGTTATTTGTGTGACCATGAATTACCTTTCCCCGACAATTAATTTTGAGCATGAGTGGCGGCGCATGGAGGATCCTTCGCAAGCGGTAGTCTCAATGTATGCCCGAGGCCGCGACTATCATAAGATCTTGCGCAATCGTCTGCAGGATTTTGTTCAAGTCATAGAAGAGCGCATCGGCACTTTTGGATACCGTGTTTTTACAGACTCTGCCCCTTTGATGGAGGTAGAGTTGGCTCGTAAGGCAGGCTTAGGTTGGCGCGGCAAACATACTCTATTACTCAATCGCGAATCTGGCTCTACTTTTTTCTTGGGTGAGATCTTGGTAGACGTGCCATTGCCACTGGATCAAGAAGAGGACTCGCACTGTGGCACTTGCAGATCCTGTATTGATGTGTGCCCCACCCGGGCGATCACAGCTCCATACCAATTGGATGCTAGAAGATGCATTTCTTATCTCACGATTGAGAATCCTGATGCAATTCCGGTGGAGTTTCGTCGTGCGATAGGTAATCGTGTTTATGGTTGTGACGATTGCCAACTTATTTGCCCATGGAATAAATTCGCCAAGCGCACGCAGTTATCAGACTTTGCTGAACGTCATGGCTTAGGAGGTGCCAGCCTGTTACAGCTTTGGTCTTGGACTGCAGTGGAATTTGCACGGCGTCATGAGGGCAGCGCTATTCGTCGTATTGGCTACCCTAGATGGAGGCGCAATTTGGCTGTGGCCATGGGTAATGCGCTCAGATCAGAGGAATTACCGGTTGCTGAAAGAGTCTTAATGCGAGCCGCTCTAAGAAGCGCCTTGACGGATGCCGATGCTTTGGTTGTTGAACATATTGAGTGGGCTCTAGACCCTTCTTAGGATATCAGCGAGATATTCCCCATGCTTTTACAATGAACCTATGCCTTCATCTAAAAACCCGCCTTACTTAGATCCCAGTGAGATACCTCTAGGCAGCTCAGTTGCTCAGCGCTTTAAAAGTCGCGCTGATGCATTTGGGTCTGGCATTCGGGATGCGGCAGGCGCTCCAGCAATGGTGCTCTTTGCTGGCATGGTGGGTTTTGGCGCCATGGGAAGGACGAACGGTATCGATGGTTGGTTCACGGCCCTTAGTAGTCTATTAATGTTTGCTTTGCCAGGGCAGGTTGTCCTGATGGAGATGGCCATTACTGGATCATCCGCTTTGGCCATTGCTTTGGCGGTCACTTTAACCTCAACTCGTTTTGTCACGATGACAGTGACCTTGTTCCCTCAGTTTGATGACAAAGACCGTAATCGCAGTCTGTATGCGCATGTGCATTTGTTGGCAATGACGGCTTGGGCTGTTTCCATGAAAGAGTTTGCAACGATTGAATCAAAGCATCGCTTAAGTTATTTCTTGGGTCTTGGCTTGCTGTGTTGGTCGATTTCTTTGCCGGGAACAGTCTTGGGATATTTCTTGGCGGGCCTAGTGCCGGCACCAGTCACATTGGGTTTAGTTTTTATCAACCCGCTATTTTTCATGCTGACCTTTACGGAGGTAAAGCCTTGGATTAATCGTATTGCCATTGGCTTGGCTTGTATTTTGGGCCCATTATTTACTGTGATGGATCGTGACACCAGTTTATTAACGACTGGTCTTGCGGCTGGTACCGTGGCTTACTTTGTGGATCGTAAATTAATTCGCAAGAGACCAGGAGTGATTGGATGATCAATACCTCTCTTCAAGGTTGGGGTTTATGGATCGCTTTAGCGGGAGCCTGTCTTGGTACCTATGCGTGTCGCGCAATCGGCGTGATGCTTTCTGGGCACATCAATCAAGATAGTGAAATTTTTCGCTGGCTAGCAGCGGTTACTTACGCAATGGTGGCAACCTTAACAGTGCGTTTGATCTTGTTGCCAGTAGGTCTATTGGCAACAGTACCGCTGTGGATCCGAATTCTGATTTGTGTATTATGTATTGGGGTAATGATCTCCAGCCCTAAGCGCCGCCTGGTGCCAGCCTTATTAACTGGCACACTCTTATTGGTGTCTTACGGCACTTTTTTCCTAACAAGTTAGCGGATAGAGTTAAGCAAAAGCGCTTAACCAAACCCGCTTGTTAGTTTATTTCCTCACAGGTGTGCTGCCAATATCCGCGCAATATGGACAGCATCTCTTTGAGCGCCATCGTGGATTTGATGGCGGCAGCTTGTGCCATCAGCCACCACCCAGCTACCAGGGGATTTGCGAATCGTTGGCAAGAGGCTTAACTCCGCCATTTGCTTAGAGATATCAATATGTTCGGCTTCATAACCAAAACTACCGGCCATGCCGCAGCAAGAAGATTCAATGAGCTTGGGATCGGCACTAGGAATCAGCTTGAGCAATTCCATTGCGGGCGTGACCGCAGCAAATGATTTTTGATGGCAGTGACCATGAAAAAGGATGGGGCGCGTAGCGGCTTTGAGGTTTAGTTTGAGATTACCCGCTTTCGCTTCGGCAGCTAGAAACTCTTCCAATAATTGCGCTTGCTTGCTGACAACATTGGCGCTCTCACCGAACTCCATTACAAGCGCTTCATCTTTGAGTGTGAATAGGCATGAAGGCTCTAGACCAATAATTGGAATACCTTTTTTTGCATAAGGGGCAAGATGATTGATGAGCTCACCCAATGTTTCTTTAGCTTTATCCACCATGCCTGCGGCTAAGTAGGTGCGACCACAGCAAAACTCTTTTGAGCAGGCGCCCTGAGTTTGATTTCGGCTTGTATTTTCTGGTTTATTTTTCTGCGGAATATGCACGCGATAACCCGCTTCTTTGAGAACCTTCAATGCCGCTTGTAGATTCTCATTCTCAAAATAGGCGTTAAAAGTATCCGCCAGTAATACAACACCCTTGCCGCTGTCGACTCCGCTATTATGACCCGTACTGGCTGCCAATTGCTCTGGTGTAAAGTGATTTCCAGCAATGGCTTTTGACTCACTCCAGAAAGTAACGCTTCTCCAGATCGGTAAACTTCTTCGCGCGGAAATGCCCATGAACCATTCTTGTAATTTCGCAATCAATGGAAGTTTATTGCGCAAGTTCAGAAAAGCAGGGAGCCCTGGCATATTGCTAATAATGGCTGCGTATTTGGGTATATAAGCTACCGCCAAATCACGTAGGGAGTGTCCAATCCGTTTTTTATAGGCCGATAGAAACTCAATTTTCATTTTGGCCATATCAACGCCGGTGGGGCACTCACGTCGACAGGCTTTACAGCTAACACATAATTCCATCACTTCTTTAATGGTATCGCTGCCTAAAGGGGATTCATCTTTGGTATCAAGCTGATTGGATAAGGCTAGGCGCAGAGTATTGGCGCGACCACGAGTGAGGTGCTTCTCATCGCGGGTAACGCGATAGCTGGGGCACATGACCTCGGCATCGAACTTACGGCAATGGCCATTGTTATTGCACATCTCGACCGCTTTAGCTAAGCCCATGGCTGGATCACCACCAGTACCGGGCGCACTTGTTTCCTCAGTCACGGGATTGTTTTGCACATTCCAGGCTGACCAATCTAATGCCGGCTGCAGGGGGATGACTTTATAGTTTGGCGGAAAGCGGAAGAGGCTAGCATCATCCATCTTCGGCGGATCAATGATTTTGCCAGGGTTAAATAAGCCCTTAGGATCAAAAACCCGTTTAATTTCTGTTAGAGCCTCGGTGATTCTTGGTCCAAATTGCCAAGAGATCCACTCGCCACGACAGAGGCCATCGCCGTGCTCGCCGCTGTAAGCGCCCTTGTATTTACGAACCAGTTCCGATGCTTCCTCCGCAACTGCACGCATCTTCTGTGCGCCATCACGACGCATATCTAAGATTGGGCGCACATGTAATGTGCCTACAGAGGCATGGGCATACCAAGTTCCGCGTGAACCATATTTAGCAAACACATCAGTCAATGCTTGGGTGTATTCAGCAAGGCTTTCAAGGGGTACCGCGCAGTCTTCGATAAAGCTCACGGGTTTACCGTCGCCCTTGAGACTCATCATGATATTCAGGCCAGCCTTACGCACTTCCCATAAATTCTTTTGCGGGGTGGCGTTTGGCATGGCAATAACCGCTCCCGGTAAGCCGAGATCACCCATGAGGTCTTGCAAAGCTTTGAGTTTCTCTAGCAAAGGCGCATGCGATTCACCTGAGAACTCAACCAATAGGATTGCTTCTGGAGTCGCGCTGGCTGGATCAATTAGGGCGGCCTCAATAGTCTTTTTAAAACTAGGGTTGCTGCGCGCCAAATCAATCATGGTGCGATCGACAAGTTCAACCGCTGTCGGCTCAAGCTTCACAATGTGCTGTGCGCTATCCATCGCCTTGTAGAAGCTGGCAAAGTTCACTACGCCTAATACTTTATGCTGTGGCAGCGGCGCTAATTTCAGTTTTAAAGACTTGAAGTAAGCCAAGGTTCCTTCGCTGCCAACCAAGAGGTGTGCCAAGTTAACGCTGCCATCTTGTGTGTAAGGCAATTCACTTTGTGGATGAAACACATCCAAGTTGTAACCAGCTACGCGTCTAAGTACTTTCGGAAAGTGCGCTTCAATTTCTGGGTGGAGTTTGTCGGCTAAGCTTTTTACAAAATCTCCTAATCGTTTTGCAATGCCAGAGCTGTTGGCGTAATCACTAAATTGCCCGACTTGACCGTTTGCTAGCCATGCATCAATACCCAATACGTTATGCACCATATTGCCGTAGGCAATGGAGCGACTGCCGCAAGAGTTATTGCCAGCCATGCCGCCAATCGTGGCCTGTCCGGCTGTGGATACGTCAACCGGATACCAAAGCCCGTGCTGTTTGAGTGAGGCATTGAGATGATCTAGAACAATGCCGGGCTCAACGTCAACGGTGCCTTTATCAAGATTGAGATCTAAAACATTCCTGAAATATTTGGAGTTGTCGATAACCAGTGCAGCGCCAGTCGTTTGGCCGCACTGACTTGTACCACCGCCACGAGGCAGAATGGGCACCTTTAATTCAGTGGCTATTTGAATGGCATTGGCAACATCCTGTTCAGTTTTGGGAACCAGTACGGCAATTGGCATTGTTTGGTAAATAGAGGCATCGGTAGCATAGCGTCCACGACTAGCGCTGTCGGTCATGACCTCGCCAGATGTTTCTTGGCGCAAGCGTTTTGCGAGCTGCTCTTTATTGATGATTAATTCTTGGAGCTCAAGAGACTTGTTCATGCTTTGCTGATCTCGTTTGGAGTGTTTTGAGTATGAAATGCTTCTGATTGCAGGAGCTCAATCACAACATCACGTTTATTCATGACGTGTTGGATCATTACTTTGCGCATACGTTCGCTGTTATGTGTTTTAAGAGCATCAATCATTTCTTGATGCTCTTCTACAGCCCTTTCCCATTTCACGCCATTTTGATTGGAGCGGAAGCGCAAGGCTTCAATGCGCGCATTGGCTTGAGAAAAGAGTTGGGTGAGCACGGCATTATTCGCCGCGTGGCTAATCAGATGGTGAATTTTTAAATTGAGCTTGTAATAACTTGATAGGTCGCGACGAGCATAGGAAGCCATCATTTCATATTGAAGTGCTTCTAGTTCAGAAAGGGCGGAAGGGCTGATATTTTTTGCTGCCAGTTCACCGGAGTACCCTTCTAGTTGAGCAATGACATCAAAGGTTTGCACTACATCCTCATGACTGAGCTTAATAGCAATAGCGCCGCGGTTGGCAATAAGTTCCACCAAGCCATCTGCGGCCAGACGTCGAATGGCTTCTCTGATCGGGGTGCGCGAGACATTCAAGCTCTCAGCGAGTTCTCGTTCGTTGAGCTTGCTGCCCGGGGGGATGGCGCTCTCAATTAATAAGGACCTTAGCTTTTGGAAGATTGCTTCGTGTAAATTCTGTGAATTGGGCTGTGTGATGACTTCCATGGCTTATCTTATGCCCCTATAAATTTGTATACAAATTAACTGTATCTGATGGTAAATCATAAATAATGGTCAATTATGGCTTTATTTTAGTATTTTCTTAATATTTTTTGCATACAAAACTGAAAATTGATCAAAATTACCTTACACTAGATCCACCGTTAACCATAAAACCAAGCGAGACAAGATATGCTGAAACTTGATAACCATCCCTCGGGACGCCATTTCTTACATATTCCTGGGCCAAGTCCAGTGCCTCCCCGTGTACTGCGTTCTATTAGCTATCAAACCATTGACCATCGTGGTCCTGAGTTTGGGGTATTTGGCCTGCAAGTTTTGGAAGGCATTCAGAAAATTTTTCAGACCAAGCAGCCCGTCATTATTTATTCTGGATCGGGAACTGGCGCGTGGGAAGGCGCTTTAGTTAATGTCCTGAATCCTGGCGACAAAGTGCTGTTTTATGAAACTGGTCAGTTTGCAAATTTATGGCGTGCTTTAGCCAGGCGTATTGGTTTGGAGCCGGAAGTTGTTGGTAAAACTGGACAAGATACTTGGCGTTGGGGTGTTGATGCTGGGGTGATTGAGGAGCGTTTGCGCAAGGATACGCAGCACGAAATCAAAGCAGTTTGTGTTGTGCATAATGAAACTTCTACTGGCGTGACATCCAATATCGCCGCGGTTCGCAAGGCGATTGATGCCGCTAAGCATCCAGCCCTGTTGTTGGTGGATAGCGTGTCCGGCCTAGGTTCAGCAGAATATCGCCATGATGATTGGGGTGTTGATGTCACTGTTTCTGGGTCGCAAAAAGGTTTGATGTTGCCTCCAGGAATCGGCTTTAACGCTTTGTCCGCTCGCGCTATTGAAGCAAGTAAAAATAATAAAACTCCGAAGTCTTATTGGGCTTGGGATGAGATTTTAGAATCCAATAAAGCGGGCTATTGGCCAACAACACCAAGCACTAATTTGATGTACGGTCTGCACGAAGCAATGGACATGATGATGGTTGAAGGTTTGGACGCAATCTTCGCGCGTCACAAGCGTTTGGCTGAAGCTTGTCGTCATGCCGTGGCTGCTTGGGGTCTCGAAAATCAGTGCTTAGATACCGAATGCTATTCGCCAGTGCTTACTTGCATTGCCGTCCCCGAGGGTATGGATGCTGATGCGCTCCGTAAACATGCTCTGGCGAAGTTCAATCTGTCATTGGGTACTGGGCTTGGCAAAATTAAAGGCAAGGCCTTCCGAATCGGTCATTTAGGTGATTGTAATGAGCTGAGCTTAATGGCTGCTTTAAGTGGGGTGGAGATGAGTTTGGGTGCCATGGGCTTTAAACCCAAGGCCAGTGGAGTGCTTGCGGCTCAAGAGTTCTTAAAGTAAGCCCCATACAACCTATAATTGCGTCAATTGAGTAAAGTGCTTAAAACACTATTGAGATTCATGGATGCGCCAATAACGCATTCATCACATTTGAGACGGAAAGATATATAAACATGTTAGCTACCAAACCATATTTAACCCAAGCCGACGTTCAAAAGATTTTGGATGCAGCCAATAAATTTGCTGCTGAAAATAACTTCGCTGTGACTATTGCCGTTTGTGATGATGGTGGTCATGTATTGGGTTTGATTCGTCGTGATGGTTGCGCCCCTGTGTCTACTTACATCGCTCAAGAAAAAGCGCGCACCGCTGCAATGGGTAAACGTGAAAGCCGCGTGTATGAGGAGCTTATTAATAACGGCCGCATTTCCTTCTTGTCAGCTCCGCATATTGCAGGGATGTTGGAGGGTGGGGTCAATATCGAGGTAAACGGATTTACCATCGGCGCAGTCGGCGTTTCCGGCGTTAAATCGACCGAGGATGCTGCCACTGCCAAGGCGGGCATTGCGGCCATCTTGTAAGTTACCTTGACTAATACTGTTACTGAACTAAATATCTCCACAGGGGCCGCTGAAAGCGGCACCCCTGAAACGACAATCACTTTTGCTGACTTTGGTTTAGATTCGCTGATTCAAAAGGCGGTATCTGAACAGGGTTACATTACTCCCACACCGATTCAAGCCAAATCCATCCCACATGTACTAGCGGGTAGCGACTTAATGGGTGCGGCGCAAACGGGTACTGGTAAGACTGCCGCATTTGTACTGCCTATTATTCAAAAAATCTTGCGCCATGCCAGCAAAAGTTCATCGCCTGCGCGCCATCCGATTCGCGCCTTAGTTTTGACGCCAACGCGTGAGTTAGCTGTTCAGGTGGCAGAGAACGCCGCAAGTTACTCTAAACATACTGATTTACGTGCGGCTGTTGTCTACGGTGGTGTGGATATGAAGGAGCAAGTTTCGATTCTGCGTAATGGCGTTGAGATTTTGATTGCTACTCCGGGTCGCTTGCTGGATCACATTGGGTCTAAAGTGGCAAACTTATCGCAAGTAGAAATTCTAGTTTTAGACGAAGCAGATCGCATGCTTGATATGGGTTTCTTACCCGACTTGCAACGTATCATTGATTTGATTCCAGCACATCGCCAAACTTTATTGTTCTCAGCGACTTTCTCCCCAGAAATTAAGAAGTTGGCGCAGAGTTATTTGCGCACTCCGGTTACAGTTGAGGTCGCTCGCCAAAATGCGGCAGCTGATACTGTTAAGCAGGTTGTGCATATGGTTTCATCCGCGGATAAGCAGCGCGCCATCGTCAGGATTTTAGAGTCCCGCACTCGTCAAGGTTTATCGCGTCAGTGCATCATCTTTACTAATAGCCGCTTAGGTTGCGCAAGATTATCTCGCGCTCTCGAGCGGGATGGCATTAAAGCTGGTGCGATTCACGGGGATAAGAGCCAGGGCGAGCGCACCTTAACTTTGGACGCTTTTAAGTCAGGCGCGATTGAAGCATTGGTTGCGACCGATGTGGCAGCACGCGGCTTGGATATTCCCGATATGCCATGCGTGATTAATCACGAATTGCCGTTTAGCGCGGAAGATTTTATTCACCGCATTGGTCGTACTGGTCGCGCTGGTAGCAAAGGCGATGCCATTGCCTTGGTGGATGCTAGTGAAAAGCGACTACTCGACGATATCGAAAGATTGATGAAGCGCAAGTTGGATGTGCGGCCTTTACCTGAAGGCAGTTCATTACCGAACAGGGCTTCATCCCCTGGTAGAAGCCCATCAGCACCGGCAAAAATGTCAGACCCATTTTTCTATCAGCCTTACGAACCGAGTGTCACAACTTCATCATCCGAAAGCGCTGCGAAGCCTGAAGAGAGAAAGGTGGGCATTGTTCCCGCAAAACCACCAGTTGGTGCTTTGCTTGGCGGCTTTAAGAAAAAGTAATTCTGAAGTAATGCATTTTCATCACTGAGTTTTATTCTTGCGATCTTTCCATGCATGAGTCGCTGACAATAGCCATTCAGCAATCGAAATACCCCCCCTGTTTGATAAGTTCCGCAAACCTAAATGTTTTGCGGCTTTCCGCAATTCTTCCAATGCGCTTTTAGGGTTCTGCGTTTTAATTTGGGTTGCTAAAGTTTGTTTGCTGAGTTTTTCACCGTGCTCATCCAGTACAAGTGGTAGATGCAAATAATGCGGCGTCTGAAATCTCAATAAGTGTTGCAGATGTACCTGCCTGGCTGTATTGCCGAGTAAATCCGCACCGCGCACGACATGAGTGATGCCTTGCGCGGCATCATCAACCACGACCGCTAGTTGGTAGGTAAATACGCCATCACTACGACGCAGAACAAAATCTCCTACTTGTTCGTTGAGATTCTGCTTTTGACTCCCAAGCCATTCATCTTCAAATTTAATTACGAGATTGTTGGGAAGCGCCAGCCTAATGGCTGTATTTCCCTTTGTTTTGAAGTCACTGGGCTCGATTTTTGTTGGACGGCAGGTTCCTGGATAGATCATTTCTTGGTTCCGAGGGGTTTCAATTCCTTGGGCGGTTAGAGTGTTTGCAATAACTTGGCGGGAGCAAGTGCATGAATATAAGGATCTGGCCTGATTTAGGCTCTCTAGAGCATCTTGATAGGCGTCTTGATGCTTAGATTGCCAAGTCACCTCCTCGTCCCATTGAAGGCCGCAGGCGAGTAGTTGGCGCATGATTACGTGATCAGCCCCAGTAACGCATCTAGGGCCGTCTAAATCCTCAATCCTGAGTAGCCATTTCCCCTTGTTTTTCTTTGCATCTAGCCAGCTGCCAAGCGCGGCCACTAGAGATCCAGCATGTAGTGGACCGGTAGGCGAGGGCGCAAAACGCCCGCGATAGCCGCTGGCTGGGGACGGGGGATTTTTTAGCTCGTTCACAGCTAAAATGATCTCATGGCTTCACCTCGTTTTGTTCATCTTCGCCTTCATTCCGAATTTTCAATTACGGATGGGGTTGTGCGCATTGACGATGCGGTGGCTCAGGCTGAAAAAGATGAGATGGGCGCCTTAGCGCTAACTGATCTGAGCAATCTGTTTGGGCTGGTGCGGTTTTATACCGCCGCTCGCTCGAAGGGTATTAAGCCGATTGCCGGTGCTGATGTGTGGGTTAGCAATCCCCAAGACCCCGATCAGCCGCATCGCTTATTGTTATTAGTGCAAAACCATTCTGGCTATTTAAATCTCTGTCAGTTGCTCAGTCGAGCATCTTTAGACAATCAATCTAGAGGGCGCGCTGAAGTTGATCCAGCTTGGTTCACTGAACCAGCTTCTAAGGCCGAAGATAAGAAAGCTAAAAAGATATTGGCTGACGGTCTCATTGCCCTATCCGGTGGGCGATGGGGTGATGTTGGCGCCGCTCTTTTGGCGGGACAAGAAGATCAAGCGAAGGCGGCGGCGGCACGTTGGGCGAAGATTTTCCCGGATTCATTTTTCATTGAAGTGCAGCGGGGCGGTCACCCTCAGGATGAGCAACATCTTCGGCTGGCGGCTCATTTGGCAAGCGCAATGGATTTGCCGGTGGTAGCTACGCATCCGGTCCAATTTATGCAAAGAAGTGATTTCATTGCGCATGAAGCGCGCGTTTGTATTGCCGAAGGCGAGCTCTTGGGCAATCCGCGTCGTCAAAAGAAATTTAATGAAGAGCAGTACTTTTTATCTCAAGAGGAGATGGAGAAGCGCTTTGCCGATCTTCCCGTAGCGTTGGCGAACTCAGTAGAGATTGCCAAGCGTTGTAATTTGACCTTAACGCTGGGCCAGCCTCGTTTGCCGGATTTTCCAACCCCTCCAGGAATTACTCTGGATGACTATTTGCTGCAGCAATCTGAAATCGGCTTGAAGCGCCACATGGAGCGTAATTTCCCCGATCCAGAAGAGCGCGCCAAAGAAGAATCTCGCTATTACGATCGCCTAGTGTTTGAGGTGAAGACGATTTCTCAAATGGGCTTCCCGGGCTATTTCTTGATCGTGGCTGACTTTATTAATTGGGCAAAAAATAACGGCGTGCCTGTTGGTCCTGGTCGTGGATCTGGGGCGGGCTCTTTAGTGGCTTACTCCTTGGGTATTACCGATCTTGATCCATTGCGTTACAACTTGCTTTTTGAGCGCTTCCTAAATCCAGAGCGGGTATCCATGCCCGACTTCGATATTGACTTTTGCCAACATGGGCGCGATCGCGTTATTCAATACGTTAAAGACAAATACGGCAAAGATGCGGTGAGTCAAATTGCTACGTTTGGAACGATGGCGGCGCGGGCGGCGATTCGAGATGTGGGTCGCGTGCTTGAGCAGGGTTATAACTTTGTCGATGGCATCGCAAAACTGGTTCCCAATAAGCCAGGTCAGTACATGACCATTGATATTGCCAAGAAAGAAGAAAAGCAATTAGCCGAGCGCGAAAAGAATGAAGATGAAGTGCGTCAACTACTTTCTTTGGCAGAGCAGTTAGAGGGTATGACGCGTAACGTGGGTATGCATGCTGGAGGCGTACTTATTGCTCCTGGCAAATTAACGGACTTTTGTCCGTTGTATACACAAGAGAGTAAGGATCAAGACAGTAGCTCCGTTATTAGTCAATTTGATAAGGATGACGTTGAAGCAATTGGTTTAGTGAAGTTCGACTTCTTGGGTTTAACGACCCTAACGATTCTTGCGGCTGCTGAGCGTTGGATTAAAACGCTGCATGCTGATCGCAAGGAGTGGAGTATCGGTGAGATACCGCTCGATGATGAGGGCGCTTTTGATGTCTTGAAGAAAGCAAATACTGTTGCTGTTTTCCAGCTTGAAAGTCGCGGCATGCAGGGCATGCTTCGCGAAGCTAAGCCTGACCGTTTTGAAGACATTATTGCGCTGGTTGCGCTTTATCGTCCGGGCCCAATGGATCTCATACCGGACTTCATTGAGCGTAAACATGGTCGTCAAAAAGTAGAGTATCCAGATCCTCGCATCGAACCCGTTCTCCGTGAAACCTATGGGATCATGGTGTATCAGGAGCAGGTTATGCAGATGGCGCAGATGATCGGCGGCTATTCTCTAGGCGGCGCTGATATGTTACGTCGCGCGATGGGTAAGAAAAAGCCCGAAGAGATGGCGCAGCATCGCAAGATCTTTAGCGATGGCGCAAAAGTAGGCGGAATTACCGAGCATAAAGCCAACGAAATTTATGACTTGATGGAGCGCTTTGCGGGCTATGGATTTAATAAATCCCATGCTGCTGCGTATGCGCTCTTGGCGTATCAAACTGCTTGGTTAAAACATTATTACCCTGCTGAATTTATGGCGGCCAACTTATCGCTTGCAATGGATGACACCGATAAGGTGAAGATCTTGTATGACGATTGTTCGGTAAATCAAATTCGAGTTTTCTCGCCAGATATCAATACTGGTGTTTATGAATTCACACCACTCCGTGCCCCTGATGCCGCTCCCGACTCTCCACTTAGTCATATTCGTTATGGTTTGGGCGCCGTGAGGGGCACCGGTCAGGCTGCCATTGAATCGATTGTGAAAGTGCGTGAGACTGGTGGACCGTTTAAAGACTTATTTGATTTTTGTGCTCGCGTAGATCGCCGCCAGGTTAATCGCCGTGCGATTGAAGCGCTGATGCGTGCTGGTGCATTTGATAGTTTATATCGCGACGAGCTTGCTGTTGGTGGCAATCTCTATGACATTCGATCTACTTTGCTGGCTTCGCTCGCGCGTGCGATTGAAGCGGCAGAGCAGGCCGAAGCTTCTGTTCATCAGGTCAGTCTGTTTGAGTCTGCTGGAGAAGAGGATCGCCATCTCCCTGAATTAGTACGTGAGCCGGTGTGGTCTGAGAAGAGGCGTCTGCAAGAGGAAAAGACTTCTTTAGGACTTTGTTTGACTGGCCATATGTTTGATGCTTATCGCGAAGAGGTCTCTCACTTTATTCGTCAGCCACTCGCTAAGGTTACCGAGGGTAAAGATCAACTCATCGCCGGCATCATTACTTCTGCCCGCATGCTGACTGGTCAACGCGGTCGGATGATGATTGCGACGATTGATGATGGGTCTGCAGCAATCGAAGTTACGCTCTATAGTGAAGTCTATGAACCCAATCGCTCATGGCTTAAAGAGGATGAATTACTGATTGCTAAGGTAAACGTCACCCCGGATAAATTTTCAGGCGGTATGCGTGTGGTGTCCGAGGGGGTGATGGATATCACCGGTGCTCGGATGCGCTTTGCTCGCAATATTCATGTTTGTATTGATTCGGCAACCGACTTAAAGATTTTGCGCTCACAAATTAATCCCTATTTGATGGCAAATCGCGTACGAGATCCTAAACTTGGCGCTGCTCCGTCGGTTGTCAATAGCGGTAATGATGGCATCAAAGGTTTGATGCTTACCGCGGCCGTGACGACTAGTGGTGGCGCTTGCCTCATGCAGTTCCCAGAAGAGCTGCGTATATATCCTGATGATGCCTGCCTGCATAGCCTTCATCAAATTCTGGGATCCAAGCAAGCAAACCCAGTTCAAGTTCAATACCACTAAGTTATAAATCCCTGCGGATTTATTGGCGCCTATTGCTTCAGGGTGACGTTTTTAACGGCCTCGATTACTTGATTGGGCTCCAATAAATCCAAGCACTCGCTTCTGCTGTTTGGGTGATCATCACAGCCTGCTTTGCGACAGGGTACGCATTCTCCAGGGCCTTGCAAGATCGTGATATTGCCTACAGTTTGAGTGCGGGCACGCAATTGATAAGGTTGCCGACCAATAAAGCCATTTGGCCATGGCCCAAAGTTTGTTGGGGGTGTTGGGCCAAAAAGAGCAATGGTTGGAGTATTGCAGGCAGCCGCTAAATGCGTGATAGAGGTATCTACGCCAATATATACGGATGCGCCCTGAATCAAGCTACACGCTTGAGAAATCGATAGCCTTCCCGCTGTATCAATAACATCCTTACGGGTTGCTTCGTCTAGCAAAGAGATGATGTCTTGATTGAGCTGTAAATCTTGCTTGGCTGGTGAGGCGCTCAACGCTACTTGCCAACCTTGTGCGCATAGCCACGTGATAAGGGTTTGCCAATAAGCTAACGGCCAACGTTTGTATGCGGTCAGGGGGCCTGGGTGCAACACGACATAAGGTGAACGCAGTTGGCTTGCAATGGATGGTGTGATTGCATCGCCCGCAGGAGGTATTACGGAAATAGGTTTGCTAAATAAGTCTTTGGCATTTTTGTAAAACACTTCAAGCAAGCGAAGCTTTTCAGTGATGACATGCTGATTAAAGTAATCCACATGAACGGTATGCAGGCAGACAGCTTTTTTCCAGGCATTTTGTTGATCGCTTTTGCTTTTTTTGGTCTGGGCTTGAGCTGCTATCCCTTGAGGATGGCCACCTAGTACGCCAACTCGTCTAAAGGCCGCAATCAAGCCGTAGAAATAAGCGCGGTCGCTCGGCTGAGTGACGAAGGCGAGATCATAGCGCTGAAAGAGGCGTTTAAAGAGCGAGAGATACTCGCCAAATCTGGGTCTATCGGATGTTTCAATGAGCTGCGCAATATCTGGGTTGCCTTTGAGCATATCCAGCTTGCCGCGATACCCTAAAAAATGAAATTCTGCCTCAGGCCACAGCTCGCGAGCTTGCTGAATGAGGGGTGTAGTCACCAATACATCACCAATTTGTCTGGTGGCGATAAACAATACTTTTTTGGGTTTTAAGGACGAGAATCTAGTCATCCGCTTAGAGTGCCTTCGCTAGAATTTTTTCGCGCACGCGACGCGCATTTTCCACAGCATTACTCTGATCATGAGTGCGATGAAAGAGATGGAGAACCTCGGTTGCCCAGGCTCCTGACTTGCGAATAATCTTGTTGCGCTGCAAACGAAATACAAAGTCCGCATCTTCGTGACCCCAGCCAGTCATGGTTTCATCAAAGCCCTGAATGGCTAATGCGTCTGCCTTCCAGCATGCCATATTGCAACCTTTAATACGCCGCCAAACAAATTTTTTATAGTCACGCCAAGCGCCGTTACCAAGCTTAATTTTGAGGGGCCAGTATTTATTGGTGCCCCCGCTTAAGCGATAGCTTAATAATTGCGAGCTAAAGCGTTTAAAGTTCCAATGCGGCCAAGATAGTAATGAGGTGGTGAGCTCTTCATTGAGTAATACGCGACTACCGGTTACAAGATAGCCGGCCTGCGCTAACGCGCGATGGTGTGCAACAAAATCGGGCTGAACGATGCAGTCTCCATCTAAGAAAACCAAATAATCGCCTTGAGCTGCTGCTATTGCTTGATTGAGGATGCGTGTTTTACGAAAGCCTATATCTTCCTGCCAGAGATGGGTGATAGCAACGGGAGAGTTGGGCTTGAAGCTGTCAATGATCCGTTTGGTTTCTTCTGTAGAGCCGTCATCAGCAATGATGATTTCAAAATCGAGATCGCTTTGCGTGCCCAAGGATTCTAGGCAAAGCTTTAGCGCCTGTGGCCAGTTGTAAGTGGCCAGTAGAACCGAAATCATTTGCTAGCTTCCTGAATTAAATGCCACAGCTTGATATAGCGGTAGTAGGTGCCTTGGGCGTTTGATACCGCTAGGGCGAAGCCCTGGGGGCCATCCAAAAAGCCGGCACGCAAGAAATAGGTGCGAAAGAAGGACCATGCTCCATGGAGAACTGCTTTAAAGGGGTTGCTATTTTTGCCTTTGGCAAAAGCTTGCTCTGCTGAAGCGGAGGAGTAACGATCAATTTTCTGAAGGACTTGGGAGAAGTTCATGAAGCTGTAATGCAGCATGGGATTTTCCAGTTTGGCTGCTTGGCCATGTGAAATAAGGCGTTCATGGACGAGATCCTCGGAAAATAGAGCTGTTCCGCGCTTAAAGAGGCGATCAACATAGTCAGGATTCCAGCCGGAATGGCGGATAAAGCGTCCGCAATACCAAGACAGACGGGGAATGGCAAAGCGGTCAATATGGGCCGAATGATGAATCGCCGTCAGGATTTCCGATCTGAGGGCTGGGGTGAGTCTTTCATCCGCGTCTAGAGACAAGACCCATTCACCGGTTGCGAGTTCCAAGGCGCGGTTCTTTTGGGGGCCAAAACCAGGCCAATCGGCTGGCTGGGATATAAGAGCCCCGTGACTTTGAGCGATTTCCAGGGTGCGGTCTGAGCTATTGCTATCCACCACCACAATTTGCTGCGCAATCCCCTCTAGGGAGGCTAAACAGTCGGCCAAATTGGCCTCTTCATTGCGGGTGATGAGTATGACTGATAAGGTGGGCATAATTCATTATATGAATGCTACAGACCGTACCGCCCTAAATCGCTTAATTCAGTATCTCAAGCCCCATATTCGCTTGATTATTGGCTCCTTGTTGGCTATGGCCATCGTTGCGGGTGCCGAGACCTCTATTCCGGCTTTGATGAAACCCTTATTGGATCGAGGCTTCACTGGGCAGCTTAATAGCAAGCTTTGGCAGGTGCCGCTTTTCTTGGTGGGTTTGGCCATGGTCCGGAGTTTGGCCCAATTTCTCTCTAATTATTTGCTGACCCGCGTCATTAATGCGGTGCTCTTGAAGTTGCGTGAGCAAATGTTTCAAACTCTGCTGCATGCTCACACTGTTTTCTTTCACAAGAATTCCGCCTCCAATTTAATTAATGCCGTGGTGTTTGAGGTGAACAATGTTCTCTCCATTATGGGGGGGATGTTGATTAGCCTGGTGCGTGACTCTCTTACTGTCGTTGGCTTAATGGGTTACCTGATTTATCTCAATTGGCGTTTAACACTAGTCGTACTCATTATTTTTCCGGTTATCGCACTCATCATGAGTAAGATTAATAAGCGTTTGAGATCCTTAAATCGTGAGCAACAAAGTTTAACTAGTGAACTTGCTTATATCGTTGAAGAATCGACAGCAGGCTTCAAGATTGTCAAAGTACATGGAGCGGAGCGATATGAGATGCGCCGCTTTATGGAGAAGGCAGAACGCCTGCGTCAATTTGCTCTGAAGTCGGCAGTAGCAGGGGGCTTGAATCAGCCGATTACCCAACTAATCGCGTCCATGGCGCTATCAGTTGTTTTGGTGATTGCCTTGATGCAATCGGCTACCGAAGGTACTACCGTTGGCGGTTTTGCTTCTTTTGTTACCGCCATGATGCTGGTAATTTCTCCCTTGAAACATTTGGCTGATATTAACCAGCCTTTGCAGCGTGGCTTAACCGCAGCGGAAATGATTTTTAATTTAATGGATCAGCCTTTTGAGGAAGATGAGTCTCGCATGTCCAATATGAGGCCTCTGGATAAGGCTAAAGGTGGTATTCGGTTTGAGAATGTTGGCTTCTCGTATCAACAAGAAGCTGGTCGTAAAGATGCTCTTGCTAATATTAATTTATCTATTAGACCGGGCGAAGTGGTTGCCTTTGTGGGCCCATCTGGTGGTGGGAAATCAACACTGGTAAATCTCTTGCCCCGTTTTTTCAAGCCAACTGTCGGCCAGATTTTTTTAGACGATATGCCGATTGAGGAAATTGTCCTATCTGACGTGAGAAAGCAGATAGCCTTTGTTAGTCAGGACGTCATTTTATTTAATGACACCATTGCGGCAAACGTAGCCTATGGAGCAACCGAAGAAAAAGGCATTAATCGAGGGCGCGTGATTGAGGCGCTTGAGGCGGCCAATCTAAGTGCCATGGTCAAAGAGTTGCCCAATGGTATCGATACCTTGGTGGGGGATAACGGCAATCGGTTATCCGGTGGTCAGCGTCAACGTTTGGCGATTGCTCGCGCTATTTATAAGAACGCGCCTATCTTGATTTTGGATGAGGCGACTTCTGCCTTGGATTCCGAATCAGAGCGCCAAGTTCAAGAAGCCCTCGAAAGATTGATGGCTGGCAGAACTACTTTAGTGATTGCTCACCGTTTGTCGACCATTGAGCATGCTGATCGCATTGTTGTGCTAGAGCACGGTAAAGTAATTGAAAGTGGCTCGCATGAGGATTTAATTAAGCAGGATGGTCTGTATGCGAATTTACATCGCATACAGTTCTCGAATGCTTAATACTCAGCTTAATTAAAGCCGTATCAACTCAGAACAATGTTGTATTGCTCTTGGCGGAAGCTGCCTTCCGCTTGGAGTTTGATTGGTTTGCTGATGAAATCACCCAGTTGCGCTAAGAACTGATTTTCTTCTTCCAAAAATAAATCAATGACATCTGGTGCAGCCACAATTCGGAATTCTTTTGGATTAAATTGGCGGTGTTCACGCACAATTTCTCGCAAGATTTCGTAGCAAATAGTTTGCGCGGTTTTAAGCTCGCCTTTTCCAAAACATACCGAGCATGGCTCGCAGGTAATATGGGCAAGCGACTCTCGAGTGCGTTTGCGCGTCATTTCGACTAGTCCCAGTGCGGAAAATTCACTCACAGAGGTGCGAGCGTGATCACGCTCTAAGTTACGCTTCAGTTCATGTAGGACCGACTCTTGGTGATCCTTGCTAAGCATGTCAATAAAATCAATGATGATGATGCCGCCCAAATTGCGTAGGCGTAATTGACGGGCGATTGATTGGGCGGCTTCCAAGTTCGTTTTGAAAACAGTGTCATCTAAATTGCGCGCGCCAACATAGCTACCGGTATTGACATCAATAGTTGTCATTGATTCGGTCTGATCAATCATGAGGTATCCGCCAGACTTCAGGTCAACGCGCCGCCCTAAGGCCTTGTTAATCTCCGCATCTACGTCAAACAAATCAAAGAGGGCCCGTTCACCCCGATGGAGTGTCAATTTGCCTAATAGGTTAGGCATATATTGACTGGCAAAAGCATTGAGTTTCTCAAAATTTTCAGCAGAATCGACGCGAATCTGACTAGTCTCTTCGCCAGCAATATCCCGTAGTACTCGTTCTGCTAGACTGAGATCTTGATAGAGCAGGGAAGGGGCTGCTTGGTGGTTTACGGCTTCACGAATATTTTCCCAGGTAGTGCGCAGGTAATGCATGTCATGTTGCAGTTCTGTATCTGTGGCATCTTGGGCGCTGGTGCGGACAATGATTCCACCTTTTTCATCTGCGGGTATCAGGCTAGATAGGCGCGCCTTAATGGCTTCGCGTTCTTCGGGCTGATCGATTCTTTGAGATACGCCAATGTATTTTTCTGTGCTTATATCACTGCTGACTGGTGGCAAATAAACTAAGTTACGACCCGCAATGCTGAGTTGGGTTGTCAGTCGCGCACCTTTGGTTCCGAGGGGGTCCTTGAGTACCTGAGCCAATATGGTTTGACCTTCAAATAGCAATTTCTCAATCTGAGCTTGAGGATTATTTTGAGTAATATCCGCTACGTGCATAAATGCAGTGCGCTCGAGACCAATTTCAATAAAAGCTGATTGCATGCCAGGCAATACGCGAACCACTTTTGCTAAATAAATGTTACCCACAATGCCACGCTGGCGGGTGCGTTCAATTTGAAGCTCTTGAACTGCGCCTTGTTGAATTAATGCCACCCTAGTTTCTTGAGGGGTGATATTGATTAGAATCTCTTCGTTCATAAATAGCTTACTTGGGCACGATTGAGTAGTTGTGTGGTTTCGTAAATCGGTAGACCCATAATACCGCTATAACTACCTTTGATCATTGGGATGAAGGCACCCCCAAATCCCTGAATGCCATAGGCACCGGCTTTGCCAAAGGGTTCGCCGCTGGCAATATAGAACTTGATTTGTTCTTCCGAGAGGGAGTCAAAGCGAACTTCAGAAACTTGCACCAAGCAGAGAGGTTCGCTTTCGGGGGATGCGGTAATTGCTACCGCAGTGAGGACTTCATGGGTCTTGCCGCTCAGCATATTCAGAATGCGCATGGCATCTTCGGCATCTGTGGGCTTGCCTAGAATTTCTCCAATAGGATGATTTGGAAGACTTACCGTTGTATCTGCACAAAGGATTGGCGCCCAAGGACGATTGCTTTTTTGCCAGCGTAGCAAGGCTACGGCGCTTTTAGCGCGGGTGACTCTTTCAACATAGGCGCGCGCTTTTTCCTCGGGGAGTGGCATCTCAATACTTTCAGCATCTTCCCCTGGGGCGGGAGTGAGCATTTCAAATTTCACGCCAATCTGTTTTAGGAGCTCTTGGCGGCGAGGACTTTGGGAGGCGAGATAAAGATAGGAGAACATAAATGCTTTATCACTCGCGATGATAGGGGTGGCCTTGCAGGATGGTCCAGGCCCGATAGAGTTGCTCTACCAGCAAGACTCTTGCCATAGCATGTGGCAGGGTGAGGCTAGAGAGCCGCCACATCGCTTGTGCATTATCTTTGAGACCGACATCGAGGCCATCGGCACCACCAATTAAAAAGGTGATGTCAAAACCTTCTTGTCGCCAGATAGCTAATTGGGCCGCTAGGTTTTGAGTGGTTTGATCTTTGCCTCGTTCATCCAAAGCAATGACACGCGAGCCCTTTGGAATAGCCGCTACGATTTTGATGGCCTCTTTGGCGGGCGTGAGATCAGGTTTGATCTCTTTAATTTCAATACTGCAATCAGCAGGCATGCGTTTGACATAGTCATGGGTTACTGTTGTTACCCAATCCGGCATTTTGTGCCCAACTGAAACGATAGTTAAACGCATTGAGTGAGAGTGCTAAGTTGAAGAAGCCGAGCTTTAGTCTTCGTCGTCAGGCTCACTGGCTTTCACCAAACCTTTTTCACCCGCCAACTTCACGCGCACAGGTTTTGCGCCCCACATACCCTCCAATTGATAGTAGGAGCGCAGCATTGGCTGCAAGATGTGGACAACGATATCACCGCAATCAACTAGAACCCATTCGCCGGTTTCTAGGCCCTCGACGGAAATGACTTCACCACCCTTGGCATTCACTTCTTCTTTAACGGACATTGCTAATGAGCGTGTCTGGCGATTGCTTGAGCCAGTCGCAATAACGACGCGATCAAACAGTTCACTTAATTTGGTAGTGTCATAGACGCGAATATCTTGAGCTTTGACATCTTCTAGGGCATCAATAACGACGCGTTGTAATTTACGTAATTCCATAATTTCTTTGCCGTGTTTCTCTAATGGATCTAATTGGTATGGGGTGATCTTAGCTTGATTGCTTGTACAAGCCTAGATTTGTGATGATTTCTAAAACATGTGATGGGATTTGTTCGGCCCCTATAGGGGCGCTGAATGGGCTTATCAGGTGATTTCGGAGTTTGGTGGAGGATAAGTTCACTGCCAAGCTCTTGTCCAAGTATATGCGGCCAGATGGGCTATTTTCGATAGGGCCGGTCTCCAAGGTTTGATATCGAGTTAATAAATCACCCACTTCTGGACTTATTTCACCCTCAAGCTCGTAATTGGGCCGACTGGCGACTGCAAAATGAACTTGACTGAATAGCTCCCTCCAGGAGTGCCAAGTTGGCAGCGTCATTAAAGAGTCTGCACCCATCAGCCATATCAGACTTGCTTCAGAGCCATAGCGCTCTCTCAGCGCTTTCACGGTATCAATGGCGTAACTTGCTCCAGCGCGATCCACTTCAATTCGGTCAACCCCAATTTGGGTAGGGATTTTCAAATATAAAAAGGCTCTAGCAAGGTCGATTGCAGCAGCCTTGGTTAATTGGAGGCGAGTTTCCGCTCGAGTGATATTTGTTGCTTTTTGCCAAGGTTCGCCACTGGGGATCAGTAGTAACTCATCTAGGCCAAACAGTCTCGCAAAGTGCGTGGCAAGCTTGAGATGTCCCAAATGTGGCGGATCAAAAGTGCCGCCTAATATGCCGATTTTTTTTTGGGCCAGCAATTTAAGTTAGCCAGTCACGTGGCTTTAGATAGTAATCGTAGAGTTTGGCTTCGGGCGTGCCAGGCTCTGGGTGCCAGTTGTAGCGCCACTGGACCACTGGTGGCATAGACATCAAAATAGACTCAGTGCGCCCGCCAGAATGCAGACCAAAGATGGTGCCCCGATCGAAGATGAGGTTGTATTCAACATAGCGACCACGACGATATTCTTGAAAAGCCTTTTCTTCAGCGGTAAAGACATCTGATTGACGGCGCTGAACGATCGGCAGGTAAGCGTTGATAAAAGCTTCGCCAATTGCACGGGTCATTGCAAAGCTTTTATCAAAGCCCAATTCATTAAAGTCGTCAAAGAAGACGCCACCAATGCCACGTGGTTCCTCGCGATGCTTGAGGTAAAAATATTCATCGCACCATTTTTTGAAGCGTGGATAGAGATCATCCCCAAATGGGTCTAATGCGTCTTTAGCGGTCTGATGAAAGTGTTTGCAGTCCTCATCAACACCGTAGTAAGGGGTCAAGTCAAAACCACCTCCAAACCACCATACCGGCTCTTTGCCAGGTGCCTGAGCGATGAAGCAGCGCACGTTCATATGGGTAGTGGGAATCTTTGGATTGTTAGGGTGAAATACCAGTGATACCCCCATTGCCTCAAAACTCCGACCAGCGACCTCTGGGCGATGGTGAGATGCTGATGGCGGCATTTGATCGCCACGCACATGCGAAAACCCTACCCCACCTTTTTCTAAGATATTGCCGCCATCCAAAATACAAGTACGACCGTAACCCTTTAGCTTGCTGTCTTCGGGTTTATGCCATTCATCCGCCACGAAGGCCTTGCCATCGAGCGCGCTCATTGCCGAGGTGATGCGGTCTTGTAGACCCCAAAAGTAATCTTTCAGGACTTGTATGTCTATTTGAATTTGTGCGCTATCTGACAATTGAATGCAATCTTTTTTACTGTTTATTTGATGGCACGATGCCCAATATCTTTGCGATATTGCATGCCATCAAAATGAATTTTAGAAATTGCCTCATAGGCTTTTTGTTGAGCGCCGCGAACTGTATCGGCTAAACCCACAACACACATCACACGACCACCAGAGGTAAGTAAGCGCCCATCTTGCAATTTGGTGCCAGCATGAAAAGTGAGTTGATCTTCGGTATCCGCTGGAATGCCTGTAATGACGTCATCATTGCGTGGGGTGTCTGGATAGTTGTACGCTGCCAATACGACGCCTAATGCGGTGCGACGATCCCATTCGAGGTCGACTTCATTGAGTTTGCCATCTACAGCCTTATCGAGAGCATGAACTAGGTCGCTACGTAAGCGCGCCATGATGGGTTGCGTTTCTGGATCGCCCATACGGCAATTAAATTCTAAGGTTTTGATTTTTCCATCGGGCGCAATCATCAGGCCAGCATAAAGAAATCCAGTATAAGGAAGGCCATCAGCCTCCATTCCTTTGACGGTAGGTATGATGACTTCACGTAAGGCGCGCGCATGAATCTCTGGTGTGACTACTGGGGCGGGGGAATAAGCGCCCATACCACCAGTGTTGGGGCCCTGATCAGCATCAAGTAGACGTTTATGGTCTTGGCTGGTCGCTAAAGCAAGAACGTTTTTGCCATCGACCAATACAATAAAACTAGCTTCTTCACCCGTTAGAAATTCTTCGATAACGACACGTGCACCAGCATTGCCAAGCTTGTTATCCGCCAACATCATATCTACAGCCGCATGTGCCTCTTCAAGACTCATGGCAACCACTACGCCTTTGCCTGCCGCCAAGCCATCAGCCTTAATAACAATTGGGGCGCCTTTGGCGTCAATGTAGGCATGCGCCTCTAGTGTGTTTGAGAATGTTTGGTAATCCGCAGTCGGAATACCGTGGCGTTTCATAAATGCTTTAGAAAAATCTTTTGAAGACTCTAGTTGAGCGGCTAATTGCGTAGGTCCAAAAATGCGCAATCCATTGGCGCGGAATACATCAACAATGCCTGCCGCTAATGGCGCCTCTGGCCCTACAACTGTTAAGTGAATTTTTTCTCGTTTGGCAAAATCTGCCAGTCCTTGCAGATCCGAAATAGCAAGATTTTGAATGCCTGCTGTAGTCTGTTTTGCTGTAGCAGTCCCGCCATTCCCGGGCGCAACAAAAACAGTTTGCACTTGAGGTGACTGGGCTAATTTCCATGCCAATGCGTGTTCACGACCACCGGATCCAATTAAAAGAATTTTCATAGCAAGCTAATGGGTATGTTGATGTATAGGTTTGGTTTAAAAAGCTGCGTTCGTGAAGACTTCTTGCACGTCATCCAAGTTCTCAAGAGCATCCAATAATTTCTGCATGCTTTCCGCTTGATCGCCCTCAAGGGTAATTTCAGTTTCGGGGCGCATTGCTACGGTAGCGAGTTCGGCTTTGAGGCCGGCTTTAGTAAGAGCATCTTGTATTTTTGGAAAATCGGGTACCGGCGTCAATACTTCAAATGAACCATCATCGTGAGTAATCACGTCTTCGGCACCCGCATCCAATGCAAGTTCCATTAATTGATCTTCGCTAGTGTCCGGGGCAAACAACATTTGTCCGCAGTGTTTGAATAAAAAGGCAACTGAACCTTCAGTACCCATGTTGCCACCATTTTTATTAAATGCGTGGCGCACTTCGGCAACAGTTCTTGTGCGGTTATCCGTGAGGCAATCCACGATGATTGCTGCGCCATTGATGCCATAGCCTTCATAACGAATTTCTTCGTAATTGACGCCTTCCAATGAACCAGTTCCGCGCTGAATCGCTCTTTGCACATTGTCATTGGGCATATTGGCATCTTTGGCTTTATCAATCGCCAGACGCAAGCGGGGGTTTGTTGCAATATCGCCGCCGCCTAATTTAGCGGCGACAGTAATTTCTTTAATGAGTTTGGTCCAAATCTTGCCGCGCTTTTCGTCTTGACGACCTTTGCGGTGCTGAATATTGGCCCATTTTGAGTGGCCGGCCATACGGTAAGTCCTTTTGCATAATTTGGCTAGAAGTGCCTATTTTAAGGGGTACTGGGGCAAAGGTTGGCGGTCCATACTCTTTTTTTGTTACACTCTCACCTCTTAGCTGTTAGTAATACAGTTTTTCCACTGTAAACACCTGCCTCGGTGATGGAATTGGTAGACGTGCCGGACTCAAAATCCGGTGCCGCAAGGCGTGGCGGTTCGAGTCCGCCCCGAGGCACCAAGATAGCAGCAATTAATTACCAGCATTACCCACTAAACCCCTGATAGAATAAGACTCACAGGGGTTTTTTGCTATCTGTAGTCAACCCTTGGAATTGTGAGTAAGACCAGTAAATTGTGGATAAATCCGTGAGTAATAAAAAGCTGTTACTCACAGTTACTCACAGCTAGCTATTGATGGTTAATGACCTAGGGTGCGACGATGAAACTAACCGATTCATTCATTAAAAGAATCAAGCCTGAAGACGCAATTAAGCGCTATCCAGATGGCAATGGGCTGGTGCTGTTTTCTTACCCAAATGGAGCTCTATCTTGGCGCTATCGCTATCGTTTCGGCGGTAAGGCAAAAATGCTTTCATTGGGTAGCTACCCCTATGTAACCCTTAAAGCAGCAAGAGAATCTCACGCTCAGATGCGACGTTTACTTGATAAGGATATTGATCCATCGAGTGAGCGCAAGGAGAAAGAGCGATTAAAGGCCTTAATTTCAGAAAATAGCTTTAAGGCCATTGCTTTGAAATGGCACGAAACTTGGGCGGTTGGAAAAGAGCCAAGTCACGTTAAGCGAATCCTTAGTAGATTGGATGCGAATGTATTCAAAGAAATAGGGCATTTGCCTATTAATACGATCACGGCACCCATCTTGGTGGCAATGGTTAAGAAAATAGAGTCTGGCAAAAACCGACCTCTAGAGATTGCCAAGAGAGCATATTCCACCTGTGGGCAGGTTTTTCGGTTTGCTATTGCACATGGTCTATGTGAAAGAAATCCTGTTGCTGATGTAAGAATTTCTGACGTGGTGGCTAGTAAGCCAGTTCAACATAGAACTAGGATTGACCCAAAAGATTTCCCTGAGTTACTTAGAAAGATTGATGCATATGATGTTGATTTTCAGGGTAGCGAGCTTACCCGTTTAGCTCTTCAGCTTATGACCCTTACTTTTTTAAGGACTAGTGAGCTGATTGGAGCAAGATGGGACGAGATAGATACCAAGAAAAAGGAGTGGCGTATCCCAGCTACGAGAATGAAGATGAAGGATCCCCATATTATTCATCTCGCCCCACAATCAATCAAGATTTTCGAAAGACTGCACGAAATTACAGGCGGTAGGAGCTTTTGAACTGCTGTCAATTTAGGTCCATGACCAAAGAGAGTTTTTCTATAGTAAATCATTGCAGCAAAATGGGTTGATTCTGCAATAGTTTGGGTACTTGGGTTTGGGGTGCTGGTGGTCTGTAACCTAATGCACTATGCGGCCTGACATGGTTGTAATGCTTCACCCACTCCCCAACAATGATCTGAGCTTCTTTAAGACTGTAGAAGATTTCTCCATCAAGCAGGTTGTCTCTAAAGGTACCGTTAAAACTTTCACAAAAGCCATTCTCCCAGGGGCTACCGGGTTCAATGTATGCCGTTTTCACCCCAATACCAGATAGCCAACTGCGCAGTTCTTTGGCGATAAATTCTGGGCCGTTGTCCGATCGAATATATTCCGGGATACCGTGCAGGACCATGGCGTTTGCGAGTTGTTCAATCACTTGGATTGATCCAATTCTCCTGGCGCAATGGATCGTTAAACACTTTCTACTGAACTCATCAATCATCGTGAGCATCCTAATCTTGCCCCCATAAGCGTCTCTGATAAAGACAAAGTCGTAACTCCACACATGATTGGGGGCAGTAGCTCGAAGGCGCATACAACTACCATCGTTAAACCACAGTCTGCCTCTAGGAGGCTGCTTTTGTGGGATCTTCAGACCTTCTTCCCGCCAAATGCGAGCCACCTTGCTTGTCGTAGCTTGTCCCCAGCCGGCATTACGCATCATGCCGGCAATAAAACGATAACCATATCGGCCATAGGTGCTCGCCATCCGAACAACTTCAGCTCGTAGCGGTTCTTCGTCATCCCTGGGTAATGGCATGTAGCGATAAGCGGATCTGGATAGCCCCACTAAACTGCAGGCAGTCCGCTCAGAGACTTTGTACCGATCCATGAGCAGCTGCGCTGCATTTTTACGCCTAGCGGGGCTTAGAAGTTTCCCTTGATAACTTCCTTGAGCATCGCCTCTCGCAAGGAGAGATCGGCAACCAGTTTTTTGAGGCGGGTATTTTCTAGTTCTAGATCTTTGTACTTGCGAGCCTGGTCGACCTTCATGCCGCCATACATCTTGCGCCAACGGTAATAGCTTTGCTCGACTGTACCCACTTCTTTACAGGCTTGGGCTAGGGTTTTGCCGTTGGTTGTAAGAACATCAATTTGACGCAATAAGGTGACGATTTGCTCGGGTTTGAGACGCTGACCTTTAGCCATATTAAGCACTCCTTTAAGTTGAAGATTATCAAAAATCCTCTCTTTTGGAGTGGTACTAAAAATTAAGTCAGTTCAAGCGTAGCTACTAGGTTATTAGAGGGGCATTGTCTCTAAATGTGGTCTAAATCTCAATAACTACTATCAATTTTGAGCGTTTACCTCTAATCGATCTTCCAATAAACAACAAAAAACCTACCAAAGTGGGTTTCTCATGTATAGCTAACTCTGCTTGGTTACAAACCCACCGTATACGTCAGGATATGCAAATTGATTTCCGTATTCATGCGCTCTTTGGCTTTTGTTGGGAAGTAGGCCTGCATAACGAACTTCATCCACTAATTGCGAATGACTCAAAGATAGTCCATCGTCCTCTGTTGGCCGGACTCGGCCGAGGCTGTGTAAAAACCCCCAATAAATCCCCTGTTTTTTGTAAACACCATATAGGCTCCAAACGTTAAATAAGTATCGCTAATTCACTGGTGCCACTTCACATGAAACGATTCATAAAAGGCCAAGACCGAACTCAAAGCACCTTATTACCAGAATTACTTGATGAGTACATCTCCGAAGAAAACCCAGTCAGAGTCATTGATCTGTTTGTCGACGGACTCGATTTAAAGAGCTTAGGTTTTGAAGGCGTGGTTCCTGCCGATACCGGTAGACCTTCCTACCATCCATCTGCCCTTCTCAAGCTCTACGTCTATGGTTACCTTAACCGCATCCAATCTACTCGTCGTCTTGAAACCGAAGCGCAGCGTAACGTTGAACTGATGTGGCTCATTGCTCGCCTCGCGCCGGACTTTAAGACCATTGCGAACTTCCGTAGAGAAAACGGCAAAGCGATCCGCAAGGTCTGCGCCCAATTTATTGAACTGTGTCGCCAGATGAACCTCTTTACCGATGCCATGGTGGCTGTGGATGGTAGCAAGTTCAAAGCGGTCAATAGCTCTGATCAAAACTTCACTCAGGCCAAGATCAAACGGCGCATGCAAGAGGCTGAAGCTAGCATTGCGCAGTACCTAAAGGATTTGGAAGCAGCTGATCTACGCTCTCCCGTCCAATCGACGCCACATCAAGTTCGCCTTAAAGAACGGATTGAGTTGTTTAAAAAGCAGATGGCCGAGCTACAAGCCATTGAAGAAAAGGTACAAGCAGCCCCTGATAAACAGGTCTCAATCAGTGATCCCGATGCTCGCTCGATGCAACACCGTGGTGGCGGCATTGTCGGGTATAACGTGCAAGCGGCGGTGGATACCAAGAACCATCTGATCGTTGCCCATGAGCTAACGAATATAGGCCATGATCGCAACGCCTTAGCCACGATAGCTGACCAAGCTAAAGAAGCCTTACAAGTAGATGAGCTGACGGTAGTAGCGGACAAGGGCTACTACAGTGGTGAACAAATTAAAGACTGTATGGACTCTGGTGTGACCCCCATCGTGCCGAAATGCAAAACGTCTAGCAACCGATCTAACGGCCTGTTTGATAAAAGCGCCTTTATTTATCACCCCGATCAAAATGAATATCAATGCCCTGCAGGGCAAGCATTGATAGAGCGCTTTAGAACCATAGAGCATGGCAAGACTTTGATTGCTTACTGGAGCTCCAACTGCAAAACCTGTACCCTCAAACCCCAATGCACTACTGGTGTGAACAGAAGAGTAAAGCGCTGGGAATATGAAGCCGTCTTAGATCAAATGCAAACCAATCTAGAAGCCATGCCCGATGCCATGAAGATCCGAAGGTGCACGATTGAGCATACCTTTGGCACCTTAAAGAGCTGGATGGGGGCTACGCACTTCCTCACCAAAACCAAAGAGCATGTCAGCACCGAAATGAGTCTACATATCCTCGCCTACAACCTTAAAAGAGTAATGAAGATCATGGGCGGTAGCAATCTAATGAGAGCAATGGCGGTATAAGGCGCAGGCCTTACTCAAAGTCCGAGATGAAGAGACTTCACAAACACCTCTATGGGGCATCACAAAAAATCACTAGTTACTGAAACAGGATTATTGGAGCACTGAGAAGTGCTTGATGGAGTGCCAAAACCCGTGGACACGCTCTAAACCAAACTCAATGGAAGTAATTTGAGTTTTTACACAGCCTCGGCCTCTCAAAACCCCCAAAATCCTCTGCTTTAAAGGTCTGCTGTAATCTGGAAAGCGGTCATTGACGATCTAGAGGGCGTTTGACCCCCTCATGTTCTAAAGTTATTTAAATCGTAGGATGGTGGTATTTATAAAAAAGCTAAGAATGCTTTTTGACCCCACCCAGGGGTATAAATTAGGCGGGTAATTTAAAGGCCATTCCTAGTAAACAATGGGCATTACCCCTTTGCTTAGTGGTGATAGGTATTGCTTTGTGAGTAAATTTGAGAGTAACTATTAAATTAATAAAAATAATATCTATATAAATCATATAGTTATTTAAATAATATGAGTCCGCCCCGACACCACTCAATTTGGCTTTCTCGCCTCTGAGTTACTTAATTTAATCCCTAAATCTCGTAAGTGTCTGACTTGCTCGACATAGCCTGCTCCACAATTTTGTGAGTGAGCGTGGGTGAGAAGAGCTCTATAAAGGTATAAACAAAGGATCTGAGGTAGGCGCCTTGTTTTACTCCCAGATGGGTGACATTATTCCCAAACAGGTGGCCAACAGGAATAACTTTGAGGTTGCGATCTCGTTCAGAGTCATATGCCAATCCCGCAATAATGCCAACACCCATGCCAGTTTCAACATAGGTTTTGATGACATCAGCATCAATCGCTTCCAAAATAATATCCGGCGTCAAATTGCGTTGTGCAAAAGCAGCATCGATTTTGCTGCGCCCCGCAAAGGCCTTATCGTAAGTAATGATAGGGTACTTCGCCAACTCTTCTAAGGTGATGGCAGCTTGATTCAGTAGTGGATGACTTAGCGGCACCATGACGACGTGTTGCCATTGATAGCCCGGTAAGGCTAGTACGCCCGGGGTATTTGCAATGCCTTCAGTTGCAATCGCAATATCAGCTCTGTCATGGGTTAGCAGTTCAGCAATCTGACCTGGATTGCCTTGTTGAATGCTGACGCGCACCTTTGGAAAGCGTTTTGTAAATTCAGTAAGTACTTTAGGCAAGGCGTAACGCGCCTGCGTATGGGTTGTTGCGATGACAAAACTCCCCTGGTCTTGGCTGGCAAAATCCTTTCCAACACGCTTGAGCGTTTCCACTTCATCAAGGATGCGTTCGATAGATGTGAGGATGCGCTTACCTGGCTCAGTGAGGGAGCGAATGCGCTTGCCGTGCCGGCGAAAGATCTCCACTCCTAGCTCATCTTCTAATTCGATGATGGCTTTGGATACGCCAGGTTGCGAGGTAAATAAAGCCTTGGCAGCTGTGGTGAGGTTGAAGTTCTGTCTAACAGCTTCGCGTACAAAGCGAAATTGGTGCAAGTTCATATTAGATTCCGTCCTTATATATCTACAAAGATATAGGATTTAAATTCTAAATGAATTTTAAGTATTAGGCTCTGGATACCCAGCGAAGTCCAAATAGGGCAAGCAGAAAGTAAATAAGCGGTGGCGTAAGCGCTGTTAACAAGGTTGGCCAAGAGCCTAGTAAGCCTACATTTGAGAAGAGGGAGTTAAAAAGCTGAAAGCTCATCCCCAGCATAATCCCGCCAAATACTTTGATACCAACGCTACCAGCGCGCACCTTTAGGTAGGCAAAAGGCAAAGCTAGAGTCAGCATCACAAAAATCGTAAACGGGTAAATCACTTTCTTCCAGAAAGCAATTGAGTGACGTTGAGTATCCTGTTTATTTTCTTCGAGATGATTAATAAATTGACCCAAGCTAAAGATCGACATTTTTTCTGGGCTGACGAGTAGCACGCTCAAAATTTGCGGCGTCACTTCGGACTCAAGACTGACGAGCGGATGTGTCAAGGTTTGGGCAGAGTAAACCGGATTCAATGGATCGGTTTGCTTGGTCTCTCTAAAGCGGGTTTCAGTAACATCATCAAGCTCCCAAACTCCAGTATGACTAAAGCGACCAGAAACTGCACTGCGAATTGAAAGCAGGCGGTAGGCGTCATCGAATTCATACATGCGAATATTTTTGATCTCATTGTTTTTCTCAATTTGACCGACGTTGACATAACGCACGCCTGGCCGGATTGGCCCGCTTCCATCCTCATCGCGCAAGCGATCTTTAACCCAAACCCCGGTTCTAAATTGGGATTCGTAAGCCGACCCTAGAGCTTTCATGCGAATTTGATCGGAGATAGATTCGGAATAAGGGCCAAGCCATTCACTCATCATGAGCGTAAGCGCAATTAAGGGTAAAGAAATTTTGGCGAGCGTGATGAGTCCACGTTTCACATCCAGACCTGCAATGCGCAAAATAGTAAATTCCGATTGACTGGCAAGCATTGCAAATACATAGATGCTGCCAATTAAACCTGCGATTGGTGTGATTTCCGAGATGCGGCTTGGCGCCTTCAGAAGAACATAAAGCAGGGCAAGCGGAAGCGTGTATTGCCCCTTTACCGAACCCAACTCACTTAGGATGTCAAAGAATAAAAATAGCGCAACCAGAGCAAATAAAATAAAGCCAAAAGCGGCATAAATCTGCTTGGCCAGATAGCGCTCGTAGATGTATGGAAAAATTAGTTTCATTTACTTGAGAGCGATGCCGGTAATTGACGACGCCACCATTTCAAAGAAGGGTTAATGCGATTGCGGATGAGCGCATAAGCGATCACTAGGGCCGCCAAATGAATGGGCCAGATGCCAACAAAAAAATGAATTCTTCCTTGAGATACAAAATTTTGAGTCAGGTTTAATAAGTTGCTGTAGATAAGGTAAATCAGTACCGCATAGAACATAGCCGTGTAATTTCCGAGTCTTGGATTGACGTAGGCCAAAGGGATTGCTATGAGCACAAGACCTAGCGCCATTAAAGGTAAGCCAATGCGCCAAAGCAATTCGGCGCGGTTGGGGTTCAGCGCTATCGGATCGGGGTCTCCAAGTAATTCCCCAATGGTTTTCTCTCGATCTCGAGGTGCTGGAGCTAGTACCTCTTTGCTGTGAATTTTGGTGGAATACTCATCAAACTCCAGAATTCGGAAGTCTGGTTGCGTGGGCTGCCCCTCGTAACGTCGCCCATTATTGAGGACGATGGATTTTTCACCATCCTCAGAATTTTGAATAAATCCAGTGGAGGCAACGGCAATACTGAGTCGTCCATTTTTAGAGTCGGCAACAAAGACATTCTTTACTTCACTTTTATCAACGTCCAGTTCCTCAATAAAAAAGACGCGCTGGGCTTTGGCAGATTCTTTAAATTGACCAGCAGTCACCATGGACACATCATCGCGTTGCTGGAAACGTTGACTGATCAGGGTGGATTCACGATTAGCCCATGGCCAGACAAAGAGAGCTAAAAGGGCGATGATGATGAAGAAGGGGGTTGCAAAGCGAAGAATAGGCCCTATGAGATTGCTAATGCTTAATCCACTGGCAAACCAGACAATCATTTCAGAATCTTTGTACCAGCGTACCAGCACAATTAGTACGGCTACAAAGAGGGAGACCGTCAAAAGAACTGCCATATAGCCTAAGGTGGCTAAGGTGATGAGTACCAAGGCATCTTTGGGGTTAACGGAGCCGTTGGCGGCAAAACCCAAAATTCGGATCACCAAGGTGGTGATCATGATAGTAACCAAGATCAAAAAGACGCCACCAGTCGTAAAGCTGAGTTCGCGGCGAAGGGCTTGTTTGAATATCATGAGTACTTGGCTTAATGGTTGGCTTTTGGTGCAATGCTTGAGGAGCTTAACCTCATGTCGGAGGATAATGGATAAATGTCCGTTAACCCCCTTGAATCGACTTAAAAATAACGCAATAAATCATGACAATTCAATTTAGCACTAAGATTTTCTCGCAAGCTGACCTTCTCAGCCCAAAACAGCTTAAACCCAGTCTATTGAGTTTGCTTGGGCAAAATACGGATTGCTTGGTTTTGGCCTATTCCAAAGCGGATTTGGGTGACTTTGCTGGCAGCAAGGGCGCCAAGGCAAAAGCAGGGCTGTTATCTGAATTAGATCGCCTCCTTGGCGGGGCGGTGACTCATGCTCATCTCGTAGGTGATTTGCTCGATGAGCAAGCAGCCACTTGTACTTTGAGAACCGAGAAATCATGGTCTGCCAATGGCGTGAAAGCAAAGAGAGTGCTCTTAGTATGCTTGGGAGACCTCAGCTTGGCTAAAGCGCGTAATTTAAATGCATATTCCAAGATCGCCAAGGCTGCCTTAAAAAATCTGACTGGTAACTCTATTGAGGGCGCTGTTTGGTTTGCCCCTAGTTTTTCTTTGCGTCACCCGGCGAATTTTCTGGCCGAGGAAGTGCGCCTCACAATCCAATATGCGGGCGATCAGGCCTACCGATTTGGTGTGCGCCAACCTGCTATGAAATTTAAAGCCAAAGATAAGGCTGATGCCTTTGCTCATCTCACCTTTGCTGGAAATGATTCCTGCGTCAAGGACTTGAAGGCTGCCGTTGCAGAGGGTGTTGCCATAGTTGAAGGTATGAATCTTGCAAAAGATCTTGGCAATTTACCCCCGAATGTTTGCACGCCAACCTACCTAGGTAAAACTGCGCAAAGTCTCAGTAAAAAAACAGCGCTTAAGGTTGAGGTATTGGGTCTTAAGCAAATTGAAGCTTTGGGTATGGGGTCATTTTTGTCGGTAGCCAAGGGTTCAGATATACCCCCGCAATTTATCGTGATGCGCCATCAGGGAGGCAAGGTAGGCGAGGCACCCATTGTGTTGGTTGGTAAAGGGATCACCTTTGATACTGGTGGCATCTCCTTAAAGCCTGGCGAAGCCATGGATGAAATGAAGTACGACATGTGTGGCGCCGCTTCTGTGATTGGTACGCTGTATGCAGCTGGTTTAATGAAGCTCAAAAAAAACGTGATTGGCGTAGTTCCGACTTGTGAAAACATGCCATCGGGTAAGGCAACGCGTCCAGGCGATATTGTCAAAAGTATGTCTGGTCAAACGATTGAGATCCTCAATACTGACGCTGAAGGTCGTTTGATCTTATGTGATGCCTTAACTTATGTTGAGCGCTTTAAACCTAAAGCGGTCATTGATGTGGCCACTCTCACTGGCGCCTGCATTATTGCCTTGGGGCATGTTCATAGTGGCGTCTTCTCCGATGATGAAGACTTGGTTGATGAATTAACAAAAGCGGGTAAAGCCTCACTCGATACTGTTTGGCGCCTACCCTTGGATGCTGCCTATCACGATCAACTCAAGTCCAATTTTGCCGATGTTGCGAATATTGGCGGTCGTCCAGCGGGTAGCGTGACTGCAGCATGTTTCTTGTCGCGCTTTACTGAAAAATATAAATGGGCCCACCTAGATATCGCGGGGACTGCATGGAAGAGTGGTGCGTCAAAGGGATCCACTGGCCGTCCAGTTCCCCTGCTGGTGAATTATCTTCTTGAGCAAAAGTAATCGGTAAGCGCTGATGGCTCGAATTGATTTTCATAGTAATGTTGCCGACAAGCTTGAATATGCTTGTCGCTTAACTCGTAAGATTTGGAGTGCTACCCCCGTGGGTGAGCCCGTCAGAAATATTGTGATGGTGGGTGAGCCTGCCGATCTCAAAAAACTTGATGAGTTGCTCTGGACTTTCAGTGCTGCTGATTTTTTACCCCATTGTTTTGTTGATGATGAGGCCGCCGCAGAAACCCCCATCGTGTTATGCAATGATTTTGCTTCTCCAGCCTTGAATTCAGTTCCTCATGCGGACGTGATGATTCATTTGGGGGTGCGCATGCCCAAAGATGTGCCCGCATTAGTTGCGCGCTTCCCAAGAATCGTAGAAGTGGTGACTGTGAATGAGGCTGAGAGATTGGCGGGTCGCGAGCGTTTCAAGGCCTATCGAGGTTTGGGTCATGAACTGCATAATTTTGATCAGTCTAAATAAGTATCTATGTTGATTCATCCTCAGTTTGATCCAGCCGCCATCCGAATTGGATCGTTTGCGATTCATTGGTATGGCCTTATGTATCTCATGGCTTTTGCCCAATTTTTACTACTTGGGCGTCTCCGTATTCGTGCGCCTCAATATCAAGTCTTGGGTTGGACTTATAAGGATCTGGAAGATCTTTTATTTGCTGGCGTGCTTGGTGTCGTCCTTGGTGGTCGGATTGGTTACACCTTGTTTTATATGCCGGGGTTTTATCTATCGCACCCATTGGATATCTTCAAAATTTGGCAAGGCGGTATGTCTTTTCATGGGGGGCTTTTAGGAGTTCTCATTGCCCTGTTATGGTTTGCTTATAAGCGGAAGACGAGTTTCTTTGTTGTGAGTGATTTGGTGGCTCCTTTGGTGCCTTTTGGTTTGGCATTCGGTCGCTTGGGTAACTTTATTAATGGTGAATTGTGGGGGCGCCCTACCGATCTGCCTTGGGCAATGATTTTCCCCTTGGTGGATTCGGTGCCTCGTCATCCCTCGCAAATTTATCAATTGCTCGGTGAGGGTATTGCCTTGGGCATCGTGCTCTGGATCTATGCAAGCAAGCCACGTCGCGCTGGTCAAGTTTCGGGACTCTTTTTGTTGGGTTATGGCGTATGTCGCTTTTTGGCGGAGTTTGCGAGGGAGCCAGACGCTTTCCTGGGCCTGTTGGGTCTTGGTTTATCAATGGGGCAATGGCTTTGTGTGCCCATGATGATTTTTGGTCTATATTTATTTTTGCCCATTAGAAGTCAGACAAAGTAGCTTCATCATTATGCGTATTCTTTTCTAATGCCAATCGAAGAAGTCACCCTTCGTAAACTAGAAGTTCTTTGTTCGTTTGTGCGCACAGGAAGTCTGGCTAAAACTGCTGAGGAGTTGGGGCTTAGCTCGGTGAGCGTTCATAAAGCCTTGCATTCTCTCGAAGCCGGCATTGGCTGCCCTTTATTTATTCGCGAGGGGCGCTTACTTAAACCACTGCCGGCAACCCTCTACTTAGCCGAGAGCTCTCTTGATGTTCTGAGTGAGGTGGGGCGTATTATTAAAAAGACCAGATCAAAAGCAGGCGTACAGGTCGGGCAAATTCGTTTGGGTGCGATGTATTCGCTGACTTCGAACATTATCCCTAAACTCATTATGGGCACCAAAATACGCAGATCTGATTTGGACATTGATTTATTTTTAGGCTCCAATGAAGATCTGATGAATAAATTGTTGGCAGGCAATATTGATGCAACGGTGATTGCGGCACCAAGCGCCGATCTTGCGGAAGGCGTTCAGGTTGTACCTCTTTTTGAGGATCGGCTTTATTTGGCTTCATCCAAGAAAAACAAACCCAAGCAGTCGGTAATTGATTTGGCTGAGTATCGGAATGAGAAGTTCCTGACCTTGCAAGATGGCTTTGCAACGACCTCCGGTTTTTATGATGTATTCAAATTGGCTGGTTTTGAGCCAAAGGTAGTCATGAAAGTGGGGGACATTTTTTCCCTGATGAACATGGTGGCCGGAGATATGGGCAGAACGCTTTTGCCTGGCAGGGTGAGAGATTTGATGGGGGATGCGATTGAATTTACCCCTTTGGAAGCTAAATATGAGGTGATACAACGTATTGCCTTAATGTATCTTCAGGCTAATGAATCAAACCCCAATATTTTGGCTTTGGCAGCCGAGGCTCGTATGCTGCATCTCAGTAATAAATAATGCCGCTATTTAATTGAATATTCATTATCTTTAAGTTAATAAATATTCAATTTCATTAATTGATCAGTAAGCTTGTACCCGATACATTGACACTAGCGTATTTTAATTGTGACCGCACTCTTTTTGAGAGAAACCATGCTGGAAAAGCTAGCAAAAGCCCGTAATTTGTCCAAGGCAAACAATGCAGTCAAGCGCTTGATTTCAGAGCGAGGTGAATCCAATGCGGTCAGTATGGCTGATGATGTGGTGAACAATTATCACAAGCTCGGCAAAGATCAGCATGCGCAGTTTTTTAATTTCTTGTTTGAAAAACTAAATCCCGATGCGGATGCGGTAATGAAGGCCGCCCAGAATTACGTGGCTGAAGCAAGCGCGCGTAACTACGTGCGCTTGCAGCGCGTTGCTGAGGCTCCACGCCAAGAATTATTTCGTCGCTTGAACCGCGCTAGCCAAGGTACGGCCGCGGTAGTGCAAATGCGTCGCGACCTTCTGCAGCTGCTCGATAAAAAGCCCGAGCTCACTGCGGTAGATTTCGATATGCGACATCTCCTATCTTCTTGGTTTAATCCAGGCTTTTTGAAGATGCACCGCGTTGACTGGAAGTCGCCAGCCGAAGTGCTTGAAAAACTGATCAAGCATGAGGCTGTTCATGCAATTGATGGCTGGGATGATTTGCGCCGTCGCTTGCAGCCTGATCGCCGTTGTTTTGCATTCTTTCATCCGCAATTGCCAAATGAGCCGCTGATCTTTGTTGAAGTGGCTTTATTGCCTGAAATTCCTTCGGTGATTACTCCCTTGGTGGATAAGAGGGCTGAAACAGTTGATCAGGTAAATCAATTCAAAGTTGCCGCCTTCTACTCTATTAGTAACTGCGAGCCAGGTTTGCGTGGCGTGTCGATGGGCAACTTTTTGATCAAACGCGTTGCCGAGCAATTAAAGGCCGAGTTCCCCGGTTTAAAAACTTTTGTGACTTTATCGCCGATACCGGGATTCATGGATTGGGTTGCTGCAGGCGCGACCTTTGGAGATTCGGTATCAGCGGATCGCTTTAGGCCAGCTATTAAAGCGGCGCGTGATCAATCTTTGGCTATTTTAGGTTTGGATGTCAAATCTTGGGGTGAGCGTTTAAGTGCGGGCTGGCATCCAGATCAAGCATCTGAAAAAGAAAAAAATGCGTTGCTTTGCTTGGCGAGCATTTATTTGGGCTTGGGTTCAGCCGCGCGCGAGGGTAATCCTGTGGCTAAGTTCCATTTGGGTAATGGCGCTAAATTGCACCAAATTAATTGGGCCGGAGATCTTTCTCGCAAGGGGTTGCGCCAATCGGCAGGCTTGATGGTGAATTATCTTTACGATTTGGGTAACGTCGAAGAGAATCATGAGCGTTTTGCCAATGGAGAAATTGTGTATTCAAAGATTGTAGGGCGTCTAATGCAGCCTTGAGGTTGGAATTTAAGCGGGGAGACATCTAAAGTAATGCCAAAATAGGCATACTCTAGAATATGACATAAATAAGTCAGCCATTGAGAAGACTGACAATATAACTAGTGCTTGAAGTTCATAAAACAAATATTTAATCAGGAGATTAAAAAATGACCGATTCAAAAGAGATTAGTCAGTTCCGTCGTCAGCTGTTATTGGGTGCGGCGGGCGCATCCCTTGCGGGCTATAACTTGCCGAGCTGGGCTCAAGCTGGGACAACGACCCTAAAGATTTCACATCAGTTTCCAAGCGGAACCGATTTTCGTGATCGTCTTTGTAAGAAATTTGCTGATGAGGTGTCCAAAAGAACCAATGGCGCTTTGAAATTTGATGTCTATCCGCAGCATTCTTTAATGAAAACAATGGCTCAATTTAGCGCCATGCGTAAAGGAGCTTTAGATTTGAGCCTCTATCCACTGCCTTATGCTGGGACTGAGGTTCCGGAGGCAAATATTGGTTTAATGCCAGGTCTGGTCACAAGCTATGAGCAAGGCGCAAAATGGAAAAATGCTGAAGTCGGCAAGCTTTTGAACAAGGTGATGGCTAGCAAGGGTATTGTGATTGTTAGTTGGATTTGGCAGGCTGGTGGTGTAGCTACTCGTTCTGGACCTGTCATTCTTCCCGATGATATTAAGGGTGTAAAAGTTCGCGGAGGAAGCAGAGCTTTTGATTTGATGCTCAAGGCTGCCGGTGGTTCCGTGATGACTTCCATTGGCTCCGATGAAACTTATCAAGCCATGCAGTCTGGCTCATTGGATGCGGTCTACACCTCATCAGCCAGTTTGATGTCATTCAAGATTCAGGAGCTTTCTAAAAATTTCACTAGCGCAAAAAATAAATCTTATTGGTTCATGATGGAGCCCTTAATGATGTCTAAGTCTATTTTTGACGCGCTTCCCAAGAATCAGCAGGACATTATTATGGCCGTCGGTAGCGATATGGAAAAATATGGCACAGAGCAAGCAAAATTAGATGATATTAATGCGGCAATATATTTTGCAAAAGGTCAAAACAAAATATTTGAATTAGATAGCAATCAGGTCGACAAGTGGAGGACGGTTGCTAAAGCTAGCGCATGGATTGATTTTGCAAATCAAAATGAAACTTGTGCCGCAATGATCAAGTCGGCAGAAAAAATTTCTTAATATGAGGAATTTCTTTATTTGGATTGAACGTGTCTTTTCGGGGTTAAACAAATTACTCATTATTTTGGGTTCGGTCTCCCTGCTCGCTGCCGCAGTCATTCTCAGTTACAGCGTAATTGCTCGAGGCGTATTTCATCTTGCCACTGAGTGGCAAGATGAGGCGGCTATGTTTTGCTTGGTGGGAACAACATTTCTATGTGCTGCCTATGTGCAAGAAAAGCGGGGGCATATTGGCATTTCTGCAATTGAAGGTTTATTGCCTCATCCAGTTAATAAGGTGCGTAAATTTGTAATCGATGTAATTTCTTTTCTGTTCTTCTTATTTTTTTCTTTCAAGACATGGGATTTATTGCATGATGCGTGGGTCGATCATCAGGTTTCAGCGTCGACATGGGGTCCCCCACTTTGGGTCCCGTACTCTTTGATGTTTCTAGGGATGGCATTGCTTGCCATTGAGATTCTCCTGCAGATACTAGCGCCCAAGAGTATTGCTATTACCAGGAGTCATTGAGATGTCTATGTTAACGCTTGGCGTTTTATTTATTGGTTTTACACTGCTGGTGATGTTTTCAGGCATGTCCATCGCATTCGCATTGGGAACCGTTGCCATTGTATTTATGTACTTCTTTATGCCCGCAGCCTCTCTAGATACTGTTGCGCAAAACGTGTATGAAGAGATGGCAAGTATTACTTTAGTGTCCATTCCCCTCTTCATATTAAAGGGGGCTGCAATTGGTCGGTCAAGAGCGGGCAAAGATTTATATGACGCATTACATGTGTGGTTGGGCAAGGTTCCTGGCGGTCTTGGAGTGGCTAATATTTTTGCTTGTGCCTTATTTGCGGCAATGGCTGGCTCCAGCCCTGCAACTTGCTCTGCAATTGGTAGTGCTGGTATACCTGAAATGCGTAAGCGTGGTTACTCGCCTGGGTTTGCAGCGGGACTTATTGCCGCAGGTGGAACCCTCGGCATTCTGTTGCCACCTTCTATTACGATGATTTTGTACTCTGTGGCAGCGGAGCAATCTCTTGGGAGGTTGTTCCTGGCTGCTATTGGGCCTGGAATATTGCTGGTATCAATGTTTTCAGTCTACGCGGTGATTCGCTTCCGCAAGGAGTATGACAGCGCTTTGCGGGTATTTGAAGTTAATAAGACTGATCATCCAATCTTGGTTCGTCAGACCTATACCATGCAGCAGAAGATTAGCGCATTACCACGTGTGCTGCCATTTCTAATTCTGTTGATCGGGGTAATGATTGCGTTGTATGGTGGTTATGCGACCCCAGCCGAGACCGCTGGCCTAGGCGCTGTTTTTGCTTTCGTCTTAATTGCGGTGATTTACAAAATGTGGCGCATTAAGGATTTATACCCATTATTGGATGTCAGCATTAAGGAGTCTGTGATGCTGATGTTCATTATTGGCATGTCTTTGCTATTTGCCAATGTCATGAGCTATCTTCACATTAGTCAATCTGCAGCGCAAGCAATAGTCGATTTGCACGCATCTCGCTGGGTTTTGTTGTTCGCAATTTTGCTTATGGTTATTGTCTTGGGCTTCTTTTTGCCGCCAGTATCTATTATCTTGATGACCGCACCTATTATTTTGCCGCCATTACGAGATGCTGGATTCGATTTAATTTGGTTTGGCGTGGTGATGACCATCATTATGGAAACCGGTTTAATTCATCCACCTGTTGGACTCAATATTTTTGTGATCAAAAATATTGCACCGGACATTAATTTGAGTGAAATTATTTGGGGTGTGATGCCATTTGTGATCATCATGTTTGTTGCTGTTATTTTGCTTTGCTTTGTTCCTGAGATCGCTATGGGTCTCCCCGCTCTTGTTATGGGTTTATCTTTAGGGTAACAATATTTAAATCTCGAGGATTTTTAATGAATTTGTATTCGGTGTTGGAAAAAGGTTTTCCAAAAGATAAAAAGGCATGTGCGATTGAGACGCATGACGGCCTATATTATTCTTGGAGTGACGTAGAGCGCGCCACAGCCATGATGGCGAATCTTTTGAAGAATTTAAAACTTCCAAAGGGTTCGCGTATTGCCGTGCAGGTAGAAAAATCACCGGAGGCTTTGTTCCTATATCTGGCTACTATTCGTGCTGGTTATGTGTATCTTCCACTCAACACGGCTTATCAAGCCGCAGAAATGCAGTACTTTATTGAGAATGCTGAGCCTGCTTTAGTGGTATGTAGTAGTCAGAATTTCTCTTGGGTTTCTAAGGTTGCATTTAAGGCGGGCACTAAGCATGTTCTAACTTTGGATGAAGATCGTACTGGCAGCCTTTTAGAGCGCTCCGCTGTTCAAGGTGACAAGTTCAAAACAGTCGCAGTCAAAGATGATGATCTTGCTGCTATTCTTTATACGTCTGGCACTACAGGCCGTAGTAAAGGCGCGATGTTGACGCATAAGAACCTGGCTAGCAATGCGCAAGTTTTGCAAAAGTTCTGGGGTTGGAAAAAAGGCGATGTTTTATTGCACGCCTTGCCAATCTTTCACGTACATGGATTGTTTGTAGCCGCCCATAGCGCCTTGATTAATGGCAGTAAAATGATCTGGTTGCCGCGTTTGGATACGGCCCAGTTGATTCATCATATGCCGAACTCGACAGTGATGATGGGTGTGCCAACCTTCTATGTGCGCTTATTGGCGGATAAGGGCTTCACTAAGGCGGTGGCTCGCAATATGCGTTTATTTGTTTCTGGCTCAGCTCCGTTACTGACTGAAACTTTCAATACCTTTAAAGAAGTGATTGGTCAGCCTATTCTTGAGCGTTACGGTATGAGTGAGACGGTGATGCTGGTCTCCAACCCATATAAGGGCAGTCGTGTTGGTGGTTCTGTTGGTTTGCCTTTGCCTGGCGTAAAAGTGCGCGTGGTCAATGAGAGCAACAAGCCTTGCAGCGTCAATGAGATTGGCAGCATTCAGGTTAAAGGCCCGAATGTGTTTAAGGGTTACTGGCGTATGCCCGAGAAGACTGCCGAAGAATTTACCAGCGACGGTTGGTTCAAAACAGGTGACGTTGGGCGTTGGGGTGGGGATGCTAACGGTGGTAATGCCCCTAAGGACTATTTATGTATCGTCGGCCGTAGCAAGGATTTGATTATTTCTGGTGGCTATAACGTCTATCCAAAAGAGATTGAGAGCTTTATTGATGATATGGATGGCGTGGATGAGAGCGCTGTGATTGGCATTCCGCATCCTGATTTTGGTGAGGCTGTAATGGCGGTGGTAGTGCCTAAAGCAGGCGCTAAATTGGATGCACATGCCATGATTGCTACCTTGAAGACGCAAATTGCGAATTTCAAGATCCCTAAGCGTTTAGAGATTGTGTCTGACTTGCCTCGCAATGCAATGGGAAAAGTTCAGAAGAACGTTTTGCGTCAGCAATATATCGCTTAAAGACCGAATGCCTTGCGGCTTTCATTAAACATGAAAGCCGCAAGGAAAAACAGCATGATGCCGAAGACTCTTTTAAGTTGAGATACATCGAGTTTTCTGGCTAACTTAGCTCCAAATGGCGCGGTAAAAATGCTGACAACCACGATGCAGGCTACAGCCGGCAGATAAACAAAGCCTAAAGAGCCTACAGGTAGGCTTGGATTTCCCCAGCTGCCGTACATATAGCCAATGGTTGCTGCTGCAGCAATTGGAAAGCCTAAACCTGAAGAGCTTGCCATTGCCACGTGTGGTCTGACATTGCACCAAAGCATGAAGGGCACGGTAATAAATGCACCGCCTGCTCCAACCAGGCTAGCTAATGCCCCCGCAAAAGCGCCAAATGAGAATAGACCAATTGGTCCTGGAAGATCTCTGCCGGGCTTTGGTTTCTTATTGAGAAACATCTGAATCGAGCTGTAAACAATAAAGACAGCGAAGAATAGCGAGAGCCAAGAAGTCTTCAGCGCTTCAAAAAGTTTACTGCCACCAAGCAATCCGCCAATGATCATGCCTGGACTTAAGGCGGCCACTAATTTCCAGTCAATCGAGCTGTGTTTGTGGTGCGCCCAAATGGCTGATGATGTTGTGAACAGGATAGTGGCCATGCCTGTGGCGATTGCCATATGAACGATGAGTTCTTGCTTAAATCCCAGATGATTGAAAACCAAAATCATAAAGGGCACCAGAATCATTCCACCGCCAATACCAAGAAGTCCGGCTAGAAAGCCGGAGACGCTCCCGCACAACAACAGCATGGCAATGTCACCTATTGACATGAATTCCCCGCCTTAGCCGCTAGGCCGTCATCCTGAACCCTAAGGTTCAAGGTGGAACGGCTACTTTGCTTCGGGTGCATTAAGAAGTTCAGGGAGTAAACAACGCGAAGTTGCCACTGTGAAGTTTCGAAACGCTCACGCCCACAATGTAAAGATCGTTCCGGATGCTTGCGCATCGGTTCAAGGAACTATTGGCCTTGGCGAACCAGGCAGGGAAAGGGTTTGCATCAAAGTATCGACTTGATCTTCTAGTGATCGAATTTCGCTTTGAAGGCGAGCAATTTCTTCCGATTCGATGTTTGATGAGGTGTTTGATGTTGTTATTTCTGGAGAGGCTGCTCTGAGCGTGATGAGGTCGCCGGCAATCTTGAGCGCCGCCATCATGCTTGCACGCTCAATGCTGCGATTGCCACCATTCACTGCCAGCTGAATTTGTTCATCAACCAATGTACAGGCTGCGCGTAATAATGGCTCATGTTCGGCACTTGTTGCCAGTGCTATTTTTTGACCGGCAAGAGTTACTTCAATGCGTAGTTGGCTCATTGTCATCCTCTGAATTAATTGGGGGTGTTGTTTTGCCAAGCAAATTCAGTTGACGCCCATCACTCTGCTCTGGCAATCGACTCAAGATATGTTGAATGCGTTTCTGTGCATCCTCGATTTTGCTCTCGAGTTGAGTGCGATTTTGGTTGAGGCTTTTGACCGCTTCGGAAATGAGTCGCAACTTATCCGTCACGCGCTTAATTGAGGTCGATAAGTCGTTAACAGAAGAGTCGCCAGAGGAAGGAGGGGTTTGCTCGTTCATATTGGCATTGTAGCCTTAGGAAAAGCGGTCTGCCATGCTGGCATTGGGTCGATTGGACTTGCGTAGTCAAATCCACCCAAAATGGATGGATTTGACTTGATTGATGCTCTTTCGATTCAGATTCGATGATTGCTTAATTGAAATTGTATTTAAGTGTCACGTACACCGATCTGGGCTCACTCGGGTAATAAAAGTGGCTTCCGGAAAAGGAACTCACCCCACCATAACTTGAGTATTGTGCATTACCCAAGTTTTTGACCGTAAATCTAGCTTCGATCGCCTGGAACTTATAAGAGGTAAAAATATCCCCTACGACATAAGAAGGCATCACCGGCGAGGCACTGTAATAACTTGGGCCGGTATCGTAATGTTGATTGCTGACGTAATTCACTACGCCCCCCAAAGTCCAGTTTGATGTGATTAAGTAATTTGCTCGAGCATTAAGTAAGGTGTCTGGAACTATGGGAATGGCATTTCCAGCAAAAGGCCCATTTGCGTAGTAAGACTTCTGATATTTTCCACCCACGCCGATATTAAGTGAGGATGTCAGATTTGAGGTGATATCAAATATGACTCCACCACGATTGGTTTGGTAAATGGAATTGTAGTTATAGCCGGTAGTGGGGTTATAACTGATCTCATTTTGAGTTGTTGATTTAAAAATCGATGATGTAATTTTTGAGTTCAGTACCGCCCAATTGCCACCCGCTTCATAAGTTTGGGTGATTTGCGGTTGCAAAATTCCATTAAATACAGTGTTACCAACCCCATTGGCATCGTATGCAAACCCCCAATATTCATCGATATTAGGAAATCTAAATGATTGATTCCATTTGATGTAAACCCTTTGCCCTGGCAAATAGTTTGCATTGAGAGCTATGTCGCCAGCATTGGCGGCGAATTGTTGGGTATTCGTAACTGTTCCATTAGCTGCCGAGATATTGGTGCTTGAAGTTGAGGCCTGTTGCACTTGACGTCGAAAACCTCCGCTAGCTTCAAAAATATTGCCTAACGGAACTTTTTGCATCAAGTAGACGGAATTATTAATTTGAGTTGCAGTTTGCGAATCACTTAGTAGATTATTGTAGTAAGAGCCATATGGGTTGGTAATCGGATCATACTGATTGG
>Ga0364867_10091_pt1 | contig 61448 bp, 39 predicted proteins | sample ExccelAu500001D4_3_FD_206915 | JGI IMG/M metagenome (GOLD analysis project Ga0364867, IMG submission 206915) | Enriched cells from Trout Bog Lake Hypolimnion, Wisconsin, USA - BchlTB.Aug13.5000.01.D4 | ecosystem: Environmental > Aquatic > Freshwater > Lake > Hypolimnion/Profundal zone | place... | reverse complement strand
AAACTTTTTCTAATTCTTCAAGGGTTGGCATATCAAACTACTTCTAACGGAGCGTATTCTTCAAGTATTTCCTGCATGCGCTCTTTAGATTCAAAGTTTTTGGAATCGCGTGTCATTTCTGAAACAATGAGGCTTATTGACCGGTAGCCGTCAAGTTTTCTCTGATCAGGATTATCCTTCATGCTTTCTTCTAACTGCTTTTTCGCACTGCTGGTCATAATATTATTTAATACATGCCGGGTGTTTTCCGTTAGTTTATACCAGTCAAGCGATGAAGAGCTTAAAAACACATTAGAACCACCCTGACGTCTTCTTGTCAAACCGGCGGGAAGCGGAGTATGTTTTCTAATTTTTCTCATTTCGTCGATATTCAAAGTTACAAAAATTTAAACTGTTAATCAATGTCTAAAACTTGGTATTGAACTAATTAAATTTTTGTGTCAGTTGCTTTATTATCAGCAGGCATAATAAACCTGCTTTCGTAAGTTTGGACTCCGGAAAGCAGCAGTGATAAACAGGCGCCAACAAAAAAGCCGAAACTAATCCCGGCCTCCCATTTATTTAAATTGCTGTTTTATTTTTTCAAGTGGTCTGGTATAGGGTGCTTACGCAAAACTCTTTAGCTTTTTCTTCTTTTTTTACAAAGAAAGGGTTCATCAGCATAACTCCTTACATTATCGCTTACAATAATATTAGAATTACTCAGGCTTTTCTTCATATTTTTTGGCTAATTTTTTCAATTGTTCCTGCATGCCCGGCCTGTTTAAAAGCTCTTTTGCAGCCGCAACCTGTTTCAAAACGCATGGGTCGTTTTGATGGCTTTTAGTGGTTTCAGTTAAAATACCACTACTTTTTCTATGCTTATTTTCTTAACTGCTGGCATAATACTATCTTTAATTATTATGTCAAATTACCGGTTTATTTTATTTTTTGGCCGGGTAGCCCAACCCTTTGAATAGTTTGTTCGGCTTCTTCTACCTTTTTTATAACCAAAGGATCATTGGCATGGCTTTTAACTTTGCTGCTGACTATTCCAGGCCCAAAACCTTTTTTAATTGTTAAGTTCTTCACTATCGTTGTCATTTCAATTCCTGTTTTTATTTGATATTCAAATTTAACCTATTACTTCCGTTTTACCAAAAAAGCCTCATAATTGATGCTGTTTGGCTTAAATTTCTGCCAGTCATTATCCTTTAGTCCGTAAACATCAAAATCCATACTAATTTCTTCCCATAAACCCGTTATACCCATTTGATATAGTCTTGTCCGGGAGGGTGAGCTGCCTTTCGCATAAATATAGTGGTTGCCATGATGGTTGCAAAATTCAGTAATAGTGTTGGCTACGGTTGCAAGCACAATATCTCTGTCCTGGTTATTACTTATTACCGTATCATCTAATTTTCCTGTATCAGGATGCGGATCACCAAAAGCTAAATTATAGGTGGGTGATTCTGCACCAGTGATTTTGGTAAAAGTAACCAACTTTCTGATCCGTCCTTTAGGGCCCTCACTGTAAAATTCATAATCTTGATAATCATTACTGTTAAAATAGACGTAGCGTTCTAAATTCATCGTTTTGTGATATGGCTTTGCTTTCCAAGCATAATGATTTCTTCTCATTCAAATGGTCACATTATGTAAAAGCGATGTAAGGTATTGCTGCTTAATATTTTCTGCTCCCATCCTATTTGAATATCCCAATACCCTTCCTATATTTGCTAATATAATTAGCAAATTCCATGTCCGGTTACACCGAATTACAGATCACCAGCAATTTCACTTTTCTGCGGGGCGGTTCGCACCCGGAGGAACTGGTGGAACAGGCTGCTGCATTGGGTTATACCGCCATCGCCATTACCGACCGCAACAGTTTTGCAGGGATTGTGCGCGGGCATGTCGCCGCCAAGGAACAAGGGATCCGCATTATCCCGGCCTGCCGCCTTGATCTGCTGGATGGCCCCAGCCTGCTGGCTTATCCTACCGACCAGGAGGCTTACAGCAGGCTTTCGGGTTTGCTTACCATCGGCAACCTGCGTGCAGAAAAAGGCGAATGTAATTTATATAAAGCTGATGTTTATGCGCATAGCAAGGGCATCAAATTTATCGCGGTCCCTCCCGCTGTGCTGACGGAAACTTTTGAGTTTGAAGCTGCCTTTCCGGCGATTTTAAAGGAATACCGGGAGGCTCTGGGTGATGATCTTTATTTAGCTGCAACCCGCTCGTATCAGGGCGACGATGCAAAAAAACTTTTCCGCCTTGCGCAGCTGTCGGCAAAGCTGAATATCCCGATGGCGGCAACAAATGATGTACATTACCATCACCCCGACCGCCGGCAGCTGCAGGATATTTTAACCTGTGTGCGCGAAAAATGCACTATCCAAACTGCGGGCTTCCGGCTGCATCAAAATGCAGAAAGGTACCTGAAACCAATTGAAGAAATGCAGCGGCTGTTCCGGCAATACCCTGATGCGCTTGAGCATATGCAGGAAATTGCCGAAGCCTGCCAATTCTCGCTGGATACGCTGAAATATGTTTACCCCGAAGAACTAACTGCCGCCGGCCGCACACCGATGGAAGAGCTTACCTTCCTTACCTGGGAGGGTGCCCATGAACAATTTGGAGATCCAATTCCCGAAAAAGTAAAAACGCAGATCGGCGAAGAACTGGCGTTTATAAAAAAGAAGGACCTGGCCAGCTATTTTCTGACAGTACATGACTTTGTGCGCTTTGCCAGAAGTAAAGATATCCTGTGCCAGGGCCGCGGATCGGCTGCTAATTCTGTGGTTTGTTATTGTCTGGGTATCACCTCGGTCGACCCCACCAAGATTAAGCTGCTGTTTGCACGATTTATGTCTGATGCCCGCGATGAACCGCCGGATATTGACGTGGATTTTGAGCACGAACGCCGGGAAGAAGTGATCCAGTATATCTACGAAAAATATGGCCGCGACCGGGCAGCCATCGTAGCCACGGTTACACAGGAACGGCAAAAAGGCGCTATCCGCGATGTGGGGAAGGCCATGGGTTTATCGGTTGATACCATTAGCCGGCTCTCCGGTTCCATCTGGCGCTATTCCGACGATTGGTTTGATGGTAAACTGCTCAAGGAACAGGGCCTGAACGGCGATGATCCGCACCTGCTGAAAGTACTGGAGCTTACCGGGCAATTGATGGGCTTTCCGCGCCAGCTGGGGCAGCATACGGGCGGCTTTGTGATTACCCGTGGCAAACTCTCGGACCTGTGCCCCATTATGAATGCGCGCATGGAGGACCGAACCTGCATTGAATGGAATAAGGATGATATTGATGCACTCGGCTTTTTAAAAGTCGATGTGCTGGCACTGGGGATGCTTACCTGCATCCGCAAAGCGTTCGACCTGGCAAAAAAACATTATGACCTCAATTTAACGCTGGCTAATGTCCCGCAGGATGACCCGGCGGTTTATGAAATGGTGAGCCATGCCGATACCGTGGGTGTTTTCCAGATAGAGAGCCGTGCGCAGATGTCGATGTTGCCGCGCCTTAAACCAAAATGCTTTTACGATCTGGTGATCGAAGTGGCGATAGTACGGCCGGGGCCGATACAGGGCGACATGGTGCATCCCTACCTGCGCCGCCGCAATGGCGAGGAGCCGGTAGAATATCCCTCCAAAGAACTGGAAGAGATTTTGGGGCGTACTTTGGGTGTCCCGCTGTTCCAGGAGCAGGCAATGGAAATAGCCATTGTGGCGGCAGGCTTTACCCCCGCCGAAGCCGACCAGCTACGCCGCAGCATGGCTACTTTTAAAGCAAAAGGCATGGTGAGCCGGCATAAAACAAAATTGGTGGATGGCATGATTGCGAATGGCTATGAGCGTGAATTTGCGGAGCGTGTTTTTAAGCAGCTGGAAGGTTTCGGCAGTTACGGCTTTCCCGAGAGCCATGCCGCCAGTTTTGCCTTGCTGGTGTATGTATCCTGCTGGCTCAAATGCTATTACCCGGATGTGTTTGCCACGGCCATACTCAACAGTTTGCCGATGGGTTTTTACCAGCCTGCGCAACTGGTGATAGATGCCCGGAAACATGGCGTTGAAGTGCGGGAGGTGGATGTCAATTTTTCGGGGTGGGATAACCTGATGGAAGAAAAATCGGGTAAATACCATGCGGTCCGGCTTGGTTTCAGACAGGTGAAAGGCATGCGGGAGGAAGATATTGAGACGCTGGTAACCGCCCGGACTAAACGATACACCAGTATTTCTGCCCTGCTGGATGCCGGTGTACCGCTGGCAGCGCTGGAAAAACTGGCCGATGCCGATGCCTTCCGCTCCTTAGGATTCGACCGGCGGCAGGCGCTTTGGGAAGTATCCGCATTAGCCGACAGCCCTATTGCCCTGTTTGCCGGTCAGCCTTCGGAAAGCGTCACCGAAACCCAGGTATCACTGCCCTTAATGACGGCAGCTGAGCATGTGGTGCAGGATTATGCGGCTACCTCCCTATCCTTAAAAGCACACCCGGTTAGCTTTGTGCGCGAAAAGTTGCACCTGCTGCATATCCGGCCAACGGCAGAACTAAGCGCGGTCAAAGATGGCGAAGCAGTTAAAGTTGCCGGCCTGGTACTGGTAAGGCAAAGGCCAGGAACAGCAAAAGGCGTTTGCTTTATCACCATAGAAGATGAAACCGGCACCAGCAACCTGGTAGTGTTCCAAAACCTGTTCGACAAATACCGGAAAGATATCCTGCAAGCCAGGCTGCTGATGGTGGAAGGCAAACTGCAGCGTGAAGGCGAAGTGGTGCATGTTATCGCCAAACGCTGTTACGATCTTTCAAAGTTTTTACGCGGCCTTACGCTGACCCAAAACGAAAACCTGCCTTTGCTGACACTTTCCCGCGCCGATGAAAAAACCGATCCTTCTCCATTGGGAAACAAGAAAATACCGGTACATGAAATTGCGGGAAAAGAGATATTTCCAAAGGGGAGGAATTTTAAATGAGGGGAAATGTTCATCTTATACTTGATTTAAGCCGGGAGGTTCCAGTTACCTGCACAACTCCATACGCTAAAGTGCGCAGAATCGCCTGGTCTAATCTCCCGGAATATTTAGCCTGTGCGCTAAAATAATTTCAAAATATAACCTGTCGTTTGTATAAAACCGGTGAGGTTCCCTTAATTTCTTTAAATACCCTTGAAAAATGGTGCCGGTCAGAAAAGCCACATTCATCTGCGATTTTCTCAATGCAATCATCAGTGTGCTGTAATAGTATAATGGACTTGTCAATCCTTTTCCGCTTAATATATTGTTGAATCGAATGCCCTGTGAATTCTTTAAACAGACGGGCAAACGAATTCTCTACCATATTGGCCTTATCAGCGAATGTCTTGTTGGTTAAGCGTTCTCCCAGGTGCTGCTCTATAAAAGATAAAGCATTTGATACTCTTTTATCAACCATTTGCATCTCCCACAAGTTCCGGGGAATTTCGTCCAGTAAGCATAGTATAAGCCCGTTGATGGCTGCACACACCGTAAAATCAAATGTACCGTCACCATTGATACAGTAGTCCTTTATTTCATTCAATAATTTATTTTCTCTTTCCCTTACCTGGAATGTATAGATCCCCGGTTCAAGCAAATCATAAGGAAGTCCAAGATTAAAATGTATGAACAAATGATCGGACACGATGCTGTTCTGCGATTCTTTCAATTCGTCCCAACTAAATATTTTACGTCTGAAGTGCCTTTCACCTATACCATTTTCAACATTGCCTTTTAACCTTGTCGAGAATGGTGTATTTGGTGGAATTATCAGAATTTGTCCTTTATGGAGAACTGTAGTAACCCCTTTAAAGATAACTCCCGCATCACCTGTGGTGTTATAATATAGTCGCCAGAAAGGGGAAGACAAATTAGTACATTCCCATTCCATGATCATCCAGTAATGACAGCAATGCAGCCTTAGGTTAATATCGGGAAAAATCTGTTTCACATTTGACGGATCGTATTTTAGGCGGTCCGAAATATCTTCTTTCATTTTGATATGTTTAAATCATTCACAACACCGTGTGTTTATAACTATGTGAAAGTTTCCACTTTAACATAACTTTGACGATTGCGAATGTGCAAAATATCTAATTATACTTTATGACCAAAGTATACATGGATTAAAATTATCAACCTAAAAAGTGTTAAAGGTATAAAACCGATTGAATTGCTTATTCCATTTTCCTGCGCGTTAATGTTGCGTTGGCTATGGAAAAACGAAAGGCTCTAAAAATACAAACACAATGGAGAGGGTGGTGTAGCCAAGTACAGCTTAAATGGCGGCTGTCCGCAAAGTCTATGTAACAGACCAACCAAAACAATGGGAAGATATAAAAAACAGTACTATGGGCCTGATGAAGGTATGCTGTTAGTACCTATTGGGCAATCCGATGCTCCAAACCAGTTTATCAGCAAAGGGAAAACAAAACGAATTAAGTGGCCATCATCATTATATGTAAGTTAAAGAGATAAATGAAAACATTGGTATGCGTTAAACCCGGAACACTTGAATTTGAGGAACGGGATAAGCCGGTTTTGCAAGAAGATCATGCAATTATAAAGACCAGGAGAATAGGTATCTGCGGTACTGATTTACACGCATTTGAAGGCACACAGCCATATTTTGAATACCCTCGTATTTTAGGGCATGAGTTAGCCGGTGATTTGGTGGCTTTTGACAATGCACCAGGTTTTACCCTGGGTGAACAAGTGACATTTATACCTTATTTTAACTGTGGCAATTGTATTGCCTGCCGCTCGGGCGGCCCTAATTTTTGTGTAAATATTAAAGTTTGTGGTGTACATATTGATGGCGGTATGGCCGAATACCTGATGGTACCATCACAATCGTTGATACACGGCGAAGGGCTTAGTGTTGATGAACTGGCATTGGTTGAACCACTGGCTATAGGTGCACATGGGATAAAACGTGCCAATATTAAGCCGGGCGAGTTTGTATTGGTAATTGGTGCCGGGCCGATAGGTTTAGGCACTATGGAGTTTGCCCGTATAGCCGGGGCAAAAGTAATTGCATTAGATATTAATGAGGCTCGCCTTAAGTTTTGTAAAGAAAAACTTAAGATTGATTATATCATAAACGCTCAATCCAATGACGTTGTACAACAGTTAAGGGAAATTACAAATGGTGACATGCCAACGGTGGTAATTGACGCAACCGGGAATTTAAAAGCCATTAATAATGCTTTTCAATATATGTCCCATGGCGCAAGGTATGTTCTGATAGGATTGCAAAAAGGCGATATCTGTTTCAGTCATCCCGAATTTCACAAACGGGAAGGAACATTAATGAGCAGCAGGAATGCAACAAGAGAAGATTTTGAACATGTCATTTCTTCAATGAAAAAGAAACTGGTCGATCCGGCCACTTACATAACACATCGGGTGCCTTTTGATCAGATAAAAGATGAATTTGAAGGCTGGTTAAATCCTGCGAATGGCGTGATAAAAGCAATTGCAGAAATCGAATGAACAATTTCTTGTCTTAAAAATTAATCATGCTGAAAAGATCAATAAAATGAAAAAATATTGCCTTGCCGTTGACCTGGAAGACAATCCGGAACTAATTGCCGAATATGAAAACTGGCACAAAAAAGAAAATGCATGGCCTGAGATCATGAAAAGCATTGTCGACTCAGGCATTAACAATATGGAAATTCACCGAACCGGTAACCGGTTGTTCATGATCATGGAAACTGATGATGATTTTAGTTTTGAACACAAAGCGGCAATGGACAATTCAAATCAAAAAGTTCAGGAATGGGAACAGTTGATGTGGAAGTTTCAGAAACCGTTGCCATGGGCGAAAGAGGGAGAGAAATGGGTTTTGATGAATAAAATTTTCGGATTGTAATTATAGCCGGTCAATCGGCAAGCACTTATAAACTTTTTAGAATGAAACGCAGAACATTAATTAAAGGAACTGCCGCTACCTTGTCCTCGTTATGGTTATCGGGAGCATTGGGCAAGAGCTTTTATAACGACAAATTAAGTGAGCCAATTGCAAACGGCCCATTCAAACCCACCTGGGAATCGTTGCAAAATTATAAAACACCCGAATGGTTTCGTGATGCCAAGTTAGGCATGTGGGCTCATTGGGGACCTCAATGTCAACCTGAAGCAGGTGACTGGTATGGAAGAGGCATGTACCAGGAGGGTTCGTGGCAATATAAAATCCATCTTCAGAAGTATGGACACCCCTCAAAGTTCGGATTTAAAGATGTGATCAATGTATGGAAAGCCGAAAGATGGGATCCTGAAGAATTAGTGAGTTTGTACAAAAGCGCCGGTGCGCAGTACTTTATGGCACTCGCCAATCATCATGACAATTTCGATTTATATAATAGTAAATATCAAAAGCACTGGAACTCGACTAAGATCGGCCCGAACAAAGATTTGATTGGCGGCTGGGCAAAGGCAGCAAAAAATAATGGACTTCCATTTGGCGTAAGCGTTCATGCAACACATGCCTGGCGCTGGTATGAAGTGGCACAACGTTCAGATAAAAACGGCCCTTATGCAGGCATTCCTTATGATGGAAAACTTACAAAAAACGATGGAAAAGGAAAATGGTGGGAAGGATTCGATCCGCAAGATTTGTATGCACAAAATCACCCTTTGAGCAAAGACAGTTTAGATGACAATTCTATCGGCGGGCAATGGGGCTGGGGTAATGGCGCATATCCGCCCGACAAAGCCTATATTGAAAAATTTTACAACCGTACCATCGATCTGATTAATAAATACAACCCCGACGTAGTTTATTTTGATGATTCACAACTCCCGCTCTGGCCGGTTAGCGATGCTGGCTTACGCATAGCAGCTCATTTATACAATAAGAGTATTAAAGAGCATGGGGAACTACGTGCTGTGGTCAACGGAAAAATATTGGATCCGAACCAACGGAAAGCAATGGTTTGGGATATTGAAAGAGGGCAAGCCAACGAAATTCAACCATTACCATGGCAAACAGATACCTGTATTGGCGGTTGGCATTATGATCGTGCACTGTATGAACGCGATGGATACAAAACTGCAAAGACCGTAATTCCAACATTAGTTGATATTGTAGCTAAGAATGGAAACCTGATGTTGAATATCCCTGTTCGTGGCGATGGCACCATTGATGAAAAAGAAAGAAAAGTGGTTGAAGAAATTGGCAAATGGATGAAAGGGAATAGCGAAAGTATTTATGCTACAAGGCCATGGAAAATATTTGGCGAAGGGCCGGCACAAGAAGCAGCATCTCAACTAAGTGCACAAGGTTTCAATGAAGGGAAAGGGAAGCCCTTTACGCACCAGGATATTCGTTTTGCTGTGAAAGGCGATGTGCTTTATGCAACCGCAATGGGCTGGCCGGAAGATGGAAAACTTGTTATAAAAAGTTTGGCGAAGAATAACGAATACTTTCCAAAGGAAATTCAAAAAATAGAATGGCTGCCAACAAAACAATCTTTAAATTTTGAAAGAAATGAAAATTGTTTGACCATTTCGTTGCCTGAAAAAACTTCTGATGAATTAACCTACGCAAACGTTATAAAGATCTTGTCATAAAGCATGTAAGTGGCAACAGGTTAAATTGAATAAAAAGCTATTGGAAATTGAAATACCAATACTGAACAAAAAAAAGAGCCTGCGACATTTTATTGTTGCAGGCTCTTTTTAATTATAAACCAAAACTTATCAATTCCAATCGCCGGAAATATCTTTAGCAACCGCAGAATTTGAATTTTTCTCTGCTAAAGGTATCGGGAACAACACATTTTTATCTTGAAACGGCTGTGTACCGGCCTCAACCTGCATTTCGGCATTTATTGTTTGCTTCGCAATGCCCCAGCGTATTAAGTCAAAATAACGACTTTGTTCGCCGGTTAATTCTAACTGCCTTTCACGCATCAGAATGGTCATGGCATTTGCCTGGCTACCAAGCGAAGGATAAAGCGGCGCATTAACGCTTGGCCTGCTTCGCACCTGGTTAATTAAAGCCAGTGGTTGGGAGCCTGTGTTACCTTGTTGTATATAGCTTTCCGCAAGCATTAGCAACACATCAGCGTAGCGTATTACCTGGCCATTTATTCCACTTTGCGGTCCGCCAAAAGACGCAACCTTGTTATAATATTCATATTTAAGCCATTCGTATCCTTTTGACGCGAAAGGAAAATCTACAGCCCCTGTAGAACATTGCTGACAATATTGTGTTTGCCCGCCACTTGCAGCATCGCCATAAAAGGTGAACGCTGCGCGGGGATCCACGTAATTCACATTAGGGCTTACCGGGTTAGGATAGGTGAAAGCATTAACCGCAGTTGTAGTTATGTGTACATTGTTCCAATCATTAAAGCCGTATTCCTGCGCACGGTCTGAATGTGTTGCCTTTCCGCCCCAGGTTTCCTGGCCGCCAAAAACGTAGTATTGGTTACCTACACCCCAATCTGTCCACTTCTGGTTCATCACCTGGAAAATGGTTTCAGGATTCTTGCCGGCATCATCCTGATTCGGATCATCAAAAAGATCATTGTAAACCGGCGCCAGCGCATAACTGAAAGGTGCCTGGGTTAACTTAGTAAGTTCGCTTTGTGCCGATACCCATTTTTTCTCATATAAATAGGATTTACCCAAAAGCGCCACAGCGGCACCTTGCGTGGCACGTCCGTAACTGGCATCAGGGTATGAAACAGGAAGGCCCGCTTCAGCGTCTTTCAAATCCTGTTCAATAAACGCCCATATATCGGCAACAGGTGATCTCGGCTTGTTAATATCGGCAGGTGTTGGCAGCGTTATATACGAGGTGCGGAGTGGTACCCGGCCATACAAATTAACTAATTGAAAATAAGCATAAGCCCGCAGGAATTTGCACTCGGCAATATATTGAATTTGGTCAGCTGCCTCTGTCGGTTTGGTCGGATCCGGCTTCCATACCTGCGCACGATCAATAACGACATTGGCGCGCGCTATTATCTGGTATAATGCTGCCCATGTTTCTCCCACCTGGTTCTGATCCGGGCCAAAATTGTACTGGGCCAATTGCAGGAGATCTCCTCCCAGGGGCTGATTGTTTTTGGCGTCGTAGCCAAGCAAATCAAAAGTAAAATACCACTCGCGTGCCCACATACCGGTATGCAGCAAACCTGCGTAAGTGGCCACAACGCCCTGGTTTAAGGCAACATCGCTGGCAAAATACGTGTCAGAAGTGTACGCACTTTTATTAATCAAACTCAAATCTTTTTTACACCCTATTGAGAACGCCAACAGCCCTCCCGTCATAAGGAATTTCATAAATCTTTTCATAATTATATCTTTCAAAATGTTTTTAAAATCCTGCTTGTATCCCGAATAAAATTGTGCGCGACTGCGGAACCTGGCCATGATCAATACCACGGTTAAAAATAAGATCGCCACCGTCCGAGCCTATTTCGGGATCATACCCTTTATAGCCCGTTATAGTAAATAAATTTTCCGCAGCAACATACACGCGCAGTTTACTTAAAACATTACCCGAAAAAGATTGCAAAGTGGCTTTTGTAAAAGTATAGCCCAGGGTTACGTTACGGGCTTTTAAATACGCACCATTCTGTATGAAGAAATCCGACGGCCTTAAATTTCCTGATCCGTTGTCGTCCTGCCCTGCTCTTGGCAGCGCGGCATTGTCGCCCGGCTTTTCCCACCTGTTTAATATGGCAGTTGAGGCGTTATGACCTGTTGCCGCGAAGTCCAAAGTGGATAACAGATCATTTCCAATTTGTACGCCCTGCACACCTGCTAACACTACATTAAGATCGAAATTGTGGTAAGTAGCGCCCAGGTTAATGCCATACATAAACTTAGGAATTGAACTTCCTAAAACCTGCTGGTCTTTTGAATCAACGGTCCCGTCGCCATTCAGATCCTTAAATATAAAGTCGCCAGGTTTTAATCCAGCCTGGTAAACTGCACTCGGATTGCCGGTTTTCTGCTGTGCTTTTGCATTTAATGCATCAATTTCGGCCTGGTCCCTGGCTACACCGGCAACCCTGTAACCATAAAATGCCCCGATGGGGCTACCCGGCTGCGTCAATGTCTCTGCAACACTGGTTCCGCCCACAATTGGCGTTGGCGACTGGGTGCCTAAGGATATTGTTTTATTACTGTTAAAAGCGCCGTTAACACTTATGTTATAGCTAAAATCACTTTTAACCTCAGAACGGTAACCTAACTGAAATTCAAAACCTTTATTTTGTGCGTCCGCCGCATTGACAGTTTGGTAGCTGCCGCCTGTATTTATCCCTATACCTAAGCTTGGTGGTACAGGTATTTGAACTAATAACCCGGAACTTTTTCTATTGTAGTAATCGGCACCAAACGTTATTCTATTGTTGAGAAAACCCAGATCAATTCCGGCATCGGTTTGGTCTGTTGTTTCCCAGTGCAATAATCCGTTTCCGATAGTAGTAAGTGTTGTGCCACTATTAAATTGCTCGTTCCTGCCGAAAGAATACACCAGGTTTCCCGCAGTCGATCCATTAAAGGTATATACATCGCTGGCAGTAAGAGAGATTCGGTTGTTACCTGTACGACCCCATCCTACGCGAAGTTTACCATCGCTGATGAATGGAAGGGCTGCTTTTATGAAATCTTCCTGACTGAAACGCCATGCGAAGCCCGCGCCCGGAAAATTACCGTAACGGCTTGCCACCGGAAAGTTGGAAGACCCGTCACGCCTTAAACTGGCTGACAGAATATACTTATCGTCGTAAGAATAAATCAAACGTCCATAGTAAGACTGTTCAATACCAGGTCCATTGGCATAACCTGAGGAACTGGCGGCGGTAATAGTTGTGGCTACAGATATGTCCTTTACCTGATCGTTCAACATACCGGTACCTATTAGACTAACAAATCTGCTGCTGCCCGGATCGATGTAACTTGTACCTGCTGTTAGCGAGATATTGTGTTTACCGAAGCTGCGGTTATAGGAGAAATAATTGTCAATATTGTAATTGTAGTAGTTGTTAAAACTACGGTCTGCTTGCCGGTCGAAAAACAGTTTATTGGAAATTACGTAGGGTATATTATAAGAATCACTCACACTGCTGCCATATTGTATTGACGCTTGTGACCTGAAGGTTAAACCCTCGATAATTTTTACTTCGCCAAATACCTGCGGAAATAATACCATTTCGTGGCTGCTTTGTGTTTTTACGCCCAAATCCACTAATGGATTTACAGCATTGCTGTCATCATCAATATTGGTAAGGATGGAGTAACCGCCCTGAATTGAAGGATCATAAATGGGTTGATAAGGCGCATATTGAAGCGCGCTACCTATGCTTTCTACCAGGCCATCAGTTTTGGTATACCTCAAATTTAAGGTTTGCCCGAAACGAAAACGGCCTAATTTTTCTTCTAACGTAAACCGGTTAGTAAATCTTGTTAACAGATAATCCTTAACTGTGGCTTGCTGCGTTACATATCCTGCCGACATATTATAGATCACCTTATCATTTCCGCCGCTTACACTTACATCATTTTGCGTTGATAAAGCTGTTTTAAAAATTTGATTTTGCCAGTTATTTCTGTCAACCAAAGCATACGGCGTGGTAAGTTTTACCGGCGTGGGATTATTGTTGCTAACATCAATATCTGTAAGGAGTTTTACATAATCGGCAGCTTTCAGCAAGTCGAGTTTTTTAGGTATGGTTGCAAAACCTACCTGCGAGGTAAACGCTATTTGGGTGGCGCCTGCTTTACCCTTTTTTGTTGTAATGATCACAACACCGTTAGCACCGGCAACGCCGTATATTGCTGTAGAAGCTGCATCTTTTAATATAGTAATATTCTCAATATCCTGCGGGCTAATTTGATTGAACAAGCCTTCATTACCCTGTATGCCATCAATAACGTACAGCGGACTAACATCAGTGAAAGAACCTACACCACGTACAATAATTTGCGCACCTGACCCCGGCACACCACTTGTCTGCACTACCTGAACGCCGGGTGCTTTGCCTATCAGTAATTGCGCAGGGCTAAGTGACGTGTTGGCGCCGGCATCTTTTGCGTTTACCACATCAACAGCACCTACCAGGTCCTTTCGGCGGGAGGTACCATATCCTATTACAACTACTTCGTTCAGGTTACTGATACTTTTCGATAAGGCTACGTTAAGTGTGCCTGCCGATGAGGGAACGACAATCTCCTTTTGTTCGTAACCAATAAAAGAGAAAATCAACGTACTGCCCGGGTTGGCATTTATGGAATAGGACCCGTCGACATTTGTACCTGCAGCATTAGTCGTGCCTTTTACCTTAATGGTTACCCCGGGCAGAGGAAGGCCATCGGCCTGATCGGATACCTTTCCGGTAATTTTCCCCGTTTGGGAAAAGCCCGGTAGACTTATCATTAAAGTTGATAAGGTCATCCCGATAAAAATCAGGAATTTTGTTAGTCGGTGTTTTTTCATGAAATTAAAATTTAAGTGAAATAATTGGTTGATTATTTAGGATTATTAAGAATGAGAATGGCTGACCGGAAGAGACCCTGACCTAAAACATAATTATATTTATAAGCTGCAGGTTCACCCTGGTACTACTCCCATCTTCGCGGTGACAACCCATGCAATTTTTGATATAAAGATTAATGATTTTACGTCCGCAATCGATTGCCAAACTTTAGCATAAAAAAGCTTATCACAATCTTTTAGCAAATTTTCTAACACATCATTAAACACTTTAAACATGGCAGCTGTCTATTAAGTTAAAAAATAAATTAAATTTTGGTTCTATTGATAATTGGAGGAATGTTATTCAAAATCTGTATTTTAAATACAGCACGCTGATTCTATATTCCGGAGGATGAAACTATGGTAACTAAAAAAAAGGGAGGGGGCAAGGATGAACAAAAATATAGACCAAATGTATAAATATATGCAAGTATCTATAAATAAATCAGTTACACATTAAACCAACTTCCATATTCCAATGTCATGAGATAAATGGCTTTGATATTTTGTCCCATGCCCGTCCTTAAGCAATTAATTCTTAAGCCGGCTTATTTACTGTTGTCAAATTCGATTCTTTCGGTATATGCGTGTTGGTTGCGGAAAATGACAATTTCTGCGGATGTCCCGATAACCGACATTCTTGCTTTTTGCAAATCCTCCAAATTGTTCGTTGGTTTACCATTCAGCGAGATAATTACATCATTTGGCTGGAAAAAAAAGGTGGTATGACGTTGTATTATGGAGATTACCAAAACACCCCGAATATCATCCATTCCCGTTGCGGATCGTTCTCCCAGTGTGGTCAGTTTTTTCACCTTTGCGCCCATAAAATCAATTGTTTCACTATCGCCTGTGTGGCCTGGCGCCATGGCCACAGGGAAATTAACTTTCCTTGCCAGTGCCTTTAACCCCGGAGAAACCACACCAAAACTGTCTGTCGCAATATTTTTAAAGCCAACTGAAAATGCTGCCGTGCCTGGCTTAAGCCGAAAATCGCCCTTTGCGGGGTTTTCAAATATTTGCTGCATGTATACCGAGTGCATGTCGGTCCCCCTGGCCAGTGCTTCGGATAAAGAGGCAGCGTCAGGAAATACGTTGTAGTCAACTTCTTTCCCCCATGCGGAAATCCCGATAGGGAGATAGCCCGCACCAACGATATTGTGCCTGAATATGTCATTACTGTTTTTAAACCATACGTGGGGATGGAAAGTATTATTTATCATAATATTATTTTCGACAATACGGTTCACCCCTTCCCTTAACTTGATACCGCCGTTTAAACAAAGGTTGTTGCAAATGATGTAATTGCTTGACCCGTCATCCAGGTCAATATCCCAACCATGGTCACAACGAAACCTGTTGTTGCGCAAAATGATTGGCCGGGTTACATCAAGCAAGGCTAAATCCGGAGATGCTGCCACAATTGAATCCAATTTCCTTTTATCAGGATGCCAATAACGATCCCGGCCCCAGGAATTAAAAGCTCCATGGTCGCCGGTTTCTTTAACGGTATTAAATACATCGTTGTACTCAATAACATGACCGCCCCATGTCCCTTCGCTGACATTTATGCCTGCACGGGGAACATCATAGATGGTGTTATGGCTGACAGTGATATTTTGGCACATAGACAGCTCTACGCCAGCGGATTGTTTTTCCACCAATCCCAGGTTAAACATCAGATTGTCGTAAACGCTACAGTCCTTCGGATAATTATTTGTTTTGGGCCCCGGCGTTAGATCCATTTGCGCTATCGGTACAAACTCATTATATTCAAAACTTGGCGAACGGGCCGCGCCCGGATCGCCGACAAAACAAACGCCGCTGGCTCCCGCACCCGAAATTTGGCATCCCGACACACGGCAACTGTGGTTATATTTGCTATAAAACACCGCGTTGCCACCAACATTAACCAGTGTACAATTTACCAGCCTGCAACCGACCGCTCCTTCGTATGTCACGGCGCCGCCCCGGTAAATAGTCCAGTCACTTCGTAACAACGGCTCCTTATTTTGCATGAAAGTTCGTGTCGTTTGGGTTAAAACCAAGCCTGATATGGTAATATTTTTTACGGGTTTTGCTTCCGTGCCGCGGAATTCAAAGAGGCTGGCAAGCTGGGGTGACTCAAATTTTGCGCTGCGCGGGTCAAGACCGGCAGGTGGAAAATAATACAGCGTTTTGGCCTGCTTATCGAAATACCATTCGTTCGCTGTGTCGAGCTCTTCGAAAATATTTTCAACAAACCGGTATTTTTCACTCATACCCATGCGGCGGTTGTTTTGCCAACCTCCTTCCAGCACAAGTTCCTCTTTATCGTTTTTCCCGGTAATCACGTAATGGACATCGCCCCATTGCGATGGATGCAATGCGTGTACATACCCGCCGACCGGCGATTTCCAGCGGGCGACACGCTCCGGTGACAATACATCCGCTGCAGTTCCGCCCAAATAATGGGCAGTAGAATCGTAATTAGGATAACGAGCCATATGTTGCAACTGCCCGTCGACAAACAATTCGTCAAACTGAACGTTTTGATCCACGCTGGCCTTCCAAATGCCATCTTTGTAAGGCGCCCACCTCAGGTGAAGAACAGTGCTGCCGCTGATAATTACTTTTTGTTTTTTGTAGTTAGTAAGCGTGAGTACACTCCCGTCTTGCCGTGAATCATGGCTGGTAAAAACAACGGGGTTGTTTAAGCGATATGTTCCTCTCATCAGGTACACGCTAATTTTACCGCTTTGGCCGCGGGCTTTTTCTACCGCCCTGGAAATGGTGGCAAAAGGCTTTACTTGTGTACCAGGATTTGTATCATTTCCATGGGTTGAAACGAAAAAGTTTGTCTGCGAAAACAATCGCACCGGAAAAAACAGGGCGACCGTAATCACCAGGAATATTTTAATTTTACTCATAAATACTATTCAACAATTACCGCGTAAATTTTGGCCAAAGCCAACTCACCGGATACACCTAAAAAATTTGCCCGAAAACAGAAAAAGCACTGACAATATTTTGTCAGTGGCAAAATATTGTCAGTACGTAAGTTATTAATTATCAGCCATGTAGTGTTTTGTAGCGCATTGTAGCATGTGTAGCGCTACGCTACAAAACTCCACTCCTGCTATTCTGTAATTACGTCTATTTCCGCATAGCCCGTCTCATCGTTGTTCTCCGTATTCTTTATTGCCCTCAATTTAATATAACGGGCTTTTTGTGCAGCAAACTTTACGGTTTGCCACAAAGGATTGTTTTTAATGTTAGGAAATTCGCCCTTGCTTACCAGTTTCCAGTCTGCACCGTTTTCTGAAACGTAGAACTCATAGCCGGCAATAATACCGGGGCCCCATTGTCCCTGATCCGGCAGATACCTGAAGCCGGCTAAACTTTCGTCTTTTCCCAGGTCTATCACCAAATCAACCGGCATTTTTTTGTCTTTGCCCTGGTGCCATACCGTAGATGGATCGCCGTCCAAAACAGCCACGGCATTTTCATCCTCAATGCCAACAATTTTCCAGCTTTTCTTTGAAATATCAAATTTTTCCCGTGTCTCCGGGCTGCTTTTACGGGTAGAGGGGTCGTAAACGATCTCGCGTATTTCAGGTTTGCCGTCCGCCAGGAAGGGGCCGTTATACTTTTTTGACCCGGAGGCAGGCATGCTGCCGTCTGTCGTGTAGTAAATTGCCGATTCCTTATCAACCGGTGTTATGGTTATTACCCCCGCCTGATTCCTGGTAACTGCTGGCGCGGCAAGTATTTGCGGAGCGTAATAAACCGCTGCGTTGGAAATAACCAGGCATGCCTTGGCATCCGTAATGTGCAGCCGTACCTTAGTAGCCTTTACAGTGGGGAAGCTTACTATACGCTTATACCCGATAGTTGTTCCTTTTGCCAGTTCCTGCCATTGGCCGTTCACGAGCGCCTCAATACTAAAAGCTTTTACACGCTGCCCTAATTGAATGTATTCCTGTGCCAAAAAGCGGTTAAACCGGCTTGGTTTGCCCAAATTGATTGTAAGTGAAGCCGCTTTAACGCCGTCATCCGTGGCCCAATAGGTATTTTTGTTATCATCAGTTGCGTTGCCTGCACTAAAAGCCTTGCTTCCCGCGCGCACATTGGAGGCTGTTGCCGGCTTGTTTTTGGCAAGGTTTAGCGAAAACGCAGCTTTTACTGCTTTCCCAAAAGCCAATACATTTTTCTCATCTGTTGGATGGATAAGTCCGTTAGGCATAATCGGGAAATTGAGCAGCAAACTACCGTTATGTCCGATGGAATTGTAATAGAGATCCATCAATTGCGGCAATGACTTTACTTTGTTGTCTTCGCTGGGGTGGTAAAACCATTCAGGCCGGATAGATGTGTTTACTTCTGCGGGTACCCAGGCATTCCCATCCTCAACACCATAATGCAACATATTATAGGGTACGTCGCCGGTAGAATTCAGCATGCTCCAATTTGTCTCACCAACAGATCCGGATTCGGTTCCCACCCATCGAAGGTCGGCCCGATCTCCGCCATCATTCCAGATGACAATATTGGGCTGCAGTTTGCGTACAAGTTTATAGGTGTTGGCCCAATCATAATACGTTTTACGATCAATCATTCGAGTTTCATTAGCACCACCATAATAGCCCGAGCCGCCGTTGGCGCCGTCAAACCAGATCTCGAAAATCGGGCCGTAGTTGGTAAGCAGTTCGGTCAGTTGGTTGCGGAAATAGTTAATGTATTCCGGCTTGCCATAGTCTGCCCGGTTTCTGTCCCAAGGTGACAGGTAGATACCGAGCTTTAAACCATACTCTTTGCAAGCATCTGCCATCTCCCTCACAAGGTCTCCTTTGCCGTTTTTCCAGGGCGCATTTTTCACAGAGTATTCTGTGTATTTGGAGGGCCAAAGGCAGAAACCGCAATGGTGTTTGGCGGTTATTATAATTCCTTTCATACCCGCCTGTTTGCAAATACGGGCCCATTGGCGGCAATCCAGCACCGTTGGGTTGAAGAGTTTAATATCTTCATTACCAAAGCCCCATGACTGGTCGGTATAGGTATTCAAAGAAAAATGCACAAACGCATAGTATTGCATTTCCTGCCATCTCATTTGATTTTCCGAAGGGACAGGCCCGCATGGCGCAGGCGCATTCTTTTGCGCAATGCTGCTATAACAACAAAGGAAAAAGATGGCTGTAAATAAACTGGCTTTAATAGTTTTAGGAGTTTTCAATTTTTTGTTTTTTAAATTAACATTTTCTAAACTTTTGCACCTCTCAATGTAAGATCGTCTTTTTTACTGAAGCGAAAGTTATTTTCTTAGAACTGCTTTTATATTTAAAGTTGCCTCCGATAAACCAGGTGAACTAATGGTAAGTTTAATATCGCCGGTGCCGTGAGTGCTTTTGATTACAACCAATGCACGGCCATGCCAGGCTTTCCGCGTATTTGCTGCGTATGGGTCTGTGTCTTTCATATCCGCATTTGCTACACCTGCAATAGTGCCAGGTCCTTCAATCTTAAAGTGCAGGCGGTTTGCAGCATTGGGTTGAAATATACCATCGCTGTCCGTTATCTCTATCGTAATATAAGACAAATCCTGTCCATTTGCTGCAATTTCTTTTCGGTCGGCAGTTAGTTGAATTTTCGCGGGGTCGCCGGAAGTTCGCAAAATGGTCGATTCCATTTCCTTACCATTATCCACCCCTACGGCTTTGAGCTTGCCTGGTGAATATGGCACTGTAAATGTGGCTTTGTATTCTTGCGCATCAGTCGTTAGCTTCTCGCCAATAAGTTTATTATTGAGGTATAGCCGGACTTTGGGATATTTTGAATAAATCTCGACCTGAACGCCTTTCCCTTTATATTCCGGCCAGTTCCAGCTTTCCCAGGTTGGCCATACCGCCCACCAGGTTGTTTTAATCTCCAAAGGGTCCGGTTCAGGCTCACGTACCGCCATGTAAAGTTTCTCGGTGCCATTATACAACAAGCTTCTGTAGTGTGATATGGGCTTCCTCCATCCTGTTATATCTATATCGCCACAATAGGCGCCATGCCAGGGAAAAAGATCATGCTCCCAGTGTTCACCAGGTACGTCACCCGAATAATACCAACGACCTATCCCTGATTCTCCGAGATAATCTACGGCCGTCCAAACAAAATCTCCGATAACATAATTGTGGTTTTGTACCAACTTCCAATTGGCAAAAGCATCTTTGGGGTACGATTCCGTTTGAACAATTATTCGCGAAGGAACCCGCTGATGGTCCGCAGGCACATTCCACAAATGATAATTATAACCACCAACGTCATGCGCCGCCATCAGGGAATCAAGGGCCGCCCAATCCTTACCAGCTTCCACAATCGCAGATGTAACAGGGCGCGTAGTGTCTATTTCTTTTACAGCATTTGCAAGCATCTTTGCTGTTTTAACAGCTTCGGGGCTACCCCTCTCCACTATTTCATTGCCAATACTCCACATAATAATGGAAGGGTGATTGCGATCCCGCAAAACCATTTCATCTAAATCCCGTCGCCACCAACGGTCAAAATACTGAGCGTAGTCATATTTCTTTTTCCCTTCCCTCCAGCAATCGAATGCTTCGTCCATAACTAACAATCCTAATCTGTCACACGCATTTAAAAAGGCCTCCGACGGGGGATTATGTGAAGTTCTCACAGCGTTAAATCCCGCCTCCTTAAGCAATTCGACCTTACGTTCTTCAGCACGGTCAAAAGCAGCGGCGCCCAGGCAACCATTATCGTGGTGCATACACCCGCCATTGAGCTTTACCGTTTTGCCATTCAGTTGTAAACCATTTTCAGTTGTAAATTTTATGGAGCGTATGCCAAAACTGGTTGTTGTTTCGTCAACAATATTTTTATTTTGTAATACCTGTATCCGGGCGCCATATAAATGTGGAATTTCGGGCGTCCATAGCAGCGGATCTGATACTTCTATGGTTTGTGCAATTTCCCGCTCGCTATTGGCTGCCAGTTCAACCTTTATTTGACTATGTCCTGCATTTTTAAAACTTCCATCCTCTAACCGCGTGCTAATAACAACACTTTGGGCCAGGCCAGTTTCGTTTTTTATTACTGTTTTAATTTGAACGGTTGCTTCCTTCGGGGAAACATCTGGGGTTGTAATAGAGACGCCCAAATCAGCAACGTGAACCGCATTTGTAGTTATCATCCAAACGTGACGATAGATACCGGAACCACTGTACCACCGGCTATTCAGTTGTTGTGAATTGTCCACCCTAACGGCTATCACATTTTCGTTGTTAAAATCCAGGTAAGGCGAAAGGTCATAACTAAACGATGAATAACCATAGGGATAAATTCCAAGCGATTTTCCGTTAATAAAAACTTCAGAATTCATATAAATCCCTTCAAAATAAATGGAAACTTTTTTGCCTTTCCATTCATTCGGTGCTTTGAAAGTTTTCCGGTACCAGCCAATACCTGCCGGGAAATATCCACCTTCACCGCCGGTCGCGTTTTCAGGGCTTATTTTCCCTTCGATACTCCAATCATGCGGCAAATCAAGGGTCCGCCAATCCATATCGTTAAAATCCTTTGATTTTGCTGCAGTATCGCCCAGAAAAAATTTCCAATTATAATCAAATAGTTGTTTTCGCTCAGTTTTATCGGGATTTTGAGCCTGACAAACAATGTTGCAAGCCAAAAGCACGCAAGCTATAACCATTGTTTTTATGTGCCATTCTATATTGTAAATATTATACTGTTTCATAGTGATCTGTATTTTTTTGAAGAAACGATATCTCAGTTGTTCAACTTTATTGAACTTTAATAACAACCTCGTCTGCTTTAAGCGTTTCTGAAGAAGCTTTTAACCGGATTTCCCCGGCCTGTTTATTTGATTGAACCAGCACTAAACAATATCCATTGAACGCCATCCGCTGGCTGGCTTTATCCGATTCGTGGCTGCTGGGGTTGCCATTGCCTGTACCAATGATTTTTCCCGGGCCTTCGATTGAAAACTTTACCAGGTTGTCAGCAACAGGAACAACCCTGCCTTTTGAATCTTTTATAGCGACCCGGATGACCGCCACATCGCAGCCATTGGCTTTAAGCAAATTAGTATCGCTCATGAGGACTACCTGTGCCGGGGCAGCGGTGGTTTCAACAATATCTTTAGTTACCAGTTTTCCACCTCTATAACCCCTCGCTTCAAGTTTGCCAGGACAGTATACAAGCTTCCATATCAGTTTGGTATAGGGAATTGCTTTTTGCTTCCCTATGCTTTTTCCGTTGAGAAACAACTCAACTTCATCGCAATTCGTGTAACAATGCACCTGTATGCTGTCTCCTACCCTGTCGGGCCAGTTCCAATGCGGGAAAATATGCACTACAGGCTCTTTTGCCCAGGCTGCCTTATACGCATAGTAGCCGTCTTTGGGGAAACCACATATATCCATAAACCCAAAATGAGAAGTAACGCAGGGCCATTGATATGGCGTAGGCTCGCCACGGTAATCAAAGGCTGTCCAGACGAACAAGCCTCCAAGATAGGGGTATTTAACAATGTCCGCCCAGTCTTCGCCGGGCAGCGGCCCCCAGCCGGGTTGCCATAGCCCGAGATTCGAAACATAACCTTTTCCCCAATCGTTCTGATACTCCCCTCGCGTTGAAATAAAACTGGTGGCTTCTGTACAAAATTCGATCCGGTTAGGATACTTTCCATGGTCTTTCACATAAGCCAAACCCTTGTCGCCATAATTATATCCCACAACATCCAACACGTCGCTATACCCGCCTTCGTTGCGTCCATGGTTCATGGCGGCAGTTACCGGGCGGGTAGGATCAATTTTATGCGTGATGTCCACCAATGTTTTAAGGATCCTTGCCCCAGTTACCGTACCCTGTATCCATTCTTCATTTTCCATGCTCCACATAAATATCGACGGATGGTTACGGTCCCTGTACAACATGGCCGTCAAATCCTTTATTCCTTCTTCGGAACCCGACAACATCCGGTTTTCGTCCAGTACAAGCAGCCCCATCCTGTCGCACATATCAAGCAGTTCGGGAGTAGGCGGATGATGAGAACAACGATAAGCATTGCAACCTACTTCTTTGAGCAGCTTTAATTTGTATTCGTTTATTTTATCAGGTAGCGCCACACCAATGCCTGCAAAATCCTGGTGGTTGCAGGTACCCTTCACAGGATAAAGTTTTCCATTAAGAAATACCCCATTCCGGTTTATTTCGATGGTCCTTACCCCAAAAGTTGTTTCGTAATTGTCGATGATATTCCCATTTTCAGAAACCTCGATTAATATTTTGTAAAGATTGGGCGTTTCAGGCGACCAAAGCCGGGGGTTTTGAATAGCACCACTTTGTGAAACCTCAATTGTACTTAATGGTTCAATTACCTGGGATGATATTTTTGTGTCAAGAACGACTCCTTTATTATCGACGATCTTAGAGATCAGTGTAATATTTTTAACAACGCCGTATTCGTTTTTAATAGTGGTTTTTACGTTTACCGCAGCTTCATCCGGCGAAACTGTGGGCGTGGTAACATAAGTACCAAACCGGTCAACATGGAGCCTGTCGGTTTTATTGAGCCAAACATGCCGGTAAATGCCGGCGCCTTCGTACCACCAGCCTTCGTATTCAGTAGCGTCAACCTTTACCAGGATAACATTTTTGCCTTCGTCACCGTAACGCAAAACATCTGTCAAATCATAGTTTGAAGGAGTATAACCACTTTGGTGGTTACCCATAAGCTGACCGTTGACCCAAACAGTACTGTTTCTAAAAATCCCGTCAAATTCTATAGATATTTTTTTTCCTCTATCGGCTTCAGGTATTTCAAATTCTTTTCTGTAAAAACCTATCCCACCGGGCAAATATCCGCTGACAGCAGGCGCGCTCCCGATTGAATTATCATTAACGAAAGTCCCCTCCACACACCAGTCATGCGGAAGATTCACTCCCTTCCAATCTTCGGGTTTAAACGTAACTGCTTTATCAACATCGGTATAGGCAATAATGGCTTCTTTATTTGTTTCGACTTTCACATTGATGTCTGTTAGCCCGCCATAACCGCCAGCTTTTACCGCCCGTTTGATGGCGATATCGCCTTTATGAAACTGCCAGTTAAAATCAAAACAATCTTTCGTTCTTTTAGAAAGATCGTTTTGCTGTGCATTTTGCGCTATTCCTTTCATTGTGCACAACAATAAAAAAAAGCAGATGCTGCAATATCTTGTTAACCTTTTAAACATTTATCTATATAATTTCTTCACCCACAATACCCTTACAGGCTTTCGTTACTTAATTTCAATCAATTCAGGCTCTTCAGATGGTAGTGTAAAACTATCGACATAGGTTTTACCGGTAAGTATGCCTTTAAAAGCGCCTTGAACGCGAATCTCTGCCGGTTTCCGGCCTGTATTGAGATACAGGATATGATTTTTGTCAATTTGCCTGGCCATTACACCATCGGGTACCTGTGGCCCTTTTTTAATACCGAGTTCATCTATTAGTTGATCCAGCAATGGGCCCAATACCTCGCCGCTGGCAGGCAACCCGACGTAAATTGCCCTGCCTTTGCCATATTGGTTAGAAGTAATGACCGGATAATCTTTATCCAGGCTGGTTATACTTCCGAGAATTTGCGCACCTTTTGATTCGATAACATCAAACCGGGTCGATTCGGTTCCAATATTCTTGCCATTATAATTTAATTTGATCTTTTTGCCGCTCAGCGAGTCGCGCGATATTTCGTTCATCGGTTCTGTTTCTTCATAACTTGCTATCCGTATTCCGAACACGTCGTTTAAACGCCCCGGATGGGTGGATGCAAATACTTTCCCGGTTTCGTCAACCACGGCAGAATTACTGGTCATCACCACAGTCCCTCCATTTTTCACAAAATCCCGGATTTTATTGGCAGTTGTTTCGTCCATTACTGTTACACCGGGCACAAAAAGTAGTTTATAGTTTAATGAGCTCTTGCTGATCTCAACAATGCGGGAGTCCATATTGCGGTAATAAAACAAATCCCAGCAGGCCTGCAATTGTTGGTCCTGCGCCTCAGGGAAAGAGCTACTTGCTATCTGGCTTGGAAAGGAGGATGCCAGGCCAACTTCCGGGCTGGGCTTGTATGGAAAGAATTTTTCGATCTTTTTAAACTCAGTGGCTATCTTTTTGTATTCATCATATTTACGGTTGGGAATTCCGTCCCAATCAAGCATCCCTTCCAGGTATTGTTCCTCGCCCGACCACATACTTTGCCATGTCCATCCGCAAACCATTTGATTGCCATACATCAGTGTAGCATAGGCCGATTTCCTGATCGAATTTGGCACGGCCGTCATTGTCGTGAATTCACTGCACCAGAAAGGATTCCTACTTTCAAACTGGCCGCGGGACATTACAAACGCTGAATTCATTATTCCCCAATTGGTGGTTAATGAGTTTCCCGGATAGAAGCCGCAACCCTCACGGGCCATTTTCCCGGAATAGGCAATTTCGGAATAGTCAAAATATCTTAATGCGCTGAAGTACCAGGCATTGGTATTGGTAAGTACACCGGGGGCATTTGTATTAACCTTGTCGAGTACTTTAAATAAGATCTGGTTAACTTCGTCTGAAATAAAACGCCTGAAATCTAATATTTTCTCAGGGGCGCCGTTTTTTTCGCCGGTTACAGGTAGTCCCACTTCATCAAAATCGTTGATCCTTCTGGACCAGCGTTGTGTAGCCCATGTTCTGTTGAAATTATCGATGGTCGAGTATTTCTTCGTCAACCAGACAACAAACCTTTTTCTCACTGTTTCTGAATATGATATAGGGCCATCACCCGACTCATTGTCAATACCAAAAGCCAACAGGGCCGGGTGTTTGGCATAATGCTTTGTAAGTGTATCAGCATAGCGTACGGCATATTTTTGATACATCGGATCGCCTACATCATCCATGTAGCGATGGTTGGGATATTGCGCAACGCCACCCGGACTGGTAATATCAATTGAGGGGTACTTATGGTGCAACCAGATTGGGGCCGGACGGATAGCAATATCCAGAATCACTTTAATTCCGGCTTCGTTCATCATGTCCATTACCTTGTCGAACCAGTCAAAATCGAACTTACCTTCCGAAGGCTCATAACTATCCCAGGCTAAATGCCCCATACGGACGCTTGTAAACCCGGCGGCTTTCATCAACTGTATGTCATTCTTGATTTTTTCAATATCCTTATTATCATGCGGATGATAATTTGTGCCGACGTATAATGTTTGAGCCTTAACTGACAAGCCAGTCAGCAACAGCATTGAAAATATCAAAAAATATTTATTCGTTATTTTTATCATTGGATTTATTTGCAAGGTATTTGTCTTTCTTATTTCTTGTTGCACACGGATTTATAATCGCCGGCTTTGAGCAATAAACTCGACAGTTAATGTTTAATCAGGTTTATCAGGACAACATCATTTTCCCGGATATCAAAATCGCTGGAAAGAACGATACCTGGTTTTATTTCAATTTGCCGTATTTCCAAAGGAGCGCCATTCTGTTCTTTTAACTTTTTAACCTGCTGCAAGTTTAGCTGTCCTGGCCTGCCCATTTCTACATAACCTGTATAGGCATCGTTCACCTTGTAACCTACTTTATAAATTTCCATTGTGTACTTTCCAGCCGGCATATGCGACAAATTTACTTTTACTTTGCCTTTCCTTTTGGCAGGCAGATCCTTAATATAATAAGCCTGGTTGTTTACTGAATCGGGCAAGGTGTAAGTATAATCCCATAGTAAGACTTGAACATTTCCCTTATGATTTTTGCAGGCCCACGAAGAACTGTCACGATTGGCTAACTCCGTTTCACCTAATTTGTTTAAAAACGAGTAGGCAAAAAATGCGGGCTTTTTGATCCCTTCAATATTCATTAAACCAAACCCACCGTGAAAAGGGGTAAAACGCGGCCCGGACTCTTCAAAAATATCAGTAAACGTCCAGTATGACATTGAGTTGGCTACGGTTCCAACTTGTTTTAACTTTTTAAGAATATAGGCCGCTTCGTGATAACTATCATGAAGAGGGTCGGCAGGCGTATAAGACGAGCTCCATTCCGTATAATGTAATTCCAGTCCGGGAATAGCTGAATTTTGGATCTGCTTACGCGAATTCAAAACGTCGCCACTAACGCTCCATTCGTTTTTATCAAGGACGGTTCCCGCCCACCCGTGCTCATCCAGAAATCCTTGCTTTACACCATAGGAGTGTGTGCTGATAAAATCGATAGGCACCGAATTGCTTTTACAAAAGGCAATCATTTCAGGCACCCATGCCGCGCCGGCAGTTGCCGGTCCGCCAACTTTATACGCCTGATTTACACTTTTAATTGCTTTTGCGCTGTATTGGTATAGCTTGAAATAGTCCGCCTGGGAACCAGTCCAAAAACCATCTTTCAAATTTGGTTCATTCCATACTTCAAAATACCAGGTCTTAACTTCGTCGACACCGTACCGCTCTGTAAAATGTTGGGTCAGGTTTCGGATTAACCCCTCCCATTTGTCATAATCTTTGGGCGGCGTTACATTGCCCCGCCACCAGAAAATGGTTTTACTGCCGCTGGCAAGTGCCCCCGGCATAAAGCCTAATTCAACAAATGGTTTCATGCCGATACTGATAATATAGTCATATAAAGCATCAACGTACTGGTAATTATATTGCGGGTTGCCTTTGTTGTCTTCGCTGTAAACAGCCATATCATCGGTAAGCAATCCGTGCATCCGGATATATTTAAACCCGCATTCTTTCCGGGCAATAGCCAGTTGCTGCTGCCAGTCAGCTCTTAGTCCTTCGTTTGCGCGGCCTGCGCCTATACATGCTTTAAATGAGGAATTCAAAGGCCCTTTTTCTTTGTTAAAATCAACGTGAATGATTCTTTCCGAGCCATCAAGGCTTTTTTGATCTTTGTTTTGGGCAAACCCATTACTTAAAAGTAAACTTCCCAAAACAAGTAATATATATTTCCTTTTCATTTTATAAATATGCGCCGCCATGTTGCAGGAAGCCTGTTCGCATTGATCGTTTTTAAATTATTTTCTGTGCTTTATTTGTTATGTTCTGGTTATGTAAGCCTGCTGTTTTGATCGTATCGGCGAGTCCATAGGCATCTTATGTTAACCGGCCTTTAACCCCCCCCGTGCAAATCACTACCTAAAATACTTATATGCTGGCGTTTTCAAATGTCATAAACCTTTAAATAACTTACAGATTAAACGTACTAATCTTCTATTTTCCTCCGGCAACAATTGCGTTAATAGTACGTTGATCTTTCACTGTGTAATTTCCCCTGTCTAAAGCACCACCTGTGTCCCAAAAAAACGGCAGCATGCCGTTGGCTTTCGCCTCTTTTGTAATGTACGTTAACCAGTAATCCACAGCATCATTATGGAGTGCCAATTCTTTGGGAACATGTTCCCCTTGATTTCTTCTATAAGCACCATATTCGCCAACAACTATTGGAATTCCTTTGTCAAAAAAATTTGCCTTCATTTTCCCGAAGGATTTTTTTACATCATTTTCTTCGGCCCATGTAGCGTTGCGTTCAGATTCAATAGTCGAATGAAGCCCAGTTCCCCAGTAATAAAACATTTTACCCCAGTTTGCGTCGCTATTCATGAGGCAAAATTGGTAGGGACTATAATAATGTACCTCCACCATCATCCGTCCGTCTACCTTATCTGTGGGAAGCCTATCCATCAATTTGCTGGTCTTATCGACATCTGTCGACGGGCCCTGAACTACCAATACCCTGTAGCTGTTTCGCCCGCCGGTAGACCGGACTGCATTGATGAAGGTTTGATGATAACTATTTAATACATCCATTTGATCCGCATTCTCTACGTTTGGTTCGTTTGCGCTGGCAAACATCAAATGCTCATCAAAATCACGCATGGAGGTTGCAATCTGCTCCCAAAGTGCTCTTTGTTTCGCATTAACCGAGTCTTTTTTAAGGGGAGTACAATTGTTTTCGAGCCATCCTGCGTCCCAATGTATATTGAGTAAAACGTACATATCATTTTTTACACAATACGCGATTACTTCTTTAACTCTGCCGAGCCACTTTGGATCAATGCGTGCTTTGCTTTTATCAATTAAATGCGTCAAATTCCAGGCACATGGCAGGCGGATCGCATTGAACCCCTGTTTTTTTACCGACTTGATATAACCCTCTGTAATAACAGGACTGCCCCAACCTGTTTCACCCCCGGGAGCTTCAAAAGTATTGCCGATATTCCACCCCAACTTGATTTTAGCCGCCAGCTGAACGGCATTGCTACTCATCCCTGTTGAGTCAGCAGCCTTTGGTGAGGTATTATAGGAGGGGTAAATAGCGGGCGGCGTGGAATCATTCCCCGCTATTTTGAATGAAAAAAAAGATGCAAGCGTAATAGGTGATAATAATATTATAAAAAAAAACTTAATTTTCATTTGGTTTTAAATCACTACTGTTTAAAAAAATTCAAAAAAAACACTTCGCCAAATATGGATTATTGGCCCCCTGCCACAATTGCGTTAAGCGTGCGCTGATCGTTCACCGTATTATTTTGTCTGTTTAAAACACTGCCTGTATCCCAGTAGAATGGTTTAAGTCCATTGGCTAATGCCTGTTTGGTGTTAAATGTTATCCAATAGTCTACCGATGCCTCGTGTACAGCGGTATCAAGTGGGTTTGAACGTCTGATAGCCGCATACTCGCCCATTATAACCGGAATTCCTTTATCCACAAATTTTTGCTTTATCCCCTGGAAATAAGTGTTTTGATAATCCTCTTCACCCCAGTTGGCATTCCGGCTGGGTTCGATTGTTGAATGGTGCCCAGCGCCCCAGTAATAAAACATATTGCCCCACGAGACATCTGACGTAAGTTCAGTAAATTGAAAAGGTGTGTAATTGTGTTCTTCATACATCATCCGGTTTGGTGCCGGATCGGTTGGGAAGGTGTTCATAAGCGGAGAGGCTCCCTGTACAACCAAAATCCGGTAGGCATTGCGGCCTCCCGTAGAGCGGACTGCATTAACAAAAGTCTGGTGGTAGGACGCTAAAATATCCATTTGACTGGCATCATTGGTGGTTGGTTCATTGCAACTGGCAAACATCAAATGCTCATCAAAATCGCGCATGGTAGTTGCTATTTGTTCCCATAATGCTTTTTGTTTGGCATTAACCGAATCCTTTTTATCGGGCGTACAAACCAGCCATCCGCCATCCCAATGGATATTAAGCAAAACATACATATTGTTGTTTACACAATACCCCACCACTTGTTTTACCCGGGCAAGCCAGGCCGGGTCTATTTGTTCGGTGGCTTTATTTATTATGTGCGTATAATCCCAACTACAGGGTATCCGGATGGAATTAAAACCACTTTGTTTTATATATTTTATAAAATTCTCTGTAATGACAGGGCTACCCCAACCCGTTTCTCCACCCGGCGCCTCAAAGGTGTTGCCAAGGTTGATGCCCAGTTTCATATTCGCTGCCTGTTGCACAGCTGTGTTGGTCATTCCGGTCATGTCAGGCGCTATGGGCGATGTATTATAAGTTGGGTATATGGTGGACAGTTGGCTAACGATTAACTTTATGGTTTGACCATTTGAAGGCATTATTTCCAAAATGCCAGACAAGGTAAGCCCTGTAGCATTTTGCGATATTGTTGTTAAATGAACAATGGTGCTGCCACTTTTACCTGATGTTGTGCTTGCTTGCAACCACGAGGATGCAGGGTTGCTGAGCGTCCAATCGGCATTGCTGGTAATAGTTATGTCCTGACTTCCTCCGTCGGCAGTAAAATTTACTGAAGGTAAGCTAACTGACAGTTGACCTATCGGTTGCTCCACCGGATTATTCGTCTTTTTACAGGAGAAAAAAGATACAACCGTAATAAGAAATACTAATAATTTAAAAAAATACTGTTTTTTTATCTTACTCATCTAATCCTCAATTATTTAAATAATGTATAAAATCTCTTGCGCTACGAATCATTTGCGTGATCAGTTTATTTCACCCTCTCCTGCAATAAAAACGTACGGCGATCTTTTACTATAGGGCGCCTATAAAGCCCCACTTTGAATTCCTCACTGGGGACAGGAATTCAAAGTAGGGTGATAAAATAAAACTCAAGGGGTTTTTACAGGTCCCAAATAACTCAGTGTGCTTATTGAAACGGCGTGCCTGAGCCGTATTTAGCTATTCCTCTGTTTACGGCAACTTTTACAGAATCCAGTGTTACCTGATCTCCTACAACTGCCGGCCCTTGCGGAACCCCGTTCAAACCTCGGCGGTCAAAAATACCCGCCCATAAAAACGGTATTACGCCATTTGCTTTGGCTTGTTGTGCAACATAAGCAGTGAAATGCGTTGCAGAAGCTAATGCTTTTAACGAATCTGCCGGATAACCTGTCAACCTCGCAGCGTGATAATTCGGTGCATATTCGCCCATAAACAATGGAATACCCTTAGCAGCAAATCTTGTTTTCACGGTGCTCATTATAGAATCTACATAACTTTCTTCATTCGCAGATGTGCAATTACGGTCGAGGAAGAGTGAGTTTGTGGTATGATAGTTAGAATATGTACCATTTACAGAATACGTATTCCTGTTTCCCCAAAAATACAACTCTTTGCCCCAGCTTGCGTCTTGAGGTGTTGTAGAATTGCCACCTCCCAATATGCAAAACTGCGACGGGCTATAATAGTGGAACTCAAGCATCATTCTATGAGGCGTTGGGTCGGTAGGCAGCGCCGGTGTTTTATACACATTAGTCGGATCAAGATATTGGTTAAGAATATCAGTTGATGCAGAAGGCGACTGAATAACTAGGGTACGATAAACATTTTTACCCCCCGTACCGCGCACTGCATTAATAAAGGTTTGATGATAACGCATTGTGGTAACCATTGATGTTACATCATTGCTGTTGTTGAGACTGGTTTCGTTGAGACTGGCGAACATCAAATGCTCGTCAAAATCGCGCATATAAGTAGCTACCTGCTCCCAAAGTGCTTTATGTTTGGCATTAGCGGTATCTTGTTGAGTGCCTGTAAGTGTGCTTCCTGGATCATAATGGATATTAATTGTCACATACATACCATCGTTAATGCCATATTGAATCACTTGTTTTATACGGGCAAGCCAGACGGGGTCTATTTGTATCGTTTTCGTGTTGATTAAGTGCCCATCATAACGAATAGGTATCCTTACGGCATTTACACCGTTTGCTTTTAACAAATCAAACTGTTGCTGGGTAATTGGCGGATTTCCCCATCCTGTTTCTCCACCCGGTGCTTCCATAGTGTTATAGAAATTCCAACCGTAGGTAATATTATTAGCTATTTGCGAAGCAGTACTACTCATACCGGTTGCATCAGCGGCTATGGCCGATGTATTGTAGGATGGGTAAATAACGGCATCCTGCCACACATTGATATTCCGGGTTTGACCGTTAGTTGCATTTAAAACTAACCGCAACGAACGGCTCGCGCCCGATTTATTAGCCACACCTGTTAAAGTAATGGTTGCAGCGCCGCTACCACCTGATATCTGGCTTAATTTCAGCCATCCCAAACCGGTGGTATCAACACTCCACGCAGCATTGGAAGTAAACGCCAAAGTTGCCATACCACCGGTTGACGGTATGGTATCTGTAATATTAGCAATATTAAGTTGCGGGGTGGGTGTACTATTTTTTTTGCAGGAAACGACAAATAGAATTGCAATAAATATTGCCATAATCTTGTACGCCGTCCCTATTTTCATTATCACTGTTTTCATATTCATTTTATTTTTATCGAAAAAAAGGTAATTTTTCAATTGGTTTAAAACCCCGCAGCGATATACTGTTGCGGGGCTATAGCTTATTTAATTTTTACACACCTGATATTGTCAAAAGCACCGTAAAAGCCCGTTGCTGTTGCCGACTTGCTGTAGTTATGTATATAAATTGTACAAGAGGTATTTCCCGAGTTGCCCACCAAATCAGAAAGTTTGGCTATGGAGGCGCCTTCACCTTCGCCAAGCGTAGCATCTGGTGCCTTAAACGACGACAAAGGAATAGTTACCGTTATCCACCTATTTGTAGTGTACGGCACCAGGGTAGCCGCGGTTTTTTGCCATGGTTCCCACCTGGCCACAAAGCCGCCAACACCGCTTTGAATATCGATTGTGCCACCATTCCAGGCTTTCGGCACACTTACTTCAAATTTAAACGCCCAATTACTAACAGGGTCATTAATATTGGCCGCAGGGATCCACTGTGCGGCATTCATCAGTATTGCATAACTCGAATACGTATTCCCTTCGCCCGGAGCTAACACACCATTTTTAAGAAACATGTATTGGCTTTTATTGCCAGGGAAATCGGGGTTGTAACCGGGCCATCCGCTATTTGGATCACCGCTGGTCAGGGTCGCACCACCCCACCATTGCCAGTTGAAATTTCCGCTCCACTCCCAATCAGATATTCTCCCTGTAGCAACATCGGCCACATTATATACAGTGGTTGCTGTGCCAAACTTGGTAGTAACAGATGCCGGGCCAGGTTGTGCATTTGAAGGCATAACAAAGCCGATAGACGTTCCATCTTTGGATGACGTAAAGGAAGTAATTGCCTGACCCGCGAAAGTTATCGATTGAATACCTTTAAAATAAGTACCGTAAATATGAACAGAATCACCAGCGATGGCATTTTCGTCGGAAACACCGGTAATGGTTGGCGTTGCATTTATGATAGCCAGAGCAGTGCCAAACTTAGTGGTTACTTTTATTTGGCTGGTGGGCGTTGCGGCCGGCATCAGAAAACCAATGGAAGTTCCATCAATGCTTGGTTTAAACGACGTAATTTTAGTCCCTCCATATACAAAGTTTTGAACCAATACTAAGTTTGTACCATAAACATAAACCGAATCGCCAGGATTAGCAAATACATTGGATATAGCTGTAAGAGTAGGTGCCGGAGCGCCTAATTTGAATGAAAAATCAGCTGTACCTCCTTTTGTTGTATAAAAAAGGTGATACAGTTTAGTAGTATCAATTGCTGAAAACACGATGGTTGGTATTGGTACCACCGCGCTGTTCTGCGCAAATAAAGCAGGGTTAAACTGGACAGGAACACCATCAATAGTAATTGATGTTGCATTTTGCAAATTCTGCCCGACTATAACCACATATTTTCCTGTTCCTCCGGACAAGAAAGGATCAGTGTTAGGATTACCAGTACTGATAACACTATCCTTAGGTGACGGATTATACAATCTTACGCTTGTTATAACAGGAGCAGCGCCGCTGTCGTTGTTTTTCTTACAAGCAGGGAATAAAGCCACCATCGCGAAGAGAAGCGGCAATAAACACAAGCGGATAAATGAATTCTTTTTCATATCAATATTTTTTAAATGTTAAATTAATAATAAGGTACCGGTGGCTGCGCCAATTTCGGATCAGCGGTCATCTCAGATGCCGGAACTTGCAATTTAAATGCATTGATGGTTGCCGGAAGAATAGTTGGAGTAGTAGTAGTATCCCTTGTTGCTATCTTTGTTGCAGGATCATAACTAAAGGTCTCACGGCTGTGTGTGGCATCCTGATCATTAAGTAATTTCACAGCTGCAATCGGACTGTAAAAAGAAAGCCTGACAATGTCTATCCAATATTGTCCTTCAAAAGCAAGTTCAACCCTTCTCTCTTTAAGTATTGTAGGACCGTCCAACGAAGCCATAGGGGTCAAACCAGCCCTTGTCCGCACTTTATTAAAATAGGTTAGGGCATCGGCATCTGAAGTAGTAGAATTGTTACCCAAAATAGCTTCGGCATACACCAAATATACATCAGCCAACCTGAGTACTGCATCATGCTCGCAGGATGAAGTATAAGTCATTGTTGGCGAATTGTTATCCACTTCGTTGCCAATAATGTGTTTTTTCAAACTTTGCCCGGTTGATAAAAATCCACCACCTGCTGCATTCAATTCGGGATAATAATCGCCGTTGAGCATAATAGTGGCTTTGCGCCTTATTGTATCATCGGCTGAGTACATCTTATACAGATCCCAGGTTGGGGTTAAGCCAAACCAGGCACCGTTCTTTTGAGGATTTATAGCATTGCTTGGTGAAAAGGTTAAATACATGTTACCGGTCTCCCAACTCGAATTAAGGGGCGACCACTGAAATGCAAACAACGCTTCGGGGTTATCATTGTATTGCGACCTGAAAAGATTATAATAACCGAGATGGTTTGGATCATCCTGTCCAAGAAGTGTTATTCCGCTGTTTTTACACACATTGCCTGCGTATTTTTTTGCGCTGTCCAGCAACGCCTGGTTACGTACACCTTCCTGCTTACTGCCCCAGCCCGACATGGTCAAATATACTTTGGCCAACATTCCTTGCGCCGACCATGTGGTTACCCTTCCTTTAACATCTGTTAAAGGAAGATTTTGCGCAGCATAGGTTAAATCCATGGTAATGAATTTAAACACATCGGCGGCAGTATTACGATAGACCAGGGGGTTTTTTATTAATTTGGAATTATCTTCAATAATAGGTACATCATTCCAATAAACAGCGAGGTGATAATAAGCTACCGCACGTATAAACTTTGCTTCGGCAATAGCAGCATTTCTGGTTGCCTGCGGGATGGATGCCGACGCTGTTTGCTGTATGGCATTAATAACGTTATTGCATTGACCGATCACAATATATAGACCAGTCCAACCCTCATTTAAAATACCATTATTCGCTGTAATTGTACGACTAAAAAGCTGTCCCATATCGTTGTTATAGCCTACATAACCGGTTCCGCTCAATATATCGCCCAATTGTAACAAAGCATTATAATGCCATTGTCCCCACGGCGCACCTCCATACAGACTGGCAGTAGCCAGCCGTAACTCGGCGGGGGTTGTGTAAAAAGTAGCAGCGCTAATTTGCGAATTGGATGGACGGTCCAGGAAACTCTTTTTGCATCCGCCAATTGCGGTTCCGAATAGCAAAAAAATTAAAATTTTATTAATTCGTTTCATAAAATATCTCTTTTAAATGGGTAATCAATTTATTTGTTAAAGGTTAGGTTTCCACCAATAGTAAATACGCGTGGCTGAGGATAGTTACCGCCATCCACACCGGCAGAAAGGGGATTCCATGAACCAATTTCAGGATCCATCCCTTTATATTTTGTAATTACAAATGCGTTGGATACCTGAGCATATACACGGAGTGAATGCACGAATATCTTCGACAAAAAACTTTCTGGGAAAGAGTAACCTAATGTGATATTTTTACAACGCAGGAATGAAGCATCCTGCACCCACAAACTAGAAGGACGATTGTTAAAATTGGTGGTGTTATCGTTTCTTAAACCAGGAATCGTTGTATTCGGGTTGGTAACATACACATTGTTAACATCGGATGCAGAGCCATTTGGATTTATTAAAGCAGTTCTCGCGTAATTTAATACATCGGTAAAATAAGATGTGTTGTTTTGTGAACTGGTTTGTGATACAGCCAGTTGATTATAAACTTTGTTGCCATAACTACCACTGAAGAAGAAATTCAGATCGAGTTTTTTGTAGGTGAACGTGTTACCGATACCATACTGGAATTTTGGGATCGGCGAGCCCAGGAAAGTTTGGTCTTTGGTATCAATAATACCATCGCCATTCAAGTCTTTAAACATACGGTCGCCGTACCAGATACCGCCATAAGCAGGGGAAATTGGATAAGGATTTCCGTTTTGATCAGCAGTCCGGGCATGGTTTTGAAAATCACTTGCCTTTGCAAATATGCCGTCATATACATAGCCGTAAAATTCGCCGATTGGCTGCCCCACTACGGTTTTTTGATAAGAGGTAGTTAAGCTGGCATCTGCACCACCCGCACCCAAACTGGTCACTTTGTTAATATTACGCGAGAATGTAAAATCAGTTTTCCATATAAAATCTTTGTGATTAATATTGGTTGTGCTGATCTGCAAATCAAATCCGCGATTGTAAAGCGAACCAACGTTTGCATAAGGTGCAGCCATAGACCCCGGCGACCAACCTGTGTTAGTACCGCTAAATTCAGGCATCGGTACTTTTAACAAAAGCCCGTTTGTTTCGCGGTCATAAACATCAAAAGTAAAATTTATGCGACCGTTTAAAAACGATCCGTCAATTCCGGCATCATAATAATTTGTTTTTTCCCAGGTTACATTTGGGTTTGGCAAATTGCTTTGAAACTGCGCAGTACCTGTTAAACCGGTAGGAACTGTTGTAAGCTGGGTTACATAAGTATTGCCCGGTATGCCCTGGTTGTTGGTAAGCCCATAACCAAGTCTCAGTTTCAATTCACTTATCTCTTTTACGCTTTTCAAAAAATCTTCGTTATTAATTTTCCAGGCAAATGCCCCTGAGTAGGTAACAGCCCAATTATGGTTAACCGGAAAATTTGAAGAACCATCGTCGCGCAGGTTACCGGTGAGCAGGTATTTATCATCCCATGAAAAATTAAACCGGCCGAAATAAGATTCCGATGAGCTACCCGGGCCATGATCGCCGCTGGGTGGGGGCGCCAGAGTAGGATCAGCAGCACTAATAGCCTGTACATTATCTGAAACGAAATTTTTACCCGAAGCACCTACATTTTCATAATAATCTGTACTTGCTTCGTGCCCCGCTAAAATATTTAGTTTAAATTTCCTGAAATTATGGTCATAAGTTAAAAATTGACGCCACGTAGTGGAGGCGTCTTGATTTACACTCGAACTGCCAGTGCTAATAGGGTTGGAGACATTGCTGGTTGCGTTACCAAACACAAAAACCGGATTAAAAGTATCGTTAGTGCCAAACGTGAAGTTACCAGATACTTCTGTACGGAATGACAAATCCTTAGTAAACTGAATTTCCGCGTACGCGTTGGTATATGCTTGATACCTTGCAGAATTGTTTTTTAAAATATTGGCTAAGCCTACAGGGTTTGCAACAGGTGCTATCCAACCCTGATTCTGGGTAACACTACCACCGTATGAGCCATCGGGGTTCTTTATCGGAACATCGGGTGTTTGGCTTAACGCGGTGCTAATTAAACTGCCATCAGTGGAAACTGTGTTTTCATAAACATGAAAAAACTGAAGGCTGGTTCCAAATTTTAACCATTTAGTGGTTTTAGTGTCCAGGTTTAAACGTACTGAGTATCTTGTGAAATCAGATCCAAGCGCTATCCCTTGCTGGTCGAAATAAGTACCAGATAAATAATATGTGGTTTTGTCATTACCACCGCTTACAGTAAGTGTATGATTGTTCATCGGCGCCCTACGGAATAATGCTGACTGCCAATCGGTACCTGTTCCTAAATATTGCGGATTGGCCAAGTCAGGCCTTGCACCGAAGCCCCAAACTGCTGCGCGGGCATCCAAAAATGTTGCATACTGTTGTAAGTTCACAACAGGGAGCCTGTTAATGATCTCCTGATCACCGGTATAAAAGTTGTAACTTACTGTTGGCTGGCCTGCTTTACCTCTTTTTGTGGTAATAACGATAACACCGTTGGTAGCCTGCGAACCATATATGGCAGTTGCAGATGCATCTTTTAGTACGTCAAGTGATTCAATGTCGTCAGGATTGATACCGCTTAATGGATTGGAACCGTGGCCAGGGTCGGAAGATGGAGGAATAATAACACCATCTATAACAACCAAAGGCGAATTAGAGCCGGTTATTGACGATACACCGCGTATTTGAATAGATACACCACCACCAGGCTGGCCTGATATCTGTTGAACCACAACCCCTGCAACTTTTCCCTGCAGGGCCTGGTCAAAAGTAGTTGGCTGTGTTTCGCGCAAGTCTGCCCCCTTAATAGAGGCTATGGAGCCTGTTATGTCTGGTCTTTTTGCCTTGGCATATCCAATAACAACCACTTCGTTTAAGTTGCTGGATGTAGAATTTAGACTAACATCAATTGTGTTGCTTTGTTTAACGGTTATTGTCTGAGATGTATAACCTAAATAGCTAAACACGAGTACATCGCCTGGCTTTGCCATTATCACATAATTACCGTCAATATTAGTTACAGCCACGGTTGCGGTCCCTTTAAGTTTAATGCTTACTCCCGGCAGCGGTTGGGAATCGTCAGCGCTTATTACCTTTCCGGAAATACCGGTGGTTTGCGCGTAGCCTGTAAGCCCCAGCAGCATAATTGCCATAAACAGCAAAATGCCGCACCTCATTTTTTTTTGTAGATTTTTTCCCATTTTGGAATTTTAATAATTGGTAAATAATTGGTAAATAATTCTCTGGTTTGTCGCGGTTTAATCTTTGTTCATAAATGTTTTGGTATATATTTTTGGTAAGAATATTGAAATAATGGAAGCTGAAAAATGGAAAAGAAGACCACGGCCGTAATATACTTTCACCCCGGCAATCGATTGCGGAAACAGGGTGTAAAAAAACTTATACCATAACGTAAGCGGCATTTTCAACATAACAAAAAAATAAATCAACCTGGTTTATTAGCTTATAATTGGGGAAATAAGTGCAATAACAATTTTATTTCAAATTGAGGGAATCAACCACATCTTTCCGGGAATAAAGCTATGATTGCTTAAAAGAAAAGAATAGCAGAGTTGAGCAAAAATATAGACCAAATGTTCAAAATATCTCAACTTGTTATAAGTGAGCTATTTATATATAAATAAACACTGGACTGTACTATTAAATGGCTGCCCGCGGTTTCTTCGGGAAGGATTCGTCCGTGAAAGGGCAGCCGTTTGTTCATTTGGTCAGGATTTATGACAAACAAGCACGAATAATCGAATTTGCTGGGAATCGGGGCCTAAATGAAAAAATAATTAAGTTGTTACTCCTTATTCCCGGTGAGATTTTTCTTTTGACGAATGGAACTGGTATACGCAGACGGAAGTATATTATACTCATCCTTGAACAGCTTTGTAAAGTATTTGGGCGTATTAAAGCCGACTTCGTAGCAGATCTGACTTATAGTCATCTGGCTGTTCTCAAGCAAATACACCGCCTTTTTTAGTCTTATGGAACGGATAAACTCAACGGGCGATTTACCTGTGAGCATCAGAACCTTATTATATAGCGACCCGCGGCTCATATTCATCTGACGGCTTAATTCTTCCACGGACAGATTTTCGTTTACGATATTGAGTTCTATATATTCAACTATACTCCTTAATAATTTCTCATCTTCATTTTGCAAAGGGGCTTCCTGCAACTGCACATCCATCTGCTTTTTATAAGTTCGCTTATAGGTATCCCGAAGGGTAAGAATATTTTTTATTTTTGACAGAAGTATTTCGAAATTAAACGGTTTGGTCATATAATCATTAGCGCCGATTTCCAAACCTTTTAATTGATCGGCCTCACCTGTCAGTGCGGTTAACAAAACAACCGGAATATGCGACGTACGTTTATCGCTCTTTAGTTTTTTGCAAAGCTCAATACCTGTCATTTCTGGCATGCTGATATCACTCACGATAATATCCGGATGCTGCGAAAGTGCCTTTTGCCAGCCATCTTTTCCATTTGAAGCTTCGATTATATAAAATATGTCTTTTAAATTATCCTTCAGGTAAAAACGAAAATCATCGTTATCCTCAACTAAAAGAACCACAGGCTTTTTACTTGTGTGCTGCTCTTTGGGTGCATTTTTACTCTCATCGGGTGCGACCATGTTCTGTTTTTCATTTTCAGCACCATTATCAAGTGAAAGATTCGGCTCGGGAACGTCATAAACAACCAGTGGCAGTTTGATAATAAAACAACTGCCATGGTCGGGTTCGCTTTCGACCGTTATTTCTCCCCCATGCATTTTTACAAACTCGCGGGTAATTGCAAGACCAATGCCGCTGCCCTGGTTTATCATTGACTCCGGTACATCGTTCTGAAAAAACCGCTCGAAAATCTTATCCTGTTTTTCAAACGGAATGCCTATACCTGTATCAATCACTTTAATTTCAAGTGAAGCATCATTACCTGCCTTATAATCTTTTGCCATACTTAGCAAAACACTAACATGGCCGCCCGCCTGAGTAAATTTAAAGGCATTCGATATCAGGTTAAATAAAATCCGTTCTATCTTATCATGGTCAAAACTGGTAAACAGGGATTCGACAGCGGATTCAAATATAAAACCAATCCCTTTTTCATCTGCAATATCCGTAAACGACAAGCTTATCTCCCTGATAAATTTCACGATCTCCCCCGGCTTGCCATGCAGCTTTAATTCCTGAACTTCCATCTTACGAAAATCAAGCAACTGATTTACCAGGTTTAACAATCGCCGGGCATTTTTTCCTATCATGTTAAGCTGCTGTTTTTGCTCCTGGTCAGCCCGCGTAAGCATTTTGTCAACCGGCGCCATAATCAAAGACAGCGGTGTTCGGAATTCGTGGCTTACGTTCGTCAAAAATTTAATTTTAAGTTGGTCGAGCTCTTGCATACGCTTAACCTCCTGGCGCTCCTGTTCAATTAATAGTTTTGCTTCCTCTTTTTCCTTCTCAGCCGCAAATTGTCGTCTTATTTTTTGTATTCCCCGTTGTCGGAAAAACAACAGAATACCTATAAACATGGCTGCGTAAACGACATAAGCAAAAGTCGACTTCCAGAATGGAGGCAGTACTTTGATTCTTAAAGAAATATAATCCGGATTCCAAACTCCCTCTGAATTAGATGCCCGTACTTTGAATATATAGTCGCCCTCGTCCAGGTTCGTATAGCTGGCTTTTCGCGTCCTATTGTCTGCGATTACCCATCCCTTATCGAATCCACCCAGCATATACTGATGTTTTACTTTACCCGGATTAAAAAAATCAAGAGCGGCAAACTCTATAGAAAAGACATTCTCGCTGTGATTAAGTACTATTTCACGTGTAACCGATATAGCTTTTGAGAGTACTACATGGCCATTAACAGCCTCATTAGCACTTATACTCTTATTGAACAACTGAAAATCGGTAAAGACCAGGTGTGGCTTATTTGTCACTGGTTCTATACTTGCCGGATCAAAAAGATTAAAGCCATCACCACCCCCGAAAATCAACTCACCGCTGTGAGTCTTCAAAGCAGAATTTATATTAAACTCCCGGCCCTGAAGACCATCAGTTTCGTCAAAGTTCTCGATGTGAAAATTAAGAGCATTAGTTGTTGGTATTAAGGTGACACGGCTTAATCCGTTTGACGAACTTAACCACATCGCTCCCTTGTTATCCTCTTCTGTGCACGATATCGAATTAGCAGCGAGTCCGTTTTTTTTTGTGAGTGAGGTGAAAATGTTTGTTTTGGGATTCAGAACGCTCAATCCACCGGCTGTCGCGATCCATATTAAACCACGGCTATCCTGGTTAATACTATTTACCGTATTGTCGATTAAACCTTTTGCGCCATCTCCATTTGAGACATAATGGATCACCCGTCCGTTATTTTTCAATATGACGTCTATACCCAAAAATCCCCCTATCCATATATTGCCTTGTTTATCCTCAAAGATCGAGGATACCATCGAGGACCTTATATCGGACGGTTTAAAAGGATGATAAAATATTTTCTTTGACCGGTCGAAAATTTCCAAACCGCCGTCAAAAGTGCCTATCCATAAACGGTGCGAGGAGTCTTCCAAAATACTCCATACCCTGTCATCAGCAATACTGGTGGCCAATTTATCATCATGCCTGTAATGGGTAAAAACGTTCCCATCAAAACAATTCAACCCGCCAAAGTAGGTGCCGATCCATAACTTTTGGTCATGGTCAATACATAAATTAACAATAACGTCATTACTAAGGCTATTGGGATTTGCCGGATCGTGTTTATACTGCGTGTATTTCCCGGTTTTTCGGTTGAAATAAATCAGGCCGCCCCCGTTGGTGCCAATCCATAAATTTCCTGATCTATCTTCAAAAAATTTGTCTACATCATTAAAACTTAAACTGGTAGGATCTGAAGCAAGATCCCTGTAAAGCGGGAACCTGATTATATTTTTATGATAGTAGCTTATTCCCTTTTTAAACGTACCGGCCCAAATAATGCCCAGGTTATCCTTGTAGAGTGTCGCAGAATTCTGCTTTAACGATTTGGGGTCGTCTTCACGGTTTAGCAGGTTGGTAATTTCAAATTTCTTTTTATCCAGCACACTAATGCCCCCATGGTCTGTAGAAATCCATATACGCCCATCATCGGCTTGAATGATATTGTTTATGAAATTCGCCTTTAACTTTAGTTTTTCTGATTCTTTATCAATATGCAGCAAAGTCCCTGTTGAAGGCTTGTAATAAAATACGCCCGCCTCAATATAGGACGCATAGAACCACAGATCATTATCCCGGTCGACAGTTAAATAATAATAACTATTTTTATTATTGTATGCCTTTTTAAAAACATCTGTGTGATAGCTAACCTTATTGAGCTTAATATCAAACATCTCAACTGTGCCGTCACTGTATACTATCCATATATTGCGTTTATTATCAAAGGTGATATCAGTAATTGAACTTGAATATAATGATGAGATGGAATTAGTGCGATGACAATACCGTTTTGTCTGCTTGCTTAAGGTATTATACCTGTAAATACCTGAATCAGGGTACAAAAACCAAAAGTCAGTAGCGCCTGTCCAAAGTATCTTACTGAAATTCGGGTTAACAGGAAGTTTTAAAGGGCGCAATAATAATGACAAATCACTATTAAACTGCTCTTTTTCAGGATTATAACAACAGATCCCTGTGCGTGTTAATATCCATAGCTTTTTATCCGGACCTTCAAAAATTTTATTTATATAATCGTCGCTGACAGAGTTTTTATTGTTGCCATCATGCCTGAATACTTTGAAGGTATAACCATCATAACGGTTGAGGCCTGATGCAGTACCAAACCACATAAAGCCTTGCGAATCTTTAAGTATGCAATTAACCTGGTTATGGGACAGCCCATTACTAATATCAAGCTGCGAAAACCTGTACTGGCTGATTTGTCCAAAAACATTTGTGCAGGCAAAAAATAATACAACCGCAAGAAAAGAATAAAATTTTATACGCATTGGGGGATCATTAAAAAAGCCCAAATTCAACAGATTAACTTTTTTAATTCAGTACACTAAGGTAATATAAATATTACACAAAACTATAACTCATGTACAACAAACCGGAATTTTTTATGGTTAGCCACTTGCTTAAAACTCTGAATTATTTAATAAAAAATGCGCTCCGTATCTCACCCCGGAACGCATCAACCCGTTTTTTATCAAATAAATCAGGGGTTTTCATCAACTAAAACTTTCTTTTATTACATTACGCGATGTTGCAACTGAACTGCAGGGGTATTCCGAAACGTTTTCCGCTACAGTTTGACTATCATTGCTTTACCATCGTATTTCACTGTTTTATCAAAACCGTTAGCTGCTAAAGAACTTGCACCATGTTTGCCGTTGACCACAACAATATTGAAGGTACGCCGCTTTAACATACCCGGAAAATTCCCTCTGGTACCTGATATGCTTAGTTTTTTCTGCTGATCATTCCAGTTTAATATAAAAGTGGCGTATTTGCCTTTCTCGTAATTGTAATTATCATTCTCATCCTCGTAAAAGGTAAACCGGCCATCGGCGCCCGGGTAAATGCGTAGTTCAATAACTTTGTTGGTTTTTTGCGTGGCATATTCCACTTCCGGGCCCATTGGAATAATGGAGCCTGCCCGTACAAAGAGCGGCAAGGTACCGATAGGTGCAGCGGCGGTAATGGTAGCACCACCATCGAATTTTTCTCCGGTCCAGAAGTCGTACCAATCAGTTGACTTTGGCAAATAGACATTTCGCGTTGTTTCGCCTTTGCCTGTAACCGGGTTAACTAAAAATGCAGGACCAAACATGTACTGATCAGGTATTTTATAAACGTTTGTATCATTCCTGAAATCAAATGCGAGCGAACGCATAATGGTATAGTTATCAAGTGTAGTTTTTGCAGCAAGTGAATAAATATAGGGCAGCAACCGATAACGGAGCTTGTCGTATTTTAAAAGGATTGCTTTGGTATCTTCATCCCAGTTTTTTGAAAATATGGCCCGTTCACCTTTACCGTGGATACGCATAATAGGGCAAAATGTACCAAACTGGAACCAACGCGTAAACAGTTCCCTGAATTCCGGTTTAGACCAATCAGGCACGCCCCAGTTGTGGTGATATCCGCCAATATCGGATGTCCAGTAGGGAATGCCCGATGTACAGGCATTAATACCCTGGGGCACCTGGCTTTTAAATGCTTCAAACGTACAGGAAATATCAGACGACCAAAGCGCTGCGGCATTTCGCTGCTCGCCCGCAAAGGACTGCCTCAGTAAAAAAAACGCTCTTTTGTTTGAAATATCACGTCGCCAGCCCTGGTAGATCCCTGTTGAATGCTCCAGCGAATAGGTGTTAAAATAATCTATCCCCTGCCCTGTCCAAAAATCAGCTTTCCGGCGTTCATCCAATAAGGCACCATTATCAGGTTCGCATTGGTCAACCCACCAGGCATCCCAGCCATATCTTTTAACCAGGCTGTCGCGGGCCATGTCCCAATATAGTTCACGGGCATTTGGATTGTGGGCATCGTAATAGCTATCGAAAGTATGGGTAACAATGTTGTCCCAGGTAATGCTGGTTAACCCGCCCATTTTTTTCACAGTGTCAAAGTCTTTAGTGCCTTTGCCAAACAGTGGCCAGATGGATATCATGCCATGTATATTACTTTTATGCAACTCATCGATCATTTTTTGGGGATCGGGATAACGTGCCGGATTCATTACATGAGATCCAATAGGAAATGGATCCCAATAATACCAATCCTGCACAATTACATCCACCGGAATATGGTTGTTCCGATAGTTATCTTTTACTGAAAGTATTTCGTCCTGGCTCATATACCTGTCCTGCGACTGAAACAGGCCGTATGCCCATTTTGCAAACATAGGAGCCTTGCCTGTGGTCGTACGGTACAAGTTGATAATCTGATCAAAGCCGGGGCCGTAAAAAAAGTAATAGTCAACCTGCCTGCCACTTTCGGATACATATTTAAACTTGGTATTACCTGCTTCGGCGCCATAAAAGTTTGATGCCGAATAGTTATCCCACATCAGTCCATAACCTTTAGTGGATAGCAGCACAGGAACTGCACCGGTAAGATATTTTATAGCCAAATCCTGGTTGCGGCCCTTATAATTGATGGAACCTGTGTCTACTGGGTGGCAACCCAGGCCAAAAAGTGCCTCATCCTTCGGCGAATTGAACTGGGTGCTTATATTATAGGTTTTTATCCCTGCTATAGTAGCCGGGGCAATACTTTTGTCGTCTTCTGAGGCAATCTTGTTACCGTAAAGGTCTTCATAGGTAACATTGTTAGTGGCCTTGTTTATTTTTACTTTCAACTTTGCGGTTATAATAGTAACCTGGTTCTTGTCTTCTGAAACCTTAAAAGCCGGGAGTCCCCATTTTGCATTTACGATAAGGGATGGTTTAGTTATAAAGTTATCAAAAACCGTATATTTTACTTCAATAATATCATCCCTGCACACAGTAACCTTCATCAGCCCTTTATCTAATTTAAATAAAAGCCCGTTAGTATCTTTTTTGTAGGATATAACAGAGGCTTTCGCCGCAGGCATATTAATAATTAGGAGCAATAGTGCGGCAGCTAAAATTTTGGGCAAGCCGTACTTCAACATTCGTTTTGTGTTTAACATGAATACAGGTTTAATTAATTGGTTATGTTTTCTAAATCCGGGCGAAAGGCTGATTAATAAAAATGATCTTCATTTTAATATAGGTCGCTTGTCCCATATCACGACCATAAAAATCCAGCAACCGTTATTTAAAATATTCTCTGGTTTATTGAAAGCGCCAAAATTATAGATGAGAAAAATGAATAAAGGGGTACAAAAGTGAATAAATAGAGTACGAAATGTTCAAATTGCCATAAAATCCTCAAGTCTCAAACAAAATGGGTATCAGGAATAACCTGATATTTAAAAACTAAATTCATCGCCAAAAAGCTAAACTACCGGAATGAAAACAGTTGACATTTTGCAAAGGAATATAAGAAGGGGCGTTATTTGGGCTTGCTCGCTGAGCCGGCTGAATAGGTTTTTAGTTCTGTTACCGCCCCGCAAACATACTTAGGTTGAACAAAAACTTAAAACTTCAGCGGATAACAAAAAATCTCTAATGCCTTATTTAAAAATAAGACATTAGAGATCCTTAGAAAATTATAAATAACTTAAATTAATTTGCTTCTATATTTTCACAAATCCCCATTGCTGGTTTTTGCCGCCACTGTAATCATATTGATCAACTGCGGAGCCGTTTCTGAATGGAATTGCCGGGTTATTCCCTAAAGTAACTTCCAGGGCTTTTTGACTATTTACATTTATAATCTTATAATATCCGTTGTCGGTCGCCTGAATTAACCAATTTTGATTATTCCCGCCTGTACCTGAATAATTCCATATATCCACGGTACCGCCATTAGCGCCAGACCAGCCATATACTTCCAGGCACTCCCCGCTGGCATGCATAGGCGTTAACAGGTAGCTGCCATTTGCCGCACTCTGCACTTTAAATTGCTGATTTTGTCCACCTAAATAATCCCATTGATCGGCCAGCGACCCATTAGCAGTTCCCCACCCGGCGATCTCCAAAGGCTTAAAACTGTACCTGTTAATAATCTGATATACACCACCAACCTGAAATTTAGGGGATGTGCCAGTTTGTGATCCTTGCACAAGGGCCGCTAACTCCCGTTGATCCTGTACTGCGTAAGTCGACCTGTTGATGATCCAACCAGTGTCCCAAAGAAATGGAAGAATACCATTCGACAATGCCGTATGCATATTGAAATTATACCAATACGCCTTGGAAGCAAGGTTGAAGTTTAAAGAATCTCCCGTAAGATTCTGGCTCTCTACTGCAAATTCGCCCATTACCACCGGAATGCCTTTACTGACAAACTTTGACTGCATCATTTGTAAATATCCGGCGAGGGTCGATTCCTCACCCCAGGTCGGATTATTCGCAACGTCGAAAGTGGTATGGTAGCCCGCGCCCCAATAATAAAACATATTGCCCCATGATTGGTTCGAGGTCATCAAACAAAAGTTGTAAGGGCTGTAGTTATGGACTTCCACCATCAAACGATTAGATGCCTGGTCTGTTGGCATCGTGTTCATCAGATTGTTTGTTGCTACAATATCAGCTCCATTGGGGCCCTGGATTACAAGGGTTCGGTAACTGTTGTGCCCGCCGGTTGACCTCACTGCGTTGATAAAAGTTTGATGATAAGAAAGCAAAACGCTCATTGCAGCGGCTGTGGTTCCACCCGGTTCGTTCGTGCTGGCAAAAAGCAGGTGCTGGTCAAAACCACGCATTTGCGTTGCAATTTGCTCCCAAAGTGCCTTTTGTTTGGCATTAGTTGCAGCCTGCGCTGTGACCGTATCATTGCTCTGCAACCATCCGCCGTCCCAATGTATATTTAATATCACATACATGCCGTCGTTAACGCAGTATTGCACAACCTGCTGCACACGGGCAAGCCAGGCCGGGTCTATTTGCTCGGTTGATGTGTTTATTATATGTGAATAATCCCATTGACAAGGGATCCGTATGGCGTTAAAACCCCTTTGTTTATAGTTGTCAATGAGTGTTTGGGTGATCATTGGGTTTCCCCATCCCTGTTCGTTACCTGGTGCTTCCATTGTGTTGCCTATATTAACCCCTAACGTTATGTTTGCCGCAATTTGAGGTGCTGTGCTGGTCATTCCTGTTTGATCGGGCGCAATCGGATTAGTATTCCAACTCGGGTACGAAGCCAATGAATTACTAATGTTTTTTGAAATAAGCGGTTTGACAACCGGAGTAGCAATTTGTTGCTTCGTGCACCTTGTTAATCCAATGACTGCCAGAAGACATAAAAGATAGTTTGATATTTTCTTCATAAAAAAATGGTTAATGCGACTTATTAATTTGCCGCTATGAATAATTGGTTAATTGCAATTGAAGTATCAGGCAACCCGATAAACTGAGGATGCATATCTCATTTTCATTAGGTTTTACATATGATTAAATTTTATTTTACACAAGGCGAAAGGATAATTAATAAAAACAAATGCGCTTTAATAACAGGAAAACACAGCTGTTGGAACAACAGCAAAATTTTAGCTACTAATATTTTTAAGCATAACGGGTTTATTAATCTGGCAGTAAAACTATAGAAGGGACAAATGGAAGATGGGGTACAAAAATCAGAAAATAGCGTATGAAATGTTCAAAGTGAACAAAAACAACAGTTTACTTATTCTGAAAGCCCGGATCATATCATTCCATTGAACTGGCTAACACAAAATGAACAACCGGTTTGGCGAATTAATTGACAGGTGGTAACAAATAGCATCTTGAATATATTTGTTTGACTCAATGAAGTTGCCATTATGATAGGATATAGTTTGCCAGCTAATTTCTCGCGGGATTTTCAAAGGCAGTTTGGAGCAATGCCTCAAATTATTTAAACACTTTGCAGCAGTAATTTAATTTGTTTTTTTCGACAAAACAAGGAGCATCAAATCATTAATCTGACCCTCCCATTCTTGGAAACAATATAAAAGCATTGATTTTAAAGCACTTACAAAAGAATGGAAAGATGCCAAATTATTCTGTACCGTATTTGTGCCGGTTTAGAAAGAATACCACATCTCACACCATATAAATATTTATAAATCAGGCACTTATACAATACAAAAATCAAAGCAAATCTACAAAAGCGAGGAGACATAAAACAACTAAAGCCTTGATAATCAAGGCTTTAGTAAGTGATCCCATTAGGATTCGAACCTAAGACCTACAGATTAGAAATCTGTTGCTCTATCCAGCTGAGCTATGGGACCATCTGCGGATTTTTCCGCGGTGCAAAGATGCAAAAATCCAGTAAAACTGGCAACCACTTATTTTAAGTTTATTGTATATTTTTTTTCAGCCTACGGCTTTGAGGATTTAATGATCCTTCTGAATTTTGTGGGCCACCCACAATTTTTCTTCAGTTTTAGCCGATCCGGCAAGAAATAAAGAAGCGAAGTGACTTGTACTTAATCCAGTTTATAATGTCTTCTTCCGCTGTGATCTCTTAAAGTAATTGCATATTTCAAGCCCAAAGCATAATAATTATAAAAATAAAATGCGCTTGAATTATTGTCGTAATAACCGTCGAGGCCTCGACCACGGGTATAATTCAAGGTGTAGGTAAGGTCGGCTTTTAATAGCGGGCCGTCATCATTATTTATTAAATTAAGCTCATAACCAAGTTTAAAAGGAATGACGTGAAGTGTATTTTTTATCGGTCCGGCAGCCTGCAGTGTTGCAATATTCACATTTGTTATATTGTTGTTTAGCAAACCAAAGCCAGTTCCAATATAAACATGTCTGGCTGCATTCAAAAATCCACTTTGTTCATCTTCCAGAAAAGCACCAGCGTGCAACTCCAAGTTTAAAATCACAGCACGGTAACGGCTGTTAAAACTTTTAGGATTTCCAGTGTTTAAAGATGCACCTGCCAGCGAACCGGTTTGCATCTCGAAGTCTATATTGAGAAAAGAGAAAGGACAATAACCAGCATCGGCAAACCATGCAAATGTTGTTTTTTGCAATTGAGTGCCCGCATACGTTGTTGCAGCACCGCCGCCTGACCCAAAAGTGAGTTGCTGAAAACTACTTTGCGCTCTTAATTCAACCACAATAAACAGTAAAACGACTAATAAAACTACCTTATTCAAATTAACACTTTAAATTATTGGACCTGATTAACGTGCTGAATGTTCTTATTCCTATTTAGCAGTTAATTTCCGGCAATCATTTAAGCCATATTTACTGGTAAAAATATCAGTTCCACGTTAAATATCAGTTCCATGTTAAAAATAATTACGCCATTATATTTTGATAAAAATAACTAAATTAACGGTTTAAACTCATATTTATTTCATCGCCATAACCTGAATTTTAGAAAATGACAACACCTCCTGCCAAATGCCTGCTTGTTATCGGCAGGGCAGTCGGAAAAAACAAATACAACAAACAAATTTTCTTAGATAAATATTTGCCAAAAAAAACATATTATTGCAGTAATTATAAACTTGTGACTTAATAAAGCAGGTAAATTTATATGTAAATTTTACAGTTAATATTTTGATGAAAAGTATTGGCAATGCAGGTATTTTAAGTGAGAAATTGTTGAATAATTAAAAAAAAGAGTTAATTCTCAATTAAAAAACAGTTTTTTACTTTTTAAAAATGCAAAGTGTTTTTTTTACAATAAGTAAATCATACTTTTATCAAATTTTTTTAAATAAACTTAATTTATGATCATAATTGCTGACGGTGGCTCAACCAAAACAAACTGGTGCCTGGTTACCGAGGAAGGTAAAAAAGTGTACTTTAACACCGAAGGTTATAACCCCTATTTTTCAGGTACTGAGTATATTATTGAGTCGTTAGGGGAAACTTTACCGACTGACCTTGAAAAGGACAAAATTACCGAAGTTAACTACTACGGCGCCGGCTGCTCAACTGCCGAAATGCGTAAAATTGTTGAAGAAGCCATGAAGGTGGTTTTTCCAAAATCAAAGGTTTTTATTGGTCACGACCTGCTGGCAGCGGCCAGGGCTCTGCTTGGGAATAACGAAGGCTTTGCCGCAATTTTGGGCACAGGTACCAATACCTGCATTTATGATGGTAAAGAAGTTGTTCAAAACATTGATTCGGGCGCTTATATATTAGGTGACGAAGGCAGCGGTTGCCACATTGGCAAAAAGCTTTTAATTGATTATTTAAGAGGTTATATGCCCGAGGCCGTCCGCAAAAATTTCTGGGAAACCTACAAGCTTACGCCTGATGACATCAATGAAATAGTATATACCCAACCACGCGCTAATCGTTTTTGTGCAAGTTTTAGCAAATTTGTATATGATAGCCCGGTAAATATCGAATATTCACGCAACCTGGTACGCACCTCGTTCGAGGATTTTTTCCGTAACCTGGTTACTCATTATCCAAATTATCAAAAATATACCTTTAACTGTATTGGATCTGTTGGATATAACTTCAGAAATGTTTTAGAAGAACTTGTAGTTGAAAACGGGATGGTTGTTGGTAACATCATCCGCTCACCGATAGATAACCTTGTGAAATTCCATTTAGATCTCGCAACAAGCCAAATATAAATTAAGCTGAAAGCCTAAGGCAAAAAGCTTAAAGCAGGAAAAAAATAAAAAGCCGCGGTGAAATATGTTTCATCGCGGCTTTTTGAATTATATAATTTGAGAGCCCCAAAAAAAACTCTTCACCTTTCACCCTTTATCCCAAAGTAAGGTCATTATGAAAGATCTTGGCATATTTGCGACGGTCGAACTTATAAAGTTTAGCGGCACGGTATGACACACCTTTTTGTTTTTCGTCCAGTTCCTTTAAAAATCCGAAACTCAGCATTTTCTTTCTGAAATTTCTTTTATCCAATTTTTTATTCTCCACAGCCTCATAAAGCGACTGCAACTGGGTTAACGTAAATTTCTCAGGCAATAATTCAAATGCTATAGGCTGGTAATTTAACCGCCTTCGTATTTTATTGAAGCCTGTTTTAAAAATCTCCGAGTGGTCAAAGGCCAGTTTTGGCAATTCGTTTACCGGGTGCCAGATAGCTTTCCGCGCAAACTGAGTAACAGGCCGCAATTCTTTTTGCCCGTTTATGCGTATTAATGCATAATAAGCAACGGTTATTACCCGGCCCTGCGGGTGCCTGTTGACTTCGCCAAAGGTGTGAAACTGTTGCATGTGCAAATCGCGCAAGCCGGTAAGTTCGTATAAAATACGCTCGGCAGCATCATCAATGCTTTCATCCTGCTCAACAATATAACCCGGCAGGGCAAGCCAATCCTTAAAAGGCTCCTCATTACGTTCAATGAGCAATATTTTAAGCTCTCCTGCTTCAAAACCAAATATTACACAGTCAATTGAAAAAACTGACTCAAATGTAGGTAGCTTTACTTCTTCCAAACGTCGATAAATATTAGGTTGATAATTATAATTTAAAATGGTTAACGGCTAAAGTAAAAAAAATAAATTAAATTTAATAGTGTAATTTTCACACAGTATATTCGTGGCTGAAAAAATTTGTGTAAAGATGCGTAAAATTTCGAAACTCGCAGTACTTACATCAGGCGGTGATGCACCAGGAATGAACCCCTGCATCAGGGCTGTAGTGCGTACTGCCATATATAATGGGTTAGCGGTAACAGGGATCAGGCGGGGTTATCAGGGTCTTATTGAGGACGATATGTTTGATATGGAGGCGCGATCTGTAAGCAATATCTTAAATTTAGGCGGTACCATTTTAAAGACCGCACGTTGTTTACCTTTCCGTACCGAAGAAGGTATGGAAACTGCATACCAAAATTTAAAAAAACGCGAAATTGACGCTCTTGTGGTAATTGGTGGCGACGGTACCTTTACCGGCGCGCTTCGTTTTTCACAAAAACACCCTGATATTGCTGTGATGGGCGTACCAGGCACTATAGATAATGACCTGTACGGCTCAACCTACACACTTGGCTTTGATACGGCCACAAATACCGTAATTGAAGCAATTGATAAAATACGTGATACTGCCGATGCGCATGACCGTTTATTTTTTGTTGAAGTAATGGGCCGCGATTCGGGCGCTATCGCGTTGCGGGCAGGTATTTCTTGCGGAGCGGAAGCAATTTTATTGCCGGAAAAAGCAACTGCCATTGATGATCTTATTGAAAATTTAAAAAATGGTCAGCACAACAAAAAATCATCCAGTATAGTAATTGTTGCCGAGGGTGATAAGAATGGCGGGGCTTACGATATTGCAAAAAAAGTACAGAAAGAAGTAAAGTTCTACGATGTAAAAGTTACCATATTAGGTCACCTGCAACGGGGTGGCAGTCCATCAGCATTTGACCGTATATTGGGGAGCCGTTTAGGTTTTGCAGCAGTAAACGCTTTATTAAAAGGCAACTCCCAGATGATGGTAGGCTTGCAGGCCAATCTGATTAAAATGACCTCTCTTGAGGAAGCGCTAACTCAACACCAATTTAAACTGGAAGAAGACCTGATGCAGATGGCTGAAATACTTTCAATCTAAATAAATGATCGCAGTTGTATATAGCGGATCAAACCATGCGGAATGGCGACTGGCTGAAAAAGACCGGGTAGTGGCCACTTTTAAAACTGGTGGTATAAATCCCTATTTTGATGACGAAAAACGAATCATCCAACTGCTCAGCAAAAACATTAACCTGATACATCATGCCGAAGAAATAAAAAAAATTTATTTTTTCGGAGCCGGCGCTTCATCTGCTGAACTTAAAGCGGTGGTTTATAATGCATTGTCGGCTTTTTTTAAATACGGCAAAGTTACTGTTGAACACGATATAGATGCCGCAGCTATTGCTTGCTGTAAAAACTCGCCGGGAATAGTCTGTATTTGCGACAGCGGTTCAAATGCGGCATGGTACAATGGTAAAAAAATAAGTCCCAATAATTATGGCCTTGGTTATATACTGGCCGATGAAGGTTCGGGAAACTGGCTCGGGCGGCAACTGATAAAGGGCTTTATGAGCCAAACACTTCCGGAAAATATCCTCAAAAAGTTTTTGCTGCGCTATGACCTCGATCGGAAAACACTTTTAGAAAAAGTTTACCGGCAAAAGCATCCAGCTTTGTTTTTAAGTTCATTTACAGAGTTTTTTGCAGACAATGTTGAAGATAATTATATAAGTGATATCATAAAAGATGGCTTCCGGTTGATGGTAAATACTTATTTATTACCCTTACATGATGAACATCCCGATGCTTTTTTGTACTTTGCAGGCTCTGTTGCAGCAAGCTTTCAAAACCATTTATATGAAGCTGCTGCCGATGCAAAACTAAAAATTGCAACTATCATAAAAGAACCTATAAACAATTTATTAACATACTATTCAAGTAAAAATTAGAAAAATCATGAAAATAGGAATTAACGGTTTCGGCCGTATTGGCCGCCTGGCATTCAGGGCCGCAATTGAAAGACCCGACATTGAAGTTGTTGGTATTAATGACCTTGTTGAGCCTGATTATATGGCTTACATGCTAAAATACGATTCAACTCACGGACCTTTCAAAGGCACTATTGCTGTTGAAGGTGGTCATTTGGTAGTAAACGGTAAAACTATCCGTGTTACTGCAGAAAAAGACCCAGCAAACCTAAAATGGGGTGACGTAGGAGCAGAAGTTGTAATTGAATCAACCGGTTTATTTTTAACCCAGGAAACCGCTCAAAAACATATCGACGCAGGCGCTAAAAAAGTCGTAATGAGCGCGCCTGCAAAGGACGACACCCCTACTTTCGTAATGGGCGTTAACCATAAAGACTTAAAGGCCGACCAAACTATCGTTTCAAACGCATCATGTACTACCAATTGCCTTGCTCCTATCGCAAAGGTGTTAAATGATAATTTTGGAATTGAAGAAGGCTTAATGAGCACCATACACGCGGTTACTGCAACTCAAAAAACTGTTGACGGCCCATCGCACAAAGACTGGAGAGGTGGCCGTGGCGCTTACCAGAACATCATCCCTTCTTCAACAGGTGCAGCTAAAGCTGTAGCACTTGTTATACCTGCTCTTAAAGGCAAGTTAACAGGTATGTCGTTCCGTGTTCCGGTTCCGGACGTATCGGTAGTTGATTTAACCGTGCGTTTAAAAAAACCTGCTACTTATGCTGATATTAAAGCGGCTATGAAAGCAGCTTCTGAGGGCGCTATGAAAGGCATTTTGGGCTACACTGAAGACGAAGTAGTATCAGAAGATTTTAAAGGTGACGCACGCACATCAATTTTTGATGCAAAAGCAGGCATAGCTTTAAATGATAACTTTGTAAAAGTGGTATCATGGTACGATAACGAATGGGGATACTCCAACAAGTTGATCGACCTGGTACAGGAATTGGGGAAATTGTAATTTCAATTAACTCAAAATATGGGAAAGCCCTCCGCAAACCGGAGGGCTTTTTTGTGCCGCAATATTTTTTATCACAAACAATATTGTCCTAACTATTAAATCAATTGTTGCAGCAATAGGGAAACAGAAAAAATTATAATCAATTCTATTGCATGGTATTAAACTTATTATTTACCTTTATTTTGCAATTCAATACCCCATCCTCCTTTTATAAATTAGTTTTTTGTTGAACATGGAATTATCACAGTTTTCTAATGTTACTTTACAAAGCAACCTTTTATCATTAAACTCAATAACTAAATTTTTATGGAAACAAAACCAACAACTAAGTACTTTGCCGAGTTGCTCGGCACTTTCGTCCTGGTATTTATGGGTACGGGGAGCGCGGTAATTGCCGGCGGCCACATTGGATTCGCGGGTATTGCCTTTACATTCGGTCTTGCCGTTTTGGTGATGGTGTATGCCATCGGACCAATTTCGGGCTGCCACATTAACCCGGCTATCACCATTGCCATGCTGGTGGCCGGAAAGATCAGCGTAAAAGACTCCATCGGATATATCATTGCCCAAATTATAGGAGCTATCCTTGCCTCGGCTTTGCTACTGGTGATTGTTAAAGGACTACCCGGTTATGACATTGCGGTTAATGGCCTTGGCCAGGATGGGTATGGCATCCATTCACCTGATAAGTACAGCATGCAATCAGGACTGATCACTGAAATTGTGCTCACGTTTATTTTCCTTATTGTCATTTTTGGTGCTACTGCAAAAAGCGCTGCGCCCGGCTTTGCAGGTGTTGCAATTGGTTTAGCCCTGGTTATTATCCATCTGGTCGGCATACCTGTAACAGGCGTATCGGTTAACCCCGCACGCAGTATAGGGCCTGCTTTAATGGTTGGCGGCGACGCACTCTCGCAATTATGGCTCTTTATTGTTGCGCCGATTGCAGGAGGCGTACTTGCAGCTATAGTATGGAAAATGTTTGGGAGAGAATAAAAAAAGGAGAATTGCAGTAGCTGAAATAAAAAAACGGAAAGCCCAAAGGAGAAAGCAAAGAAGCTTTTTGCTTTGGGCTTTCTGCTTTTGGATAATTTTACATTAACTCTTTATCCTTTTTTTCGTGATAAGTTTTGTAAGCGAGGTAGTAAAAAAACAGGCACATAATCAAATTCAATACAATTCCTGTAAACTTAAATACCGGGTATTCAATAACGATTTGAAAAATGATCAGAATTAACGCAAGCGTTCCAGCGATGAGATATAGGATCAAAAATTTGGGGTTCATATTAACGGGATTAATTTAACCATACAATAGCGTTCGGACACGCTTTGTTAATGATTGTAAATAATTAGCCCAAAGATAGTTAATTACTAATGTTGGAGCACAGCAAATTATTGCAATTAATAATTTGAAACATTAGTACGCTGGTAATTTTGTTGCGGTTTAGTAGCTCTTTCTGGCGGGTAGGTTTTATAGGCGAGGAAAAAAAACACCATATCGGGAATTGTAATAACCAAAACGTCAATGGGATTAATATCAGGAAATGTTAGCACGGTATTATAACCAAGTAATCCTAATCCTGCGATGCCAATAAGTATAAAAACAACACGTAATAAAGCATTCATAAAGCAACAAAATTTAAATAATCCGACTTAAAAATTTTAAAGCAACATTATGCTTTTGCGTTATTATCGCAAAAAGGATGCCCGTTTTAAAAGGCGATCAGTTTTTTTGAAATAAAAATCAGATGGCGTTTTTCAAAGAAAAAACCTTGTCTGATTAAATAAAAAAAATATTATTATTTACTGCCGGAGAATTCCAAAGATGCCAAAAAACAGCGATTAAAACACCATCGGCGAAGATTCAGGGTAATTAAAAAAGGGTTTTAAAGACAATCTTATAAACCAGCATTGCATTAATGCCATTGAACAATAAAACTGACAGTCAAATAGCCTTCGAGCTACAAAAGTTCATAGAGCATTCGCTTACAAACACTGTTTTAATCACAAATTAAATCAGTTTTGCCTTCTAACATTACTTTCTGCGGGGTAAGTTTTGTATGCAAGGAAGAAAACTACAAGGTCAGGGACTGCAATCAATAAAACTAAGGCAGGATTAAGCCCGTCAGCGCCATACGCAGCGAAGTTTACAATTAAATGAAATAACAAATATGCCAATCCGGTAAAGCCCAGGAGCAAATAAATAGAACGATATTTTGGATTCATAACTTAAAAGCGACTGTTTTATAAAGTCAACGCCTCTTTTACGCTGTCGTTATAAAAAAGTTATAATAAAATTAAATTATGATCCAAAATAAATCGTTATTTTTTTATTTTTTCAATTCATATTTTGGTGGCACAACTTTTACCCTTTTAAATATGGTTGCCCCCAAAGGTGGTAATGTTATTTTAATCGAATTTTCCCTTCCATGCCAGTTCACCGTTTCCGTGCTGACAGGTGCCGGATTTTCAAGCCCGCTCCCCCAGAATTTGGCTGCGTCCGAATTAAATATTTCAGCCCAAGTACCAGTTTTATGTACCCCTACCCTGAAATTATAATGCGGTATAGGTGTCATATTTAAAACAACAACCAGGTCATCCGCCGGATCATGTCCCTTACGATTATATATAAGAACCGAATCGTTTGAATTTCCTCCGTCAACCCATTCAAAGCCCTCACCTTCGAAGGCCCGTTCATACAATGCAGGTTCGTCCTTATAAAGTTGGTTCAAAGTTTTTACCGCTTCCTTTATACCCTGGTGGTTTGGATATTCGAGCACATGCCAGTCTAAAGAGTTTTGAAAATTCCATTCATTTCCCTGGCCAAATTCAGCACCCATAAAAAGCAACTTTGTACCCGGGTGGGTAAACATATAGCTGTATAGCAACCTTAAATTGGCAAACTGCTGCCACTCATCACCCGGCATTTTACGCAGCATTGACCCTTTTCCATAAACAACCTCATCATGCGAAAATGGCAGCATAAAGTTTTCGGTAAAAGCATAGATCAAACTGAAGGTGATCTGGTTATGATGATATTTACGGTATAAAGGATCGGTTGAGAAATACTTGATAGAATCATGCATCCAACCCATCATCCATTTCATACCAAACCCCAGTCCGCCTGTGTAAACAGGGCGGCTTACCCCGGTAAACGAAGTAGACTCCTCTGCGATAGTTTGAGTATCAGGAAAATGACTGTAAACCGCCTCATTAAATTCTTTTAAAAACGAAATAGCTTCCAGGTTTTCATTCCCGCCATAAACGTTGGTTTCCCACTCGCCATGGTTACGGGAATAATCAAGGTATAGCATGGAAGCTACCGCGTCAACACGTAAACCATCAACGTGATACCTGTCGAGCCAAAATAAGGCATTACTTATTAAAAACGCACGTACCTCGTTGCGTCCGTAGTTAAATATGTACGATTTCCAGTCAGGGTGAAATCCCTTACGGGGATCGGCATGCTCAAACAGATGCGAACCATCAAATTTATATAAGCCATGTGCGTCACCAGGGAAATGCGAAGGAACCCAATCCAATATGACGCCTATACCGGCCTCATGCAACTGTTCTATAAGGGACATCAACTCCTGCGGCGTACCATATCTGCTCGATGCCGCGTAAAACCCGGTGATCTGGTATCCCCAGCTCGGATAATAAGGGTGTTCCATTATCGGCATAAACTCCACATGGGTAAAACCCATTTCCTTTATATAAGGTACAAGCTTGTCAGCAAGCTGTGTGTAGGTTAAAAACTCATCGGGGCTCTCCACGCTTCGGGCCCACGAGCCGATATGCATCTCGTACACAGAATAAGGGCGGCCTAATGCATTGTGCCCGTAGCGACTTGCCATCCAGTCGCCATCTTTCCACTCGTAAAAAGTATCGGCTACTATCGAAGCAGTATGAGGGGCAACTTCCCAGCGCAGGGCAAATGGATCGGCTTTTTCAAGATCCTCACCTGTAGTGGAATTTATAAAATATTTATAGGTTTCGCCGTTGCCTACATTCGGGATAAATCCTTCCCAGATACCTGAACCATCCCAACGAACATTTAATGGATGTGAACTGCGGTTCCACCCGTTAAAATTTGCAATAACAGATACATAATGCGCATTTGGTGCCCAAACAGCAAAATACGTTCCTACAACGCCATTAAATTCAATGACGTGCGAGCCTAACTTTTCATATAACTTATAATGCTTTCCTGATTTGAATAAGGAAATGTCAAAATCGGTAAAACGACTGTAAACCTCAACGTTCTTCAACGAACTACCGGTAGCTACCCCGTTATCTGAGGATTGCTTTTTTTCTTTTACCGGCGAACCTGCGGGTTTTTTTACCGTTTTTTCCGCCACCGGTTTCTTAACGGCGGATTTAACCTTTTTTTCACTGGCAGGTTTGCCAGGTGTTTCATTGCCGGTGTCAATTTTACTTTTTGCCATATATTTTGTGCCTGCAGGCCTTGTTAACTGTTAAATTTTTCTATTTCAAACAATACTTGTTGTATTCCCTTTAATGGGATCCTTATCCAATCCGGGCGTCCGTTAAGTTCATATCCAAGTTCATATACCGATTTTTCGAGCAAGTGTAATTGCAATAAAAAATTAAGTTCGGTTCTACTGCCAAATATAACCGATATATCGCCCATAGTTTGCATATATGAATCCAAATAAGCATCGGTTATTAATCTATACCACCTGTCGGCGGCTTTTTGTAAGCGCAAGGGGTTAATACCCTTGGTTTCGGTACTAAAATAAAGTTTGGCACAAACCGCATAGTGGAACGAACGGATCATTCCGGCAACGTCCTTAAGCGGAGAATGCTTTATTTTACGATCGGTAATTGAACTTTCGGGTTCTCCCTCAAAATCAATCACCAGGTAAT
>Ga0364867_10090_pt1 | contig 61633 bp, 52 predicted proteins | sample ExccelAu500001D4_3_FD_206915 | JGI IMG/M metagenome (GOLD analysis project Ga0364867, IMG submission 206915) | Enriched cells from Trout Bog Lake Hypolimnion, Wisconsin, USA - BchlTB.Aug13.5000.01.D4 | ecosystem: Environmental > Aquatic > Freshwater > Lake > Hypolimnion/Profundal zone | place... | reverse complement strand
ACCTTACCTAAAAAGGCCGGGCAGTTTTCATTTGCTCCGCCGCAAACGGTAATCACATAATCCCATTCCTCGTTTAAATACAAATCAACGGAGTCTGAGGTGTGGTGACTGATGTCGATTCCGGCCTCTTTCATGACGGCGACTGCCTTGACATTAAGTTTTCCCGAAGCTTCGGTGCCGGCCGAGCAAACAGTAAGATTTGAATCGAACGATTGCAGAAAGCCATGAGCCATCTGGCTGCGGCAACTGTTCCCGGTGCAAAGGATTAATATCTTCATTTTATGTTTTTTATGTGGTTATTGGATAATGAGGCGCTTATGTAATCTTACGAGTAATTCAAAATTTTATCGGAAGTATTGTCGAAATATTACATTACCGAATTGAATAATTAGTTCATTTACAGCAAAATCCTTCAGGCATCCCGATCTCATTCAGAAATTCAGTGAGGATTGTTTTCATCTCCTGAATCTTTTCATAATCCAGACAATAGTTGGTTTTTACCCCCTCCACATGACCCTGAATCAAACCTGCATCTTTAAGTTCCCTAAGATGCTGGTTAACTGTTGTCCGGCTCAGTGGCAACTCCTCTGAGATGTCGCCTGATATGCACATTTTTGTTTCGGCCAGAAACTGGATGATTTGAAGACGCGCCGGATGGGCCAAAGCTTTGAATAAATTTGCCTGCCTCTGCAATACTTCGGTGAAAAGTTCTGTTTTTGAGACTACCATAATTTCTGCTTTAATTATGGCGTAAATATACGTCAAATAATAATGCGACGTATATTTACGTTATATATTTTTATTTTTTTTGTTGTCAGAAAGTTTCCAGGCATTTCGGTTCCAATTAATGGAAGGTCAGCTAATCTTGGACTCCAGAATTTATTATAGTGGTATATTCGATTTGGTAAGAAGCAACTAATCAATTTGGTGAATTGATTAGTTAATTGATAATCAATTACTTTATGGTTTCCTAAAACTGCAGAAGATAAATTGTTGGATCGTATCAAAAGGGGTTTTGTGCTCAATGGTAATACACTTAATCTTTTCAAAAGAAACTTTCAACAGTTCAGTCATTGAAGTTTCGGAATATTGTTTGATTTCTATGCCGCTGCATTTTTTGGGTCCCTGCTCCGAAAAAGTTCCAAGGACTAAGATTCCCGAGTGGTTAATGCTTTGTTGCACGGTATTGATATAGTTTTGAATTTCATCTTCCTTTGTCAGGAAATGAAAAGCAGCTCTGTCGTGCCAGAAATCATACCGTTCCGTTGGTTCAAATGTTGCAGCATCCTCAACTATCCATTTAACCAATCCTGAACGGTCGCCTAACCTCGATTTGGCACGCTCAAGAGATGATTCCGATATATCGAGTACTGTAATGTCTTTATAACCCCGGTTAAGCAGGTGATCAACCAAAAAGCTGTCACCACCCCCGATATCAATGATTTTTGCCTCTTTGGGGACGTCATACTGCTCAAAAAAACTTAGTGATGTAACAGGCGTGGGCTGGTACCAGCTCACTTCATCGGGCTTTTTGGTCTGATAGATTTGTTCCCAATGGTTCTTCCTGTCGAACTCTTCCATAATCATGTGAGGTCAATATTTTTAAGTTCAATGTAAATCAATTTTCCTCACTAATGTCTTTAAATTAGGTGGTTTTCTGTGGGAAAGTGTAATGCTTTCCACATCATGAATCCGCCATCCAGGCTGGCGAGGTCCTTAAATCCATTTTCAGATAAGAATTTGGCTACTTTTGAGCTACGAACTCCTCCCTTGCAAACCACAATTATTGGTTTGTCTGTTGGAATCTGATCGAGTTCGACAGTTATCTGCGACATTGGCAGGTAGATAATTTCTTTAAAATCAATGGTTTCTATGGCATATTCGTATTCTTCCCGGACATCCAGGAGTATAGCTTCGCCAATTTTTACGGATTCGAGGGCATCTTTAGGCCGGATATGTTTAACCCCCTCAATATGAAACTCCTGAAAGTATGGTCTGTCTGATGTATTCATTCCTGATTGAATATTATTTAGGATACCGGATCCTTATACAAAGGTAAGTAAATAGATTAATTACTTTTGTGTTGAATAATCACTCTTAGAGTAGGACCATGGGAATTCTTTTTGCCATAGTTATTTTCCTTAGTTGGGGCATTCACCTGATTTATATGCTTTTGCATGTGCCGGTGGATCCTGGGAATATAATGTTTTGGGTTCATCTCTTTTTGCAGATCTGGTTATTTACCGGACTTTTTATAACTGCTCATGATGCCATGCACAGCAGTGTTTCAAAAATCAGATTCATCAATAACGGCTTCGGTGCTGTGGCATCTTTTCTTTATGCCGGGCTTTGGTATCCTAAACTTCTGCAAAAGCACAAACTACACCATCTTTATCCGGCTACAGATCGGGATCCTGATTATACAACAGGTAACCAGAATTTTTTTGTTTGGTGGTATCGATTTATGCGTCAGTATATTACTATTTGGCAATTTTTAATAATGGCGATCTTGTTTAATATAGGAATGCTGTGGTTCGATGAGAAGCGATTGATTTTTCTATGGGTGATTCCTTCAATCGCATCAACTTTTCAATTGTTTTATTTTGGAACTTTTGTGCCTCATCGATTACCTCACTCCGAAGAAATGGGCCGGGATATGTCACGATCACAGCATAAGAATCATTTTGTGGCTTTGATAACCTGCTTTTTCTTTGGCTATCACTTCGAACATCACGCTTTTCCCCGGACACCATGGTGGCAGCTATACCGGGTTAAAAAGTGATTGATTTTAAATCTTAGATTGTGAATTCCCGCTTATTGAAACCCTCTTGAAATTACTTTTGCCAAAGGACGATTAGTTCGTTTCTCCGGCTTTAAAGATGGTCCAGGGTTCTGCCGGACGGTCCTCTATTAGTCCATTCATCCAGTCAAACTGGGGATGTTCTTCCAGGTATTTATTCTTGTTAAAAGCCAATCCGCAAGCTGATCCCCAGCGTGCAAAAAATGTCATATCTCTTGCCATCTTTGAATCAACTACCTTTCCGTCAAGGGTCCCCTCCGGGTTAAAGGGAATGTCATTGCCAATGAACTGGGGATCGATCTCCTCATGACCACATAGAGTTCGGCTTCCAGGATTTATTTTCTTCAGGTAAGTGTCGTAGTGGTCAGCTTCGAAGGCTTCAGCAAGTTTTATATTGATTTTTCCGGTATTCTGGCTCATCAGTTGTTTCCACCGAACACGTCGGGCAACCGATGAATTCTTAATGTTTGTCTCATTGGTCGTGGTTTCAAAGCGGAGGATTTTAAGGTTTTCTGCCACATTTGATCCAACGAAGTAACCGTCTTTAGTTCTCTCAAATCCAATATATTTCAATCCGAGCTCAAGCCGTGCAATTTCATTAGTATTAATATCCCCAATCAGCCAGGCATTTGCATAGCCTCCATTATTGTTTTTCTTCATCATATCGCACCATTCATTGATATTTGAGGCATACTGGGTAGCATGGCGCATCCTCGAAAATTCCGGATCACCTTTAGGATCAAAAGGGAAGAAACCGCCAATGGTTGTCTCGGAACCAACCAGGCCCGCATTCGTAATAAAGAAATCGGTTTCACTATGGATAAATCCGCTTACGGATTGCATCAGAATACGATGCCCTTTTTCGGGAAGGATATCCAGAATTACATTGCAGTAAGGATTATAATAGTTGTCCATGGTGTTGTGTCCAAGGACAATCTTCCCGTCAGAAGTCATATGGCCTGTAGCAATAAAAGAGCTGCACGACAATCTTGGCCGAATAATTGAGTGTGACCGCATGGAATCCTTCACCGTAGGCCACCAATAGGAAATTAATTCAATATATCCGTTAAGCGCTACCAATTCATCGCGGTTGGTCTCCGCCCCATTGCTCCTCATCCCTTCAACAATACCATCAATTTCAGCCAGGTTCTCAGAGTCAATTTTTGGGGTAAGCATCTCGGCGGCCTTTCGGGTTAGCCATTTCCAATCCATTGCGGTCTGATAATTCCAACTTGTACTGAGCATCCGGATAGCCTGTTCAATCTCTTTTGTCATCAAATAACCATGCTGGAATCCCCGTTCGCGGGGAGAACCTTCGATGTGGAGGTAAGTCCATCCATTTTTTTGGTGACGGTTTGCCTTTGAGAGCCAGATTTTCTTTTCGCTGTCGAGCTGCGCACTGGTCTGAGAATAAGCCAGACTGGCACACCAAAACAGGGAGAGGAAGATGAGAATTCTCATTTGAAAATAGATTAATTTACTGATAATTAGATTTTTGATTGGGAATTCCATTTCTGAACAGATTCTGCGTTTCTGATATTGGCAAAATCTTTTGCCTCTGAAGTGTAAATATAAGCCATCTCCGTTTTGAAGTACTCAACGATTTTCCCACGCACCATTTTTAGGGTACTGTTTAATAAATGGTTATGTTCAGTAAAGGCTTCAGGAAGGATCATAGTCGCTGCCGGCAGCCACCTCTCGGGGAACAGACCTTCAAATTTGCCCCCTTTTCGGTAAGCATCAATTTCCTGTTTTAAGATGTCAATCGACTTATTAATCCCTTCCTGGCTGGCTGGATTAATATTTTGTTTGTGCAATGCCTGGTTTATAGCAGAAATGTTCGGCACAATTAACGCAACTGTGTATGGATTTTGATTGTTATAAAGCATCGCCTGTTCAATATAGGATGACTGATCGACTATTGCCTCTTCGATCCCTTCAGGACTGAATTTTTCTCCGTCATTGCCAATTAAAAGGCTCTTGAACCGCCCTAAAACATAAACATAACCGTCTGGTGACACGTAACCTAAATCTCCGGTATATAACCAACCGTCTTTTAAGGTTTCTGCGGTGGCTTTATCGTTTTTCCAATAACCTTTCATGATGTTTTCCCCTTTGGCTACAATTTCCCCCTTTTCTCCGACAGGAACTTCTTTGCCATTTGCATCAAGTATCTTTATTTCCAGGTATTTGACACATTTCCCGGATGATCCGAACTTGACTGTCTCGGGCGAATTGGCTGATATTACCGGTGCAGCCTCGGTCAGTCCATAACCTTGATAAACAGGGGTTCCAATCGCATAAAAGAACCGCTGTAACTCAATATCCAACAAGGCGCCGCCCCCGATAAAGAATTTAAGGTTGCCACCAAAGGCCAGTCTCACTTTCGAAAAAATAATTTTATCCAACAACAGGTATTCAGGCTTCAGCAGAGCCCGCCAGCCTTTACCCCTGTTCCACCCTTCACCGTTGTAGAGATAGGCTACCTTTAATCCATGGTTAAATAGAATCTCAGTAATCTTTCCTTTCGCCTGGATCCCTTTTTCGATACTTTTCCTGAAATTCTTCGACAATGCCGGTACACTCATCAGAATATCAGGCTTAAATTCCTGAATATTAACAGGTACATTTCGGAGAGTTTCCATAGGTGTTCTTCCTATCTGAGCCGAGCCAATGGAGGCACCTTTATACATGAAGGTGTAAAGACAAGCGGTGTGAGCAAATGAATGGTCCCAGGGAAGGATTGCCAGAGTTTTGTAATTCTCGTCAATATCCAGTATTGTATTGGCCTGAACAACATTTGCAGCATAATTAAGATGGCTGAGCATGATTCCTTTGGGATCGGCGGTTGTTCCTGAAGTGTAGGAAATATTAGCAATGTCGTCAGGCTGAATACCTTTCCAGACCTTTTCAAATTCGCCGAATTTCTCTGCCGAATTAAGGAAATCTACACCAAGTTTTTGTACTTCTGAAAACTGCAGATCTTTAGGTCCGTTAGCCTTATAGGGGTCAAGATGGATAATGTATTCTATTTCAGGAATTTCACCGAGGATTTCGTTAATCTTGGAGACCTGCCCTGAGGAGACTATCACCATTCTTGATCCGGAATGATTTAACCGGAAACTTAACTCCGGTGCTTCAAGTTTTACAGAAAGTGGAACGTTGACCGCCCCGCAGTATAAGATGCCTAATTCACTCACCAGCCAGTTATTCTTCCCCTCTGAGAGCAATCCAACCCTTTCCCCCTTTTTTAATCCAAGAGACAATAACCCGGCTGCAAATTCGTAAACCTGCCTGCGGATTTCCTGGTAGGTTGAAGGTAAATAACGATCTTTAGGCTTTTCCCAAAGCAGCGGATTATTAGGGAATTTGGCTACACTAGTTTCAAATAGTTCGATCAGCGTTCTCATTCTTAAATTTTAATCAGTACGAATTTTAAGGGGAATATGACAAGCAATCTCATGTTCCGGCGCGGCGGCCAAATATAACAAAGTCTGAATACTGAAGGTTCAGTATTTAATTGAATTGGCTAGTTTATTTATTTCGTTCCGAATTTGTAAATGGTTTTTGACTTAAATGTCTCACCAGGCTTTAGAAGGGTGGTTGGAAATTCAGGATGGTTCGGAGAATCCGGAAAGTGTTGTGTCTCAAGGGCCAGACCCGAATATTTGGTGAATATCTCACCGTTTTTCCCTTTTATTTGAGGAATATAAAAGCCTGTATACAATTGTATTCCAGGTTCTGTGGTAAATACTTCCACTGTTCTTCCTGATGATTCCTCAGATAAAAGAGCTGCTTTGACGAGCTTTTTACCTGGGTTATCCAACACAAAATTAAGATCGTAACCATCTGGTAATGCATCGATGCGTGAGCCGATGGTGGCTGGCGTAGTAAAATCAAAGGGAGTCCCGGCAACGTCGGCAATTGCACCGGTCGGAATTAACTCCTGATCATTCACCGTTTTGGTTTTTGCAGGAACATAGAGCGAATGTCCAAGTATATCTCCTCCTTGTTCTGAAAGATTAAAGTAGGTATGATTTGTCAGATTTATAATAGTCTCTCTGTCAGTAATCGCCTTGTAGTCAATATGCAATTCATTTTTGTGATTTAAGGTGTAAGTCACTGTGACGTCAAGGTTGCCTGGGAAACCCTCTTCCATGTGAAGGCTGCGGTATTTCATCTCCACACCGACCAAATCCGGTTTCTCGATCTTTTTAGGAACCCAAATCACTTTATCGAATCCGGTAATTCCGCCATGAAGACAATTGTTGCCATTATTAATTGGCAACGTGTATTCTGTTGGCCCGATGGAGAATTTTCCTTTTGCAATGCGGTTTGCATATCTACCTGTAATACAGCCGAAAGATGGGCAATTTTCAATATAGGAATCGGTCAGGTAGTCTTCCAGTGATTTAAAGCCCAGCACAATATTTGCCTTTTTTCCGAATTGATCAGGTGTTTTGACTGAAGTTATTATACCACCGTAATTCGTAATCTTGATGGTAATCCCGTGATCGTTGCGTAGGGTATAAAGAAAGATTTTTTCGCCTCTGCGGCCATTCCCGAAAACTTCGCGTTTGAGTTCCATAAAAAATGAAATTTAGTTTTGTTACAAACGTAAAGAATAAATACAAAAAAAACATAATTTTAACCCTGAAAACAAATCTACCGTGCATATAACCGATATCTTCAATATTGATGAATCTGCAGGAATACCCAAATACCGACAAATTATCAATTCGGTATTTACCGCTATTGACCAGGGAATATTGAAGAAGGGTGATAAACTGGCCTCAATCAATCAATTCTGCAGTGCTTTCTCCCTTTCACGCGATACCGTGATGCAGGCATTTAATGAATTAAGAAGCAGTGGTGTTGTGATTTCGGTTCCAGGAAAGGGATATTATATAGATCGTACCGAACTTAATTTCGGCAAACAAATTTTTCTCCTGTTTGATGAGCTAAATGTGTTCAAGGAAGATCTGTACACCTCATTCCTTAAACACCTGGCTGACCGCGCTAAGGTTGATATCTATTTCCATCATTTTAATTATCAGGTATTTAAAGAGTTAGTTAAGGGGGCGGTCGGAAAATATAATGCGTATATCCTGATGCCTGCAACCTTCAATAATTCCATTGATATTGTTCGTCAGCTTCCAGCTGATAAAGTGTTTATTCTCGATCGGCTAAAGGCGGATTTGACTGACTATCCTGTTATTTACCAGGATTTTGAGAGGGATGTTTACGAAGGGATGATGGCCGGCAAAAAACTATTTTGTAAATATCGCAAACTTATCATGGTTTTCCCGGGCGGGAAAGAGCCCGGCGAAAGGGTCACCGGATTTAAGCATTTTTGCACAGAATTCGGTCTGGATTCCGAAATTATTCACTCAGTTGAAAAACGGATGGTGCAGAAAGGGGAGGCCTATCTGGTCGTATCAGACCGAAACCTTGTGCGCATTGTAAAGACTGTGGCATCAATGAACCTGATTCTGGGTCAGGATGTAGGTCTTGTTTCATTTAATGACACCATGCTCAAAGAGGTCGTTGCAGGTGGAATTACAACCATTTCAACTGATTTTGTTGAAATGGGAAGAGGCTTGTCTGAGATGGTTCTGACTCACGAAAAATCAAAGATCAGGAATCCTTCAAAGATTATCCTAAGAAAATCACTTTAAAAAGTGTTTTAAAACATATTTTTAAAACAGGTATTTTGCAGACAAAATATTCTACATTTGCCCCTACCAGTACCTACCAGTTGAAACATTAATTTTTTAAATTATGACTATCGAACAGCTCAAAGCAAAATTTATTGAAAAATATGGAGAAGGTGAAATAAGTGGCTATTTTTCACCCGGTCGTGTAAATTTAATAGGTGAACATACGGATTACAATGGTGGTTTTGTTTTCCCATGTGCCTTAAGTTTTGGAATCTACTGTCTGATCCGGACCACAGACCGTAAGACAGTCAGATTTGCTTCACTGGATATGTCTTTTGAGACAGAAGTCAAGGTTGAGGATTTGAATAAAGCCATCGGCAAGGAGTGGGTGAATTACCCTATCGGCGTTTTTGCCCAGTTTATGAAAAAGGGGCTGACTTTTGATAAAGGTGCAGATCTGTTATTTTATGGAGATGTACCAACAGGAGCAGGATTATCCTCTTCTGCCGCACTTGAGGTGGTCACGGCAGTGGTTATTAATGATATTTTTGGTTTCGGCATTGACCGGGTAGAACTGGCCAAAATGGGACAAAAGGCAGAACACGAATTTGCTCTGGTGAATTGCGGAATCATGGATCAGTTTGTCTCTGCCATGGGGAAGAAAGATCATGCCGTCTTTCTCAATTGCGACACATTGGCTTACGATCTGGTACCCGTCAGGCTGGATGGAATTAAAATAGTAATCAGCAATACGAATAGTCCACATAAACTGGACTCCGGAAAGTATAATGAACGGGTTGCAGAATGTCATGCTGCAGTGAAAGCGATCCAGCCATATCAGCATATATCAGCTTTGGGAGAGATCTCCTGGTCCGATTTTTTAAAAGTGGAGGATAAAATTGAAAACGAAACCGTTCGCAGAAGAGCCAGGCACGTAGTAAGCGAAATCAAAAGGACAGAAGATGCCGTTAAGGCTTTACGGGCAGGAGATCTGATTACATTTGGTGAACTGATGAACGGTTCTCACGATTCTTTGCGCGACGACTATGAGGTGACTGGGTTTGAACTGGACACCATGGTAGAAGAAGGTCGCAAAATAATAGGTGTAATTGGAACCCGAATGACCGGTGGCGGATTTGGAGGATGTACCGTAAGTCTCGTCAAAGAGGATGCCATTGACACCTTTATTGAGCAGGTCGGAAAAAATTACGAAGCAAAAACAGGTTTAAAACCATTGTTTTATGTAGCAGAGATCGGAGACGGAGGAAAAAAACTATTTTAAAATATAGTCGAACTAAAAAATAAAATAAATTTCGTATAAAATTTAATTTGTAATAATTGTTAGTTTTGTAGAAAGCGAATTAAGTTATTTAATACCAACAAATCTTATTCAAATTATGACACAGAAAAAAAGTTATGCATTGCCAATCATCATGATGATCCTGCTCTTTGGTATGATCTCATTTGTTACCAATTTAGCAGCACCAATGGGTAACGTATTAAAAGACCAATTTAAAGTTGACAATTTCCTTGGAATGTTGGGAAATGCGGCTAATTTTATTGCATACGCTGTTATGGGAATTCCCGGTGGAATTCTGTTGCAAAGAATCGGTTACAAAAAGACAGCTTTAATTGCTATTGCTATCGGTTTTGTGGGTGTATTTATTCAATATCTTTCAGGTCACTCCTCCCAGGAATCGGCTTTTGCCGTTTATCTTTTTGGTGCTTTCATTTCCGGATTTTCAATGTGTTTGTTAAATACTGTAGTTAATCCAATGCTGAACACATTGGGAGGCGGCGGAAACAAAGGAAATCAGTTGATCCAGGTAGGCGGATCTTTCAATTCTGTTATGGCTACTTTCACCCCTGCATTTGTTGGTATTCTGATAGGTGCTCAGATCCACGCCAAGATTACGGATGTATTTCCAGTGATGTACATTGCAATGGCTGTGTTTGCCGTTGTATTCGTTGTTTTGTATTTTGTGAGTATTCCTGAACCATTTGCTGCCCAGTCGACTATACCTCTAAAAACTTTGATGTCTGGCGCAATGAAATTCCGTCACTTTATTCTGGGTGCTATTGCTATCTCTGTCTATGTAGGTGTTGAGGTTGGTACACCTGGTATTATGAATCTGTGGTTATCGTCTACTCCTGTTGGAAAAGCTACTGCCGGTTTCGTTGCAGGGACCTATTGGTTTTTGATGCTGATTGGACGTTTGGCGGGTGCATCACTTGGAAGCAAGATATCGAGTAAAACCATGCTCAGCTTTACTTCCGGAGTAGGTTTGATCTTGATTACACTCGCAATTTTTTCGCCGGAATCAGTACATGTTTCATTACCGTTATTGCAGCAATCAGCAACAGGAGCACTCTCTTTCGGCTTGGCACAAGTTCCCATCAGTGCCATGTTTATTGTCCTAGTAGGTCTTTGTACCTCCATCATGTGGGGCGGCATTTTTAACCTTGCCGTTGAGGGCTTAGGTAAATATCTGGCAGCAGCCTCCGGCATTTTTATGGTGATGGTTTGTGGCGGAGGATTATTGCCGCTTCTTCAAGGTAAAATTGCCGACTTAACCTCTTTCGGCGCAAGCTATTGGTTAATTTTCTTATGTCTTGCATATTTATTGTTCTACGCATTAATCGGAAGCAAGAATGTCAATAAAGATATTCCAGTAGACGTTGCTGCTTAATCTTCTGAATAGCTCGGAGAGGTAATTGGTTTAAAAATGGCAGGAGGAACCATATTGGGGTTCTCCTGCCATTTTTACGTTTGAATAATATTTATCCATCAAACCATTTCTTTCTCAAAACCGAGGATTTGTCTGCTAAATATCCTAATTTTGAGCTTGTGAAACCTTCATGAAGTACTATTGACAAAAGATAATGGACAAAAATCACATGGGTTTCATTCAGATCTGGTATTTGGATTTTAGTAGGTTAAACTCAATTTATACGAATGCAACTGCAGTATTATGATATAATCGGTGATATCCATGGTCACGCTTCACTCCTGAAGAAACTGTTAAAGACCATGGGTTATTCCAAAGTCAGTGGAAATTGGCAACATCCCGAACGCAAAGCCGTTTTTATCGGTGATTTTATAAACCGGGGACCGGAGATCAGGGAGACCATTCAGTTGGTCCGACAAATGACTGAGGCCGGTTCTGCACTGACAATATTGGGAAACCATGAATACAGTGCCATTTTATATCATATTAAAGATTCCGGTGGAATGTACCTTTCACGCCATATTGCCGGGAACAGGAATCAGATCCAGAGTACGCTCAACGCTTTCATCGGATTCTCTTTGGAATGGAAAGACCATCTGAAATGGCTTCGGACTTTACCCTTTTTTCTCGATCTTGGCGATATCCGAATTATACATGCTTATTGGAATGACAATGATATTAAATACCTTAAAAGCTTTATTCCCGAAGGAAGACTGAAAAAAGATTTTTTAAGGACCATCCACGAAAATCAGCATCCGACTGCATCAATTATCTATCGGATTCTGAAAGGGCTTGAATTTCGCTGCCCACAGGACCTCATTTTGAAATGTTCAAAAGGGATGAGCCGAAAAGTATTCCGGATGAACTGGTGGGAATCGCCCCAGGATAAAACTTTCCGCGAACTCTCATTTGGAAATAAATTCATACTCCCTGAATATACGGTTCCAAAACAAATTGCCCCTTCGTTTGAACCCTATTCCCCGGATAAACCTCCTGTTTTTGTCGGACATTATTGTCTGAGTGAAGGTGCCGTGATAATGCAGAATAATATCTGTTGCATAGACAGCTGCGTGGTCGGATCTGAACAATTGTCTGCCTATCAGTGGAGTGGTGAGAGGCAATTGACCAAAGAAAACATTGTCAGTGCATCGTTATAATCTCAGGAAATTGATAGAAATAAAATTGAAATATTCATTTCCAAATTAACCCATTAGCTCATTAACCATTAATCATTTTATTCCCACTCTATGGTTGCCGGAGGTTTTGAGCTGATATCATAAACGACCCGATTGATTCCACGTACCTTATTAATAATATCATTCGAGACTTTTGCCAGAAACTCATAAGGGAGATGAACCCAGTCGGCGGTCATTCCATCGGTTGAGGCGACTGCCCGTAAGGCAACTACATTTTCATAAGTCCGCTCATCACCCATTACTCCAACTGACTGTACCGGCAGCAGCATTACCCCGGCCTGCCACACTTTGTCGTAAAGTCCCCATTCTTTGAGCCCGTTTACGAATATGGCATCAGCCTCCTGCAAAACGCGCACTTTTTCAGGTGTTACATCACTGAGAATCCTGATTCCCAGACCCGGACCGGGGAAAGGGTGTCTTCCAAGCAGTTCCTGTTTAATCCCCAATGCACGTCCAACCCGGCGAACTTCATCCTTGAATAGCAAATTCAAAGGTTCAACAACTTTTAAATGCATTTTTTCAGGAAGCCCACCCACGTTGTGATGAGATTTGATGGTAGCCGAAGGTCCATTCACAGATACCGATTCAATCACATCGGGATAGATTGTTCCCTGTGCCAGCCATTTCACATCCTGAATCTTATGTGCTTCTATATCAAAAACTTCAATAAAGTCTCTGCCAATAATTTTTCGTTTTGTCTCCGGATCTCTCACCCCTTTCAGGTCATTCCAGAACCGTTTACTGGCATCGACTCCAATGACATTGAGCCCCATGTTCTGGTAGGAATCGAGTACATCCTGAAATTCATTTTTGCGTAACAATCCGTTATCCACGAAAATGCAGGTGAGGTTTTTACCAATTGCCCTGTGAAGCAGTACGCCTGCGACTGACGAATCGACACCTCCCGAAAGTCCGAGGACCACTTTATCATCCCCAATTTTTTCACGCAGCTGTGCAATAGTGGTTTCTATAAAGGAATCAGGTGTCCAATCCTGTTTGCATCCACAAATATTGACCAGAAAGTTCTCAAGGATCTTAGTCCCTTCGGTAGTATGATAAACTTCAGGATGGAACTGAATAGCGTAGGTATCTTCATCTGCAATTTTAAATGCAGCGTATTCAACATCTCCGGTTGATGCAATAATGGCGTAATTATCAGGCAAACTGATGATTGTATCGCCATGGGACATCCATACCTGTGAATTTTCGCTGATTCCCCTCAGTAATATGCTCTCTTTCTCAACAACCCTGAGGTTGGCCCGGCCATATTCCCTTGAATCGGAGGCAGCTACTTCGCCGCCAAAGAAATGGGCAAGATATTGTGCGCCATAACAAACCCCGAGTAATGGAAATTTACCCCTGATCCTTTCAAGGTCAATGCGGGGACCGTTTTCATCCCTTACCGAATAGGGACTTCCCGAAAGGATGACTCCTTTAACGGTTGAATCAATTTCGGGATAATGGTTGAACGGATGGATTTCGCAATAGACATTCAGTTCGCGAACACGACGTCCGATCAGTTGGGTATATTGGGAACCAAAATCAAGGATGATTATTTTTTCCTGCATCAGTATTTAATTTAACAGAGTCAATATTTGTCGGCAAAGATAGGGATTATTGGTAATTAAAAATGCCCGGAAATCCCGGGCATTTCGTATATAAAAAGGGTATCTTACAACTTTCTGATCCAGATATTCCGGTAACTTACAGGATTTCCATGGTCCTGGAGTACGATTGGTCCGGGACCGTGAAATTTATATTTTGGAATCCCGATATATTCTGTCGGGCCAAACAGGGAGACGTTATTTTGAACGAGTACTCCGTTTTGGAGGACAGTTGCACGTGCAGGAGAAAACACAGTGCTGTCGGCTTTAAATCTTGGTGCAGTGAATATTACATCGTATGTTTGCCATTCTCCGGGTTTCTTGCAAACATTTACCAACGGTGCATATTGTTTGTAAAACGAACCTGCCTGTCCATTCCTGTAGGTGCGGTTATTGTAATTGTCGAGAACCTGTAATTCATAAAGTCCCTGCATAAAAACTCCAGAGTTGCCTCTGCCCTGACTCTTGCTCTCAGGGTCTACAACACCCGGTGAACGCCATTCGATATGAAGCTGAAAATCTTCAAACGCCATTTTTGTGTTTATTGTACCCGTTCCTTTAACGACTGTTACACAATTGTCGGCAACATTCCACCCCGGGGCTTCCCCTTTTGCATTGGTCCAGTTCTGAATCAGAGATTCGGTTGTTCCATCAAAAAGTACAACGGCATCCGAGGGTGCATTGGTATTATTTTCAGAAGGTGTAACAACTTTAACCTCCGGATCCCAGAATTCAGTCATCTCAGGTTTCATTTTGGCATTTTCCGGATTCTGGTTTTGAGAATAAGCTGTAACGGCACCTAAAACACATAGACTTAAAAAAACTCTTTTCATTTTTTTTGAATTTTTAGTACTATTAAATTATTGAATTTAAATGGAATCCAAAGGTTTTTATGAGGGTTGAATCCCGAATGTAAAATTAAGTTTTATAATCCAAGATCGGTCATTACCAGATCGATTTTCAGATTAGTTTTTGCTTCTACTGCATCGTACTGATCACGCGAAGTCAGCCGGTCCTTTACTTCGATATAAAATTTGATTTTTGGTTCTGTTCCCGATGGACGTACAGATACCTTCGTACCATCTACCGTGAAGAACTGCAAGACATTTGCGGAAATTTTCTGATCGATTGATTGCTCAGATCCGTTGAGCAGATTCTTTTCAGTCAGAAATTCATAATCCTTCACCACTGAGAGGGCCGATCCTGCCAATTGTTTTGGCGGATTATTCCTGAAATTAACCATCATTTGTTCAATCTCCTCGGCGCCTGTTTTCCCTTTTCGGACTACGTATTTCATCTTTTCTTTTGAATAACCATACGTCATGTAAATATCCTGCAGCATTTCAAACAGGGATCGTCCCTCATCTTTGGCGCAGGCTGCAATCTCGGCCATGAGTGCGCATGAACTGACCGCATCTTTGTCACGCACAAAATCGGCCGGCATAAAACCAAAGCTTTCCTCACCGCCACCAATGTATTGTTTAATCCCTTCGTTTTCACGGATCACCTCTGCGATATATTTAAACCCGGTGTAACAATCATAATATTCAACTCCATTTCTCGAAGCAATTTCAGCAACCAACTCGCTGGTTACAATTGTTTTGACTACATATTCTTTTCCTGTAAGCAGGCCAAGCTCTTTCCTTTTACTGATGATATAATTCAGGAAGATCAACACCGTTTGATTTCCGTTTACCAGGATAAATTCATCCTTGTCATTTTTTATGGCGATACCCAATCGGTCAGCATCTGGATCGGAGGCCATCACCAGGTCGGCATTCAACTCAATGGCTTTTTCAATGGCAAGTTTCATTGCTGCAGGCTCTTCGGGGTTTGGAGAGATTACAGTCGGGAAATCACCGCTTACCACATCCTGCTCCGGAACATGGATAACGTTCGTAAATCCCATTCGGGCCAATGCCATGGGGATAAGTTTTACACCTGTACCATGAATCGGAGTGTAGACGATTTTGAGATCTTTCTGCCTTTCAATAATATCCGGGGACAACGATACAGAAACTACTTTTTGGAGGAATTTTTCGTCCATTTCAGCCCCCAGGATTGTAATATTTTCTTTGGGCCCATGGAATTTAATGTCGTCAACTTTTACTTTTAAAACCTCATTGATGATATTAACATCATGAGGTTCAACTATTTGAGAACCATCATCCCAATAAGCTTTATAGCCATTGTATTCTTTTGGATTATGAGAGGCGGTAAGAATGATTCCACTCTGCAAACCGAGCTCCCGGATTGCAAACGATATTTCAGGTGTTGGACGTAAATCTTCAAAAAGATAAACCTTGATTCCGTTTGCAGCAAAAATACCGGCAGCAGTTTCTGCAAACAGACGGCTGTTATTCCTGCAATCGTAACCTATTGCTACACCAATTTGGGGAAGGCTGGCAAAAGCAATGTTCAGGTAATTACTGAGTCCCTGGGTTGCAGCTCCAACAGTATAAATATTCATTCGGTTTGTTCCGACTCCCATAATTCCGCGCAAACCGCCAGTCCCAAATTCCAGATCGCGGTAAAAAGCGTCAATTAAGGCTGTATTATCCTCACTATTAAGTAGCAAGCGAATTTCCTCTTTTGATTGGTCGTCATAGTTTCCGGTTAACCATTCATTTGCTTTCTGCAAAATAGTTGCGGGGGTCTCCGATGTTTTCATATTCCGATTGAATTATAGGGTTTAAAAATAAATTTGAAGGGGCTTTAAAAATTAACCAAATATAAACCTGATTTTTGAGAAACGAAAATTTACCAACAAAAGAGTTGAACTCTAAATTAAGCTTAAAAAAACAAATAATCATTTGATATTAAAGGGATAAATTTTAATTTTGCGGCACAAAATAAAATAATGTCTAATTTATTAATTTTAAGATCAATTTAATGAGTGAAATTAACGAAAACCCCGAAATTAACGAGGACGCGGAGTTAGCCGCGGAAGTTCCTGCTGCACCTGAAGCAGAGACAACTGAGTTTGCAGCTGAGGAAACTGTAGTTGAAGAAGTAGCTGTAGAATCAGCAGCACCCGAAATTCCTGAAGCAGCTGAAGTAATTGAAGTTCCTGTTACACCTTTTGTCAGGGTATTAAAGGAAACTACAGCAAAAGCTGATGAAGATTTTGACTGGGATGCCTTTGAAGGGACCAAGTCAGTAAACAGTACTGCGACAAAAAAAGAGATGACCGACATGTATGATAATACCCTCTCTATCCTTCAGGAGAAAGAAGTGGTTGACGGTCGCGTTATCTCCATGAATAAGCGAGAAGTTGTTGTGGATATCGGTTATAAATCAGATGGTATTGTATCTGTAAATGAATTCCGGTACAACCCTTCTTTGAAAATTGGGGATCAGGTGGAAGTTTACGTCGAAACCCTGGAAGATAAAAAGGGACAGCTGACACTTTCACACAAGAAGGCCCGTGCAATGCGTAGCTGGGATCGTGTTAACGCAGCACTTGAGAATGACGAAATTATTACCGGATTCATCAAATGCCGTACGAAAGGCGGTATGATTGTCGATGTATTCGGAATTGAAGCCTTCCTGCCAGGATCACAGATCGATGTGAAACCAATCCGTGATTATGATATTTATGTGAATAAGACCATGGAATTCAAGGTGGTTAAAATCAACCATGAATTCCGTAACGTCGTTGTTTCTCATAAAGCTCTTATCGAAGCTGAACTTGAACAGCAGAAGAAGGATATTATCTCCAAACTTGAAAAAGGACAGGTTCTTGAAGGAACTGTTAAGAATATTACCTCTTACGGAGTATTTATTGACCTTGGCGGTGTAGACGGATTAATCCATATCACCGACCTGAGCTGGGGTCGTGTAGCACATCCGAATGAAATCGTTCAGCTTGATCAGAAGATCAATGTTGTTATTCTCGATTTCGATGATGACAAGAAGCGTATTGCACTTGGTCTTAAACAATTATCTTCTCATCCTTGGGATAACCTTAGCGCAGAGCTTAAAGTTGGCGATGTCGTAAAGGGGAAAGTAGTTGTGATGGCTGATTACGGCGCATTCATCGAAATTGCTCCCGGTGTTGAAGGATTGATTCATGTGTCTGAAATGAGCTGGTCGCAGCACCTGCGTTCTGCACAGGACTTCCTTAAAGTGGGAGACGAAGTGGAAGCAACCATTCTTACCCTTGACCGTGACGAACGTAAAATGTCGTTGGGTATCAAACAGATGAAGAATGATCCATGGGATAAGATTGAAGCAAAATATGCTATTGGTTCAAACCATGTCGCCCGTGTTCGTAACTTCACCAATTTTGGAGTTTTCGTGGAAATTGAAGAAGGGGTTGATGGTCTTATTCATATCAGCGACCTAAGCTGGACCAAGAAAATCAAACATCCTTCTGAATTTACCTCAATTGGTGCAGAAGTAGAGGTTCAGGTGCTTGACATTGATAAGGAGAATCGTCGTTTAAGTTTGGGACACAAACAATTGGAAGAAAATCCATGGGATGTGTTTGAAACGATCTTTACGGTTGATTCAGTTCATGAGGGTACGGTAATCGATCTTTTTGATAAGGGTGCAGTTATCTCATTGCCTTATGGTGTTGAAGGTTTTGCAACTCCACGTCACCTGGTGAAGGAAGATGGTTCAAATGTTAAAATGGACGAAAAACTAGATTTCAAAGTTATTGAATTCTCTAAATCGGCAAAACGGATCATCCTTTCCCATTCTAGGGTTTATGAGGACTCAAAAAAGGCTGAAGAAACTGCAAAGAAGAAAACAACAGCTAAGCAGGCTCCAAAAAGTGTTAAACCACAGAAGGATGCATCAGAGAAAACCACCCTTGGCGATATTAGTGAATTGGCTGCATTGAGAACCCAAATGGAAGAGAAAGAGAAAAAAGATAATTAATCAGGTTTGATTGAAAAATCGTTCTAAATTTTGAAAATGAGTTTCATTGTTCGAAAAGAGGCTAATTATTCCTATGTAAAGGTTGTCAGTGATCGCCTGGATAGTTTTATTTCACCTGAATTGAAAGCAGAACTTGTGATGCTCGCAAGTCAGGGCGCGAATAACATTGTAGTCGACCTTAAGGACTGTGATTATTGCGATTCCTCCGGATTAAGTGCAATACTCGTCGGAAACAGGCTTTGTGAAGATTCAGAAGGAATATTCATCATTTGCAATCTTGCTCCGGCCGTGGACAAGATGATCAGAATGGCAATGCTCGACTCAATCCTGCTGATAATGCCTGATCTTCAGGAAGCCGAACGATTATTTTTCAATGAATCTGAAATCTAAAATAAAAAAAATCCCGGTCCTAACAACCGGGATTTTTTTTGCAAAATTGCCCCTTTTCATGTAGGTTTGGAGAAATATTTGACATGGTTTCTTTCACCGTAACGATTTTGGGCAGCAGTTCTGCACTTCCAACGTTGAACCGGTTTCCCACTTCCCAGGTTGTCAGCCTGAATGAGAAACTGTATCTTATTGATTGCGGAGAAGGTACACAAATTCAGTTGCGAAAGTTTGGGATTAAGAACGGGAAAATTAATCATATCTTTATTTCTCATCTTCATGGGGACCATATTTTTGGGCTTCCCGGACTAATCTCCACCATGGCCCTTGGAGGTAAAAAAGGGGAACTGCACATCCATTCCCATTCTGAATTAAAGATAATGATGGATCCATTATTGAGATTCATGAATGATATTGAAGACTTTAAAGTGATTTATCATCCCCTGAACTTTCGGAGCCGTGCAGTTATCTATGAAGATTCGAAGCTGGTTATTGAATCCTTCCCGTTAAAACACCGGATTCCGTGCTGTGGCTTCCTTTTTAGGGAAAAAGAACACGAATTGCATTTGCGGAGTGATCAGATAGAATATTTAAAGATTCCGATCAGGGATCGGGTTGCAATCAAAGGTGGGGCTAATTACAGGTGCCCTGACGGCTCGATCATCCCAAACCAGGAACTTACCTTCCCCGCCGATCCGGTCCGCTCCTTTGCCTTTTGTACCGATACTGTACCGCACAAACAGATTATCCCGATTATTCATCAGGTTGATTTGCTCTACCATGAAGCAACATTCGGTGATGATTTAAGGGATCTTGCGTTAAAGACCTATCACACTACAACTAAACAAGCAGCTGAAATTGCCAGTGCCGCAAAGGTAAAAAAATTAATTATAGGTCATTTCTCCAGTCGGTATAAACACGAAAGACCACTAGTCGAGGAAGCAAAGTCTGTTTTCCCGAATACCTTCGCCGCCAACGACGGAGAACGATTTGAGTTGTGAAAAACCGTTTTTTTTCTGTATTAACCTTTATATCAACTTATTTCAATATATTTCTACCGGGTTCTACTAATTCTCTTCCTCAAAAAACTCCTTGTTGAAATTAACCAGATAAAGCTTTTCGGTAGGCCGTGTGAATGCGGTATATATCCATCGGAGGTATTCCCGATCGATCATGTCTTCTGTAAGGTACCCATGATCCAAAAAGACTGCTTTCCATTGCCCCCCCTGCGATTTATGACAGGTTAGTGCATAGGAGAATTTAACCTGTAACGCGTTAAAATATTCATTTTCCCGCATCTTTTCCCAAAGCGTTCTTTTATGGTGTATTTCAGGGTAATCGAGTGAAATCTCCTCGAAGAGCCTCTTTTGTTCTGCCTGGGTCAGGGAGGGTGCCTCAATCGTCAAGGTATCCAGAATGATTTTACAGTCGATTTCGACATTCTTGAAATCCAGGAATCTCAGCGTTACATTTACAAAGTGGAATCCGTACTTCTCTTCGTACTTTCTGATTTTTATCACCTCAGCGATATCCCCGTTAGCGATAAAGCCCAGCTCTTCCGATTGTTTTGCCCAGTGGTAGTTGTTTTTTACACTCATTACCAGATCACCGGCAGAGATTTGCTCTTCACGGTACAAGACTGACCGGCGGATCCCTTCATTGAATTTATTGGCCCGTTTGTTTGAACGGGTAACCACAATCGTTTCGTCTACCCCAAATTTGTGGTAACAGCCTGAAATCTCCTCGATCAGATCTGCACCACCGATACGCATGATGTCTTTGTAGCCTGAAATTTTAATTTTCCAGTATCCCTGGAATTGTTCATCTGCGAGCAGGTTCCGGATCAATGTCGCATTCTCAAGAATCCCTGACTTTACAGATTGTCTGACAACTTCGGTCAATTCGCATTTGATCACATCAAGATCAAAAAACTTAAGTTCTTCCTCCTCAAGAGCCGGACTCAGGTTGAATCCGACCGGAGGAAGCTGGGCAATATCTCCGGCTAAGATCAAACGGCAATTTTCACCGGACATTACATATTCAATCACGTCAGAAAGGAGGTAGCCTGAACCAAAAATATTGTTCTCCTGGGGATGATTTGAAATCATCGAAGCCTCATCGATGATAAATATGGTATTCTTATGCAGATTTCTGTCAAGGGCAAATTTTCCATACCCATTATTGGTCGATTGTTGCCGGTAAATCTTCTTATGAATGGTGGTTGCCGGTTTACCGGCATATTTTGAAAGTACTTTTGAAGCTCTCCCGGTTGGTGCTAGCAGAACCGCTTTCATTTTTAAGTGATCCAATACCCTGACAAGTGCACTCAAAGCGGTAGTCTTGCCGGTTCCTGCATAGCCTCTGAGCAGGAAAACCAGGTGAGACTGATCAATGGTGATAAATTCGGCGACTTTGTCTGCCATTTCTGTCTGACACCTGGTTGGATCGAATTTAATCTCTTCAATTATCTGATTTGAAATGTAACTCTTTAACATGACTCTGCTTTTTCACTGAAAGTGTCATGGATGGTAGAACTTCATTTTCTCCATGACTATTCTGTTTTGCAATTTTAAAAACGATTTATACATTTGAATCTTTAGCAAAGGTTGGTCATTTTTTTTTAATTTTGCAGCTATTCGAACAAATACATTTCAACTTAAAATGCGTGATATCTGTTTTATTGACAAAACTTTCGATAGCACACAGCGTAACACCTATCATCTATCCATTCAGATTAGCCTGGATGGATTCTATTTTTCTATTCTGGATATTCCCAAAGGAAAATATGTGGTATTGAAGGGTCACCATTTTTTCCTTAAACGTGCCCGTTTGTTGTTAAAGCATGTACGCGAAGTATTTGAAACTGATGAGATATTGGCCTGCAACTTTAAAAGCGTGGAGATTCTTTATGCCACCCGCAAATTCACACTGGTTCCCCAGACTTTCTACCTTCGGGGTTCTTTGGATAAGTACCTGTGGTTTAATAATGTTCAGGAGCGGGGGTTTGTCGTTATTAAAAACACTTTTCCAAAGGCGGAGTGCTTTTGTATTTTTGACATCCCACAGAACCTGAATGAGTATTTGCTCGAGAAATTTCCCCGCACTGAAATAAAGCACAGTTTATACCCGCTGGTTGAAGGTGTTTTAAAGCGTAACAGGTCCTTCCAGGTGAAGGATCAGGTTCATTTGAATTTTTTCCGCGAGAGTTTCGAAATTGTGGTGGTAAACGGCTCCAGACTAATTTGTTGCAATATCTTTAACTATAAAACCGAAAGGGATATTTTATACCATGTTCTCTTTACTTTTGACCAGCTGAAGTTATCTCCTGAGGGTACAGAACTCATCCTCCACGGCCAGATTCCTCAGGTTTCGCCTGTTTACCATTTGTTTAAAAAATATGTGAAACTGACTTCGTTTGCCAAACTTGATAATACCTTTCAATACAGCTACACGTTCAGTCTGCTGCCTGAGCATTACTATTCATCACTCTTAAGCATTTATAAATGCGAATAATCGGAGGTACATTTAAAAGCCGGATTTTCAGACCCGGCAAAAATTTCAAAGCCCGGCCCACTACCGATTTTGCGCGTGAAAACCTGTTCAATATTCTTGAAAACCGTTATGAGTTTGAGAATAAAAAGGTTCTTGACCTGTTCGGCGGTACCGGAAGTATCTCCTTCGAATTTGCTTCGAGAGGTTGCCGCGATGTTACCTGTGTTGAACTTGACCGTTTTCATGCTCAGTTTATCAATTCCGTCATTGAGACATTGGGGATTAAGCGAATTATAAAGTCCCTGAATAGCGATGTCTTTAGATTTATCGGTCGGACGGCTGACCAATATGATCTGATTTTTGCGGATCCTCCCTATGAATTAAAACAAATTTCTGCGATTCCAGACCTGATTCTGAATTCTAATCTGCTTAATAATGAGGGATTACTGATTTTGGAACACGGAAAAACCAATGATTTTTCGGCTCATCCCCTCTTTCGTGAGATGAGGAAATACGGAAGTGTTCATTTTTCCTTTTTTTCCAGAGTTGAATAGTATTATTATTCTTAATCGATTGTTATATTGAAATTTACAATACCTGTTTGCCATTTTTAGCTCAAATTATTTTAGATCCATTTGTAGTACCAAAAAATGGAGTATATTTGCACCGTTATTTTGAATTTTGGTTTGGTAGTTCAGTTGGTTAGAATACATGCCTGTCACGCATGGGGTCGCGGGTTCGAGTCCCGTCCAGACCGCCAATTTTCAGTTTAGTATGAATAGTCTTTGGTTTGGTAGTTCAGTTGGTTAGAATACATGCCTGTCACGCATGGGGTCGCGGGTTCGAGTCCCGTCCAGACCGCAAAAGCTTCAGAAGAAATTCTGAAGCTTTTGTGTTTATGAATTTTGTTATTTTAGCAGTGATAAAATGCCTCTATGTTTGAGAATTTAAATCAACCTTATCCGTTTAATAATAATTTTAAACACAGTGTGAAAACCATTGGATTGGTTGGCATGGGATTTGTGTTGTTGGTGCTCTATTTCCAGCCTTTTGGAATTAATTTTCTTAAGTCGGAGCATGATGGCTATTTTGTATTGGGGGCAGGGATAATGGGCGCAGCCAGCCTTTTTGGAAATACCGTGATTTTACCCGGAATCATGCCGAAAGTTTTTGACTCTTCAAGATGGACAATCCGTAAAGAGATGGTCTGGAATGTCTGGCTTTTCAGTAACCTGTTTGTCATGTTCTCTTTTATGGCCTGGATTGTAAAACAGATTGAATTCACCGATTTACCCATTTTCCGGACCGGGGCACTTGCCTTGCTACCTTTGGTTCTGTTAAATCTCATCAATTATAACCATTCTCTCAAGGATAAAATGGTCAGTGTGCTCGATAATAGCCGCAGACACTGGTTTAAAGAAGAAAAACCGGAACCTGTGGATGAGCCCGGATTGACAATTAAAATTGTTGCGGAGAATGGAAAAGATTATTTTTCTGCACGATTGGAAGATATTCTGGTGTTTCACTCTTCAGGGAATTATATCGAAATCTTCTGGCTGGATCATCAGGTTTGTCGTAAAAAATTATTCAGACAATCATTTGCGGTTGTGGAACACAATCTGGAAAAAAACCCCGAATTTGTAAAATGCCATCGCTGCTGGCTGGTTAATCGTTCAAAAATTGACCTGTTTTCAGGAAATTCCAAAGGTTATTTCCTACAGATGAATAAGCTCGGATTTAATGTTCCTGTCTCACGGAATAACATTTCCGAATTTCGCAAGATAAAGGAAAGAGGTTAGTTCTTACCTGTTTTTATCCTGATATTTTTTAATTACACTTCTGTTATTCGTCCCACGTTTATTTGCATTTCATCCCAAATACCTGTATTTGTGCCCTTATTGTGCAGAATAAACCATTTTTCATTTCCAATTGAAATTCGTGATTATCATTGTGGCGGTTTTCAAAAATAGTTAGGATATTGGTTTATCGATACAGGAAGTTATCACTCATTAAATGTGACACAAAAATGAAAAAATTGAACATTGGAGGTCTTAAAATTTCGTTACCCATTATTCAGGGAGGTATGGGTGTTGGCATATCTTTATCCGGTCTGGCCTCTGCTGTTGCCAATGAAGGTGGTGTTGGGGTAATCTCTCCTGCCGGAATTGGGTTTCTATACAAAAAACACTCGGGTGATTACCTCGAAAACTGTATTTATGGTCTCACAGAAGAGATCCGTAAAACGCGTGAAAAGACATCCGGAATTATCGGGGTTAATATAATGGTCGCATTGTCCAATTATGTAGATCTGGTGAAAACATCTATCAAAGAGGGGGTCGATATTATATTTTCCGGAGCGGGCTTGCCACTTGATTTACCGAAATACCTCACACCTGGATCCAAAACGTGTCTCGTACCAATAGTTTCATCTGCCCGCGGTGCCGCATTGATTTGCAATAAATGGAAAGCCAATTACGATTACATGCCTGATGCTATTGTTGTTGAAGGTCCTAAAGCAGGCGGGCATCTTGGCTTTAAGGTTGAACAACTCGAAGACGACAATTATAAACTGGAGAAACTTATCCCTGAGGTTATTGCTGTTGCCAATGAAATGGGCGAAAAATACGGCTGCGTAATTCCGGTTATTGCTGCTGGGGGAATTTATACCGGTGAAGATATTGATAAGTTTTTGGAAATGGGTGCCGCAGGAGTGCAAATGGGAACCCGTTTTGTCACCACCGTTGAATGTGATGCCTCAGACAAATTTAAACAAGCTTATATCCATGCCCGTCAGGACGATGTACGAATCATCAAGAGTCCGGTTGGGATGCCGGGAAGAGCAATCTCCAGCGAGTTTTTGGACGAGGTGGAGGCCGGAACCAAGCAACCCAAATTTTGCCCGGTAAATTGCATTAAAACCTGTGATATCAGTACTGCTCCTTATTGCATTATTGCCTCTCTTTCGGCTGCTCTTAAGGGGAACTTTAAACATGGATATGCTTTTGCCGGAAGTAACGTATGGCGTACCGATAAGATTGTTACCGTCAAGGAATTATTTTCGTCCTTAATTGAGGAACTTAATGAATATAGAAACAAGCTTAGTCTTGCCTTAGCTTAGAAGATCCGATTTCATAAATCAAATAGAAAAGATGAGCAAGTTGAATTGTTCATCTTTTTTTTTATATTTTTGACCATTCCATTGGATCTTTAAAAATCAGACTTTTATCAAACCGAACCTGTTTTTGATCGGATACTTAGGAATGAATTTTTCATCGGCTATTTGGTTTCACGAATTTTCAGGTGCCAATTTGCCATTAAAAAGAAATAAAACAAAATGAATTATTTAGGAACAGCATTAAAGAAAATTCACCTTCTGTTGGCATTTTTAGTAGTTTTTCAATTCAATATCAAAGCGCAGGATGTTCAGTCACAGGCTATTAAATATGGGCGGGTTTTAAATTTGATTGAAAACTTTTATGTCGATACCACAAACATCAATAAACTCACGGAACATGCAATAACTGAAGTACTATCTTCACTTGATCCCCATTCTGTTTATATCTCAAAGGATGAGGTTGCAGAGATGAATCAACCCCTGGAGGGCAATTTTGAAGGTATCGGGATCTCTTTTAACATCTATCACGATACACTTATGGTAATGACCACCATCCCAGGCGGACCCTCTGAACTAGTAGGACTTAGACCCGGAGACCGCATTGTCAGAGTTGATGAGAAAAATATAATTGGTATTGGACTTAAAAACCAGGATGTATTTAAATTATTAAGGGGTAATAAAGGGACTAAGGTAAATCTCTCAATTTTGCGTAAAGGGGAAAAAGCACTACTGGAGTTTACTATTGTGCGCGATAAAATTCCGATCTACAGCGTCGATGCATCATTTATGCTGAATAAAGAGACGGCTTATATCAAGCTGAATAAGTTTGCAGCAACAACAATTGCAGAATATAAAGAGGCAATGGCCGCACTCAACAAGAAAGCCAAAGTCAGAAACCTGGTTTTAGATTTACGTGGGAATGGAGGCGGATTCCTTGGCGCAGCCTATGATCTTGCCAATCAGTTTCTTGATGAAAAGAAACTGATTGTTTATACCGAAGGGGTCCATAGTTCCCGCAGGGATTATTACTCCTCTACCCGGGGCGATTTCATTGATGGCAACCTGATTATTTTAATTGATGAAGGCACGGCATCGGCCTCTGAAATTGTTTCGGGAGCTATTCAGGACTGGGACAGAGGCGTACTTATCGGGCGCCGTTCATTCGGTAAAGGATTGGTACAGCAACCGTTTCCGCTCAGTGACGGCTCTTTAATCCGCTTGACTACAGCACATTATTATACTCCTGCCGGACGAAATATCCAGAAACCGTATAAAGATGATATCAAGAATTACCGAAATGAATACTTCAAACGATTTGAGAAGGGTGAAATGTTTAGTAAAGACAGCATCTCGTTTCCTGATTCTATGATGATGAAAACCCTGGTAACCAAACGAAAGGTTTATGCCGGTGGCGGGATCATGCCTGATATCTTTGTCCCGATGGACACTTCGATGTATTACCGGTATTTTAATAACCTGGTCCGGAAGAATGTATTATTCCCTTTTGTGGTAGGTTTTATCGACAAAAACAGAGACCCGCTTAAAGCGAATTATAAATCTTTTGAGGACTTCAGACATAATTTCCAGGTCACAGATGATATGATGGAAGAATTGATCAAAGCCGGAGAAAAGGAAGGAATCAAAAGAGATGACGAGAGTTTGAAAGTCTCCGGAATCATCATTAAAAGACAAATCAGGGCACTGGTCGCCAGGGAGCTCTATGATTCCGGAACCTACTATCAGGTGATGATTGAAGAGGATAAGGAAGTTGGAAAGGCGCTTGAAGTTCTTTCTGATCAGCAAGGGTTTAACCATTATTTGAATAAATAGCCTGTTGAATTTTTTTCTTATCTGGCTGATCAGCCGAATTGATTTTTTATGGATTTTATTCTTGATTGGGCTTTTTCAAATAAAGTTGAATTGGCAGGTACGATCTTTGGTTTACTCTCTGTTTGGTTCTCAATCAGACAGAGTTTAATCACCTGGCCAACAGGGATACTTACCTCGCTTCTTTACATTATCGTATTTCTTGAGGCAAAATTTTATGCAGGAATGCTCCTGCAGCTTTATTATTTTTTAATCAGCATCTATGGCTGGTGGAACTGGATTCACGGAGGAGGGACAGATTCCGGGAAATCTAAACTTTTGGTAAGCAGAACTCATCGGATTCTGTGGATCAGACTTTTTTGTTTAAATCTACTCTCAACTTTTATAATTTATTACCTGTTAAGAAGATATACCGATTCTCCGATTCCTTTTGGGGATGCTTTTACCACTTCTCTGAGTATTTTTGCAACCTGGATGCTGGCCCGAAAGAAAATAGAACACTGGCTTATCTGGATTTTTGTTGATTTGATCTCTGCATCTTTATATTTTTACAGAGGGCTTTATCTGACGGTCTTCCTTTTTGTTGTTTATACGGTGATGGCAGGGATGGGATATTACGAATGGCACAAGGAATTTAAAAGTATGAATCATGTTAACGAATAACCTTGCCCGTGTGGTGATAACCGGACCGGAATCAACCGGAAAAACAGCCCTGGCTAAGGCATTGTCTGAAAAATGGGGATCTCTCTGGATACCCGAATATGCAAGGCAATACGTTGAGAATTTGGATCATCCTTATAATTATGACGATGTTGTTGCGATTGCTGAGCATCAAATTGCAGAAGAAATCGGGGTTGGTTCCAGGATCCGCCAGGGGGTAATATTTTTTGACACGTGGCTGATCATCACAAAAGTGTGGTTAGAAGTTGTTTTTGGGAAATGTCCGGAGTGGATTACAGATCATATCCGGTCCTCAAAAATTGATCTGTTTTTAGTTTGCAATACCGATTTACCATGGGTTGCAGATGCAGTGAGGGAAAATGGCGGAGAAAAAAGGGAACAGCTTTTGCAAATCTATTGCGATGAGATTCGTTCTTATGGGTTTCCGTACGAAATCATTACTGGGTTCGGTCCGGTCAGAATGGAGAATGCAATGATGGCGCTCTCAAAACATGGATTGAACCGAACATCCGATTAGGTTGTTAATTACTTGGATCATTTGGTTGAGAAAGTCTTATTTAATTACAAATTCAAAGAGCAATGAAAATTTCAGAAAGCATCATCGATTTGGTTGGAGGTACACCTTTGGTGAGATTAAACCGTTTGACAGAGGGTCTTGATTGTGATATAATCGTAAAACTTGAATCACAAAACCCCGGTGGATCGGTTAAGGATAGGTTGGGCTACGCAATGATTGATGATGCGGAAAAAAGAGGGATAATTACCAAGGACACCGTAATTATTGAGCCTACAAGCGGGAATACCGGGGTGGGTCTCGCATTTGTTTGTGCCGCAAAAGGTTATAGGCTTATCATTGTCATGCCTGATTCTGTAAGTGTCGAACGTAGAATGATTGTTCAGGCTTATGGTGGAGACGTGATTCTCACTCCGGGAAAGGATGGAATGAAAGGGGCTATCGCGAAAGCAGAGGAACTCAAATTGAGTATTCCCGGCAGCTTTATCCCTATGCAATTCAATAATCCGGCCAATCCAGAAATGCACCGTAAAACTACTGCCCTCGAGATTTGGGAGGATACTGACGGCAAGGTGGATATATTTGTGGCAGGTTCAGGTACCGGAGGTACAATTACCGGTGTTTCAGAAGTGATCAAGGCAAAAAAGGAGACCTTTTATTCTGTTGTAGTTGAACCTGAAGACTCTCCTGTTCTGTCAGGAGGAACCCCCGGACCTCATAAGATCCAGGGAATTGGTCCCGGATTTATTCCACAGGTGATAAATACCGCTTCTTTTGATGAGATTCTAACAGTTTCAGCCTCCGATTCTTTTGAGACTGCCCGGAAGTTGGCTAGTTTAGAGGGGATTTTCTGCGGAATTTCTTCCGGAGGAAATGTGTTCGCTGCCCTTCAATTGGCCAAACGTCCTGAGAATAAAGGGAAAATGATCGTAACCATAATCTGCGATACAGGCGAGCGTTATTTGAGTACTCCATTATTTGCCTATGACAATGAAAAATAAAGCGGAAATAGAAACTGAACGATGGACGGCAGAGACCGTAAAATCGCTGGTTGATGCCAGTTCGTTTGATATACTGGTGCACCGCCACCGGACAGGGGAATCGATGCCCTCTACCAAGAAGTTAAAAGGAATTGTCGATCGGGTTCGTCAAATAATTTTCCCCGGTTATTTTGGAGAGATTAACCTGAAGTCAGATACCCTGTCCTATTATGTTGGGGTGTTGGTTGATGAAGTTTATGAGATGATTGCCGATCAGATATTTTCGGGATTGTGCTTTATTTGTGAAAATGAATCAGATCGGGATCTTGCAGGGAAAAGGGTTGCCGCTGAAAAGATCGCTTTTGATTTTGTGAATGGACTGTCCGAACTCAGGCGGATCCTCATTACGGATGTAAATGCGGCTTATCTCGGAGATCCGGCAGCGAATAGCGTGGGTGAGGTCATATTCTGCTATCCGGCTATCCGGGCGATATCGAGTTACCGGATAGCTCACAGCCTTTTTAAGCTGGGTGTTCCGCTGATCCCGAGGATTATTACTGAAATGGCCCACTCCGAAACGGGAATAGATATTAATCCTGAAGCTGTTATCGGAGATAATTTTACGATCGATCATGGAACTGGTGTGGTAATCGGATCCACTAGTATCATAGGGAACAACGTAAAACTCTTTCAGGGGGTTACATTGGGAGCAAAGAGCTTTCCGCTTGACGAGAAGGGCAATCCGGTAAAAGGGATTCCCAGGCATCCTGTGCTGGAAGATAATGTGATTATCTATTCCAATGCAACAATACTTGGACGGATTACTATCGGACATGATTCGGTTATCGGCGGAAATGTATGGGTAACCAATGATCTTCCTCCATACTCAAGGGTGGTCCAGACCAAAACACGCAGTGCCGATTTTTTTAACGGAGGGGGAATTTAACCGGTTATTTTAATCCGCATAAAGAACTACTTTTGTCGTCGTAAACTGATCATGTCTTAAAAGATCAATTTGTGGAATGACAACGACTAAAGTTGTTTGTATTCAGTTAAGTAAAAGTAGTATCTGTGAGTAAGTTTAAAATAGTTGCCAAGACATTTGCCGGACTTGAAGAGGTTTTGGCAGGTGAAATCCGGGCATTAGGGGCAGACTCGGTATCTGTCGAAAGACGGGCAGTCTCATTTAACGGGGATCAGGCCCTGATGTACAAGGCTAATTTCCATCTTCGTACCGCATTGAAGATTCTCAAACCAATCGCCGAATTTGAAGTGGGTAAACGTGATGAACTTTATGATCATGCAAAAAAAATACCCTGGAGCAAATATCTGGCACTTGGAAAATCGTTTGCAATCGACAGTACGGTCCAGTCCGAAATGTTTGTCAACACCATGTACGCTTCCCTGAAGGTGAAGGATGCCATCGTTGATCAGTTCCGCGAAGAAACAGGTAAACGCCCATCGGTAAATCCGGAAAATCCCGATGTCCGGATCAATGTTTACCTGATGGGCAATCATTGTATCCTTTCGCTCGACAGTTCGGGCGAGTCTCTCCATAAAAGAGGTTATCGCGTCGGCCAGGGAGATGCCCCGATTAATGAGGTGCTTGCTGCGGGTATGATCCTTTTGACCGGATGGCACGGTGAAAAGGATTTTCTTGACCCAATGTGCGGATCGGGAACATTACTGATTGAAGCAGCATTAATCGCCAAGGGGATACCTCCCGGCATGTATCGCAAATCATTTGGTTTTGAACAATGGCCCGATTTCAATGAAACACTCTTTTCTGAAATCTGCAACGGAGACTATGAAAAAGAGACCCACTGCAAGATTTCAGGTTCTGATATTTCCATAAAAGACATAGCCATAGCAAAAGCCAATATTAAAAGTGCAAGCCTGACCAAGGTGATTGAACTTCAGGTTGAGGATGTTATCGATCTTAAACCCACCTCCTCGGGCGGGATTATTATCACTAATCCCCCCTATGGTGAAAGGATGAAACCCCAGTCTATCGCAGAATTATATGCGGCTATTGGCAATACCCTGAAAAACCGTTTTGCGGGTTTTGAAGCCTGGATTATCTCCAGTTCGCTGGACGGATTGAAGAGTATCGGGTTGAAACCGGCAAAAAAAATTGACCTGTATAATGGTGCCCTGGCGTGCAGTTACCGCTGTTATGAGTTATTTCGGGGAACCCATAAACAGGCCGTGATTATCAAGAAAAACTCAGTCGGGTAATTCTGCAAACACCATCCTCATCGCACGAAGGGACGAAGGTATGCACATTGGTAATTAATCAATTACTAGCATATTGCAAGGCTTGAATAATCCCGGCATCAAATACGCCATTCTATTTCAGCCATCACTTTATGACAATTTCATCCATAACAATATCGAAGGCCGAATTAAAATCCTGATTGACCATTATTCATTAACCATTGTTCATTATCGATACGGTATTTCCTGTGGTTTTCCTCCCAGGAAATCATCAAACCTGGCCTTGGGTTGTCCAAAAATATTGAAAATCACAGGGGTTGTGTTATGGGGTGCAATTGGAATCCAGCTAAACCGGATTTCAAGGACATTAAATACCAGGGATTCGTTATAGATTCGAATTCCAGCACCGATTCCTCCAATGAACTGATCATCCAGGATCTTTGAAAAATCGGTTGAAAGGCAGGCTGCATCTGCAAAAAAGTAGTGAGCGACCCTGAATCCCGCTTTTTCCCATCCCCAAAAGCGGACCGTTTCAACGTTTATTTTTAGCCTCTTTGTCCCTTTAGTGTCAAGCGAGAAATAGTCCCGCACCCCAAACTTCCGGTTAATCATCAGGTATTCCTCCTGAAAGCGATTGATTCCGCTCAAAAGTTCCATATTGACAAATAACCGGTAGGGATGCCGGTTGATATATAGAAAATTTGAAAAATAATTAGTGCTCAGCAAGATTGCCCCTTGTTGCACCCGGGAATTATTCAGGAACCCTCCCAGCCCCACCTGCCATTTGAAGTATGCCCCTCTGTCAAAAATACTGGCCTGCGAATAATTAAAATGGAAATACGGTCTTGTTAGAGTTGACTCAACATCAAGTCCTGCAGCCAATTCTGCATAGTGACCATATGGAATATCCTCAGTTATCCCATAGCCATAGACCTGATTATTCTTGAACAATTCCCGTTTACTGAGCCCGATGGCGCCAAGAACAAAATTATGATCTCTGAAAATGGTGTTCGGAAATTGGGAATAGGCATTATGGTAATAATTTTGATGAAAATAGCGCCCGGTTAAAATGACATTCCCAATCGTTGAGTTGCTGTTTTCATTTCGGAATCGATGACCGTACCACAGATCGGTATTGAAATAGGAAACTGCAGTATCTAACATCGTGTAGGCATATGGGGTTTGAAAATAGTCGGAATAGGCTCTGTCGAATGAAATTCCTCCGGCCCAATCCTCTTTTGATTCTATAAACCGCTTTTCAATAAATGTATTCCACCCTTTTTTGCGGTAATCATTTGTGTAGCCAATTCCAGTACTGATAAACTTACCATCCAGATCGCTGATTTGATACCTGAATCTGCCTCCCCATTTGGGAAGTTCAGTCGGAGTATTTTCAACCATTGCAGAAAACTGGTGTCCAAGACCGAACATATTCTGATTGGTTACCTCCCAATCAGTGGAAGTTGCACTCAGATCGCCGCTAATTCCGTATTCCAATCGCTCCTTAATGATCACCCGAACATCAACGGTGTTTTCATTCAACGGAGAAGGGGATAGAATAATTGCCACATCCTGAATATACGGCAAATCCCGGATGAACTTTTCGTTTTCTGCCATGAGTTGCGGATTTACCAGATCTCCTGAATTAAAAAGCAGCTGACCCCGGAGTTTTCGTTCAGTCGTCTTTATATGCATTGTATTCCCGGTTTTCTCCAGCCAGCCGGAAGCTTGCCTGAGCGTATCCAGCAAAGTGGGTCCGAATACACCCAGCTGCTGGATTCGGATATTCCCTATTTTCCTTCCGTCAAAAGGGGCAAAATAAAGGCTACTGTTTACTGCCATTTGTCCTTTCAATGGCTGATCGCCTTTGATGATTATCGACAAGAAATTTCTGGCCAGAAAGTTGTTCTCTCCTCTGCTTTTTAATGTGGTCAAACCATTTTTGTTGACAGACTCAAGATTTTTATCTGATGATTTTCGAATCGTATCACAGCGGTTGTCCATGATCTTTAATTGAATATAACGACTCCTGATATAATCATTTTCTGCTTTCTCCGGAGCCGATAAGCTATCGGCTGGATTGGGTTTTGATGAAGTTAAGTGAATCTGACCAGGATTTGCCGGCAAAAAATTATCCCTTCCGCCTGACCTTGAATTGGAGGCGGAGACCATATGACTGGAAACCAATATCATAAAGAGGAGAAGAAACTGGTATTTCAATAATTTTATTTTCAATCAGTAACCCAACTTTGAATTTTACGGTGTGATTATACAAATTTTCCTGATCAAAGTTATACTTAAATGGAGAAAATTCAGAACTATTGTGCTAATTTGGCCGTTATATAAAATGGTATTTAAACAAATGCAGTATTTCAATTGATTTATGAGAAAACCGGAAGCAGTAATTTTCGATATGGATGGCGTACTAATTGATAGCGAACCTATTCATATCGACATCGAGAAAAAACTTTTTGATAAACTAGGAATTGCTGTTTCATCCGAAATACATCGAAATTATCTGGGAGTTGCAGGCGATTATATGTATCAGGACCTAAAAACGAGGTTTGGTTTACCTGGTTCTGTGAGTGAGCTTCTCCATTTTGATGATACTTTCCGATGTGATTATTTTAAACAGCTTGAAGGGTTAACCCTTAACGAAGGGGTGTTGAATATAATCCTGGAGATCAAACAAGCCGGTTTAAAATTGGGTGTAGCCACCTCTTCATCCCCCGCCCTGGCAGCGATCCTGCTTGAAAGATGCGAAATCATATCCCTTTTTGATGTCGTTGTAACCACCGCCGAGGCAGGTAAAAGTAAACCCTTTCCTGAGGTTTATCTGCTTGCTGCCCATAAAATGGGCGTTGAACCTGCCGATTGTATCGTTTTTGAGGATTCCCCCAATGGTTTGTCTGCAGCCAGAGGGGCAGGTATGTTTACCATTGCCGTACAAACAAGTAGTGTTGATGTTCGGGACCTTTTAGCTGCTGATTCTTTGATCCGGACATTTGAGGACACTTCTCTGCAGCAAATTTCCAGGTTATTCTCTGACAATCATTCTGCCAAATAATGCATCGAATAGTATGATGAAGAAATTTTTATCGAATGATGCCTTTGTTGTTGTCCGCAACAAAAGCTTCAGCCTGTTTTTATCTTACCGTTTTTTAATCTCTGTTGCGACGCTGATGCAATCGGTAATTGTCGGCTGGCAATTATATAATATTACCAAAGATGTCCTTTCTCTCGGATTAATTGGCCTTACAGAAGTAGTTCCACAGGTTGGCATCGCATTATTTGCAGGGCATTTTGTCGATATTTGGGACCGGAAGAAGATTATATTTTACACGACCTTTCTCCTTTTGATTGGCTCGCTTATACTAATCGTCTACAGTATACCTTCGTTAAATATTCAGCAAGTATGGGGGGTAACTCCAATCTTTGTGACTATTTTCATCACCGGTCTGGTTCGGGGAATTATAAATCCGGCCAATACGGCATTACTTGGCCAGCTTGTACCCCGGGAGGAGCTGACTGCAGCATCTACCTGGAGCAGTACTGCATGGCATATTTCCGCGGTTACTGGACCGGCAATAGGGGGATTGGTTTATGGCTTTTTTGGAATCATTCCTGCATACTCCCTGGTTTTTATAGGCTATTTTATTGGGATCGTTATTCTTTTATTCATTAAGAGTCCAGGAAGAGTGGTTCAGCTTCAGGGAGCTGCAGAAGGTATTTTAGAACGGATTAAAGAGGGGATATTCTATGTGTTCCACAGAAAGGTGTTATTAAATGCCTTTGCCCTCGATATGTTTGCCGTCTTTTTTGGCGGAGCAGTGGCTATGCTTCCTGTTTTTGCCTCTGATATTTTAAAGGTTGGTCCTGAGGGACTTGGGTTTTTAAGAGCCTGTCCGGCTATCGGGGCAATATTGATGTCTGTTATTCTCACTTTCAGGCCACCAGTCTCGCGCTCGGGTGCCCAGATGCTTTACAGCGTCTTTGGATTCGGGGTATGCATGATTGTTTTTGCCTTTTCGAAAAGCTTTTTCTTATCTGCTTTTTGCCTTTTTATGAGCGGGGTATTTGATAATGTGAGCGTTATTATCCGCTCAAGTATTCTTCAGCTATTTACTGCTGATCAAATGAAAGGACGGGTGGCGGCTGTAAACTCCATATTTATCGGTTCATCCAACGAATTAGGGGCATTCGAATCGGGCGTTGCTGCCCGTTTTATGGGTCTTATTCCATCAGTGGTATTCGGAGGAGTGATGACCCTTATCATCGTATCGCTAACAGCCTGGAATTCTCCCACTCTGCGAAAACTCGCCCTAAAGGATCATGATATTATCGTGAAAGCCTGATTAAAACATGCAGAGTCGGCTTCAGCCGGTTAAATCAAAATTTCACCAATCTCCGGCCATGATAATCGGAAGATGGAATAAGTTTTCTGATCTCTTCAAAATTCTCCCAGGTAACCTTACCTGCAACGATTATCTTCAGCTGATTACCAGCAATCTTAATCATTTCATTCAGTATCTGGCTCCCTTCAATAGCTGTAGCTTCTCCACCGGAAGTCAGAATACGGGTTACACCTGTCTCTTTCAATTGGCTGACAGCGAGCAGCAGATCATTCGTTTCATCGATGGCTTTGTGAAAAGTGACCTGAAGTGGCTGGGCAACCTCAACTAACCGGGCGGTTCTTTCCACATCGATCGTATGATCCTGATTCAGTAATCCAAAGACTACTCCTGTTACCTTTAGTTGCCGACAGATCTGAATATCGTATTTCATGATTTCATATTCTTCCTCTGAGTAGCAGAAATCTCCCCCGCGCGGCCTGATCATGACCATTACCGGAACATCAAGTTTTTCGGTTACCTGCTTTATAGTCCCGTAGGAAGGGGTCGTCCCTCCGCACGATAAATTTTCGCAGAGCTCAATACGGGTAGCTCCGGCTGCTACTGCGGCAATTGTTTCCTGATAGGATTCAACACATACTTCTTTGAACGGATTCATTTGTATATAATTTGTTTTTTAGCGGCCAAATGGAATAGCCATGATGATATATTCATTTCGGTTGGTGATTTCTTAATCATGGCTATTTCATCATAAACTATTTTGAAGTAAAAATACGAAAAATTGAAACTCTTCACCATGTTGGATCTGGAGTTAATATAAATCACTCCATGGATCAATCCCTTTTTTTGTACCAAAAAATTGAATAGTTTTATCAATTAAATTTTCAATAATGGAAAGACGAAAGTTTTTTGGGCGTTTAGGAAAGGGTACACTGGTTTCTTTTTGGGCAACCCCCTTATTTGCAAGTGCAAGGAAGGGTTCTTTATCGGAAAAGAATAGCTGTTTGCTGAAAGATCGGGAGATCCAACATATGGTTGTTTTTAACCTGAATCATGAGAAAGGGTCGGAATTAACCCGGCAATTTTTAAAAGACGGCCATAAAATTCTTAGTCAGATCCCGGGGGTCAATAACTTTCAGGTATTGAATCAGGTGAGTCTGAAAAACGATTTCTCCTACGGATTCTCGATGGTATTCGCATCCAAAGGGGATTATGATTCCTACAGCAGTCACCCGGATCATATTGCCTTTGTTGAAAACCGTTGGAAGAAAGAAGTTTCAAAGTTTATGGAAATTGATTTTAAATCTCTGTAAATTAAACGGATATGGGAGTTGAGATTGAACGTAAGTATTTAGTCAGGGATGATCATTGGCGCGGTCTGGGCACACCGGTTCATTATGCACAGGGATATCTTGTTGCAGATGGCATACGGTCAGTTCGCATACGAATAGCCGGGGAGGAAGGGTTTCTCACTATAAAGGGAGAAACAAAAGGGTTCAGCCGGCTTGAGTTTGAGTATCCGATTCCGGTCCTTGAAGCTTTTGAATTATTAAAATTGTGTGCTACACCTGTCGTTGAAAAATTTCGGACAAAGGTCCTGCACGCAGATAAAATCTGGGAAGTCGATGAGTTTGAGGGGCAAAATACCGGGTTGGTTGTCGCTGAGATTGAATTGAAATCCGAAGATGAATCTTTTGAAATGCCTTCCTGGATCGGGGAGGAGGTCACTGGTGATCTGAGATATTATAATTCCCGCCTGGCAATCCACCCTTATCAGGATTGGTAGTTCACGACTTAAATCATATAAATTTATCAAGCCAAAATTTCCACGAATGTTTAACCATTTTTTGACGCTCCTCTTCGGATTAACCTTCCCGCTTTTTGTTCTGGGGCAAGGTCATACCACTTTGTCTGCCAATACCCCTCGTCTGGTTGTAGGCCTGGTAATCGAAGATTTTAATCCGGATTATGTAGAACGTTTTTGGGACAGATTTGGGGACGGAGGTTTTCAGCGATTGTACAGGGCAGGCTTTATCTGTGCCAATCATCATTATAACAATTTGATACAACGCCCGTCCGTAAATATGGCGACCCTGTCAACAGGAACTTCTCCATCTCATCATGGCATCATCAACGACAATTGGATCGACCGGCTGAAAAATAAAGAGGTTAACTCAGTAAGAGACGACTATTATACTACCGTTGGGGCCGACTCGGACGAAGGGGCCCGCTCGGCCAGATGGTTAATGACTCCCACACTTGGCGATCAGTTGAAACTGATTACCAAAGGGAAAGCAAAGGTGTTTAGTATTGCCCTTAATGATGTTTCCGCAGTGCTGGCTGCCGGTCATGCTGCTGATGGAGCCTATTGGCTCGATAATACCTCCGGGAAAATGATTTCAAGTTCCTATTATGTCGAGACTTTTCCCAAATGGGCGTTTGATTATAACGGATTTAAAGTGGCTGACAATTACCTGGGGCTGAAATGGGAAACACTGAAGGATAAAAACTCTTATTCAGAGAGTTATTCCGGTGAAAACACAGGGGAAAACGGATATCTTGGGAAATACAAATCGTTTCCTTATGATCTGGGAAAACTGAAAAAGGAATCCGGAGGAAGTTATAAACTGTTGAAGACAACCCCATGGGGGAATACAATGGTAAAGGATTTTGCCCTTCAGTTGATTCCCAAAGAACAACTTGGATATGACCTGGTTCCCGATCTGTTGACAGTCGTTTTCTCTTCCATGGACTATGAAAGGTATTCATTTGGCGCTTTTTCTGTTGAAATGGAAGATACTTATATCCGGCTGGATAAGGAGATCTCCGAATTGCTTAAATACATTGAAACGGGTTATGGAACCGATAATATCCTGGTTTACCTCACCGGACTGACCAGTACATCTTATCCTGCAGATTATCTGAAAGAAAAGTATCACATGCCCGCCGGGATTTTCAACCCGGAAAGTGCCGTTGCCTTGTTGAAATCTTACCTGAATATCAAATATGGTGAGGCTAACTGGATCGAGCTATTTGCCAATCAGATGATTTATCTTGATCATGAACTGATTGAAAAGAAGAAGGTAAATCTTCATGATATGCAACTGGCTGTGGCCTCGTTTCTGAATCAGTTTGAGGGAATTGCCTACGCGAAGGCGGCATTTGAAATGGAAGCGAATAATTTTCCGGGTGGTGTGCTCGAATCGTTTCAGAATAATTTTCACATCAAACGTACGGGCGATGTTCTGATTAAATATGAGGATGGATGGCAACCTAAAGATAAATTTAATCCGCTCGATTATACCGAAAACAGCCAGGTTCCTTTAATCTGGTATGGTGCCGGAATCCGAAAAGGGACCACCATGGTTCGAACCGATGCCACCGATATCGTACCAACCATTGCCGCATTCCTGGGAATTGCTCCCCCCTCGGCCGTGACCGGGAAGGTGATTGAAGAGGTACTCAAACATTGACGATATTCGGACAGAGTTTACAGCTATTCTCCTTTTTCAACCAATTAAAGCTTTCCGCTCTCTTCAAAACCCGGGAAGGGTGATATTTGAATTACCCCCGGTAGTAAAATAGAAGGATTATGCCGCTTTTTACCAACTTGGCAATAAATAATGTAAATTGGCCTTGTAACTGGGTCAGCGACCATTGTAAATTTGTCAGCGGGCATTGTAAGGCTATAAACTGACGTTGTTACAATGTCAGCGACCATTGTAAAGTTGTCAGCGGACATTGTGAGTGTATAGACTAACAATGTTACAATGTCAGCGACCATTGGAACAATATAAGTGGGCATTGTGTCTCTGTCAGTGGGCATTGTGAAGTTGTCAGCGGGCATTGTGAGATTGTAAACGTTTGTATTCATTGAACTGTGTCAACTGTGAAGGATAATATAAATTTTGCGCTAATTGGCCCTATGCATCGGGGGCAATTGGCAACTTACAGCTGGCAGATTTTAGATTGAAGAAAGTAGTATTTAATTTGTGGCAATTAAAACCGGGATTACAGAACCCAACTTAACACGCTGGAATATCAATCCCTATGATTTTTCTGTAAGATTGCAGCATACCATCAATGATGCTGATGAGGCTACATCGCGGAGTAAAGCCAAACCAGCAGGGGTGCATGGATGCGAGATCCGGTCAAAAATTGATGGGAGCGCCCCGTCGGATGTAAGTGAACTTGATTATCTTGGAACCAATACCCGCTCTCCGTTCAGCACCACTTTTGAAGGGAAGAATGCTGCCAAGAATGTTTATTACTGGTTAAGGTGGGTGAACACTCACGGGGAACCGGGTCCCTGGAGCAGGAACATCACGGCAATGATTGCGGGCTGATCTCCTTAAGATCGTTCGGTAATCTAAAATCTCAACATGGATTCAAGGTGCAACCAAAATCTGACCGGTAAAGTTTAATTAGAACTGACCGGTCAGATTACTTAAAATAGATCCTTTCGGCGTTTCCCTGATACTTTTAGATTATGAGCGATATCTTTTAAAACTTTGGGCAACTCCTACAGAGTTGAAAACTTGATGGGTTCGCCCCCTTTCCTCTGGTAAAAACCAGAGGTTATTTACAGATAACTCCTATGGAGTTGACATTGGTTAGATTCGTCTCTTTTCCTGTGGTTAAAAGCCGGAGGTTATTTACGAGTAACTTCCATGGAGTTGGTATGGGTCAGAATGGTTGGCAACTCCTACAGAGTTGATATTGCTTTCGATTCATCTGCTTTCCTCCGGTTAAAACCGGAGGTTATTTACGGTTAACTCCCACGGAGTTGACATTGGTTAGATTCGTCTCTTTTCCTATGGTTAGAATTCGGAGGTTATTTACGGGCAACTTCCATGGAGTTGACATTGGTTAGGTTCGTCTCTTTTCCTGTGGTTAGAAACCGGAGGTTATTTACGAGTAACTTCTATGGAGTTTGTATAGGTCAAAATTACCGGGGTCTCCTGTGAAGTTGATCCGCGTCAAGACTTTGTAAGAGTATTCCGTAAATAACCCCCAGTGCAAACTGGAGGATGGAGGATGGGGGATGGGGGATAAACGAGACAATACAAAAACCGGAAACCCTGTCGGGGTTTCCCATGGGCAAGCATTAACTAAAATAATTACAATCCCTTTACTCTTTTGAATTAGATAATCACAATACGATCAATCCACAGCGCTATACCCATTATAGGATACAATTTTCTCGATTGGCTTCCGGATTTTAGTACGGGTTCGTGCATTTGAATAGCCCAGGGTAATAATGAGCTGTACCCTTTTTGAAGCAGTTACACCACAGATTTTCTTCACTTTGGCTTCATCGAACCAGCCAATCAAACAACTACCCAGTCCCTCAGATGCAGCTGCAAGACAAATATGTTCGGCCATAATCCCAAGATCCATCAGCGGATAATGTCTCTTTTTTACCCATCCCCCTAGACTGGAAGTGATATTTGCCTCCTCTTCTATCAGAACCAGCAGCAGAGGTGCCTGTTTGGTGAAATGATTTATTCCCAGGATCCTCTCGGAGGTGGCATCTGCAATTTTTGCCCTTATTCCGGGATGGTCGACTACAATAATGTGCCATGGCTGGGCATTGCAGGCAGAAGGGGCCAATCGGGCGCATTCGAGAATCCGGGCAAGTTTCTCCTCTTCTACCGGTTTAGCGAGATAACTCCGGTCGCTTTGGCGGTTCAATACCAGTGATTTAAAATCCATGATTTTGATTTTTAAGGTCGAAGGTAATGAATTTTACAGTAAAAATTCCCATCTATTAAGCGCAGAGCGCAAAGAAAAGGCGCAGAGAACCGCAGCGTTTTTAAAATTCATTTATTAACTCTGCACTCCTATACGCCTGCTCAGCTCCGTCAATTGGCGGTTGTATTTAGAGGTTCCGGGATCGTATTTTAATTGTGAATTCCCGTTATCAATTTAATAAATCCAGTTTAACCATATCCTGAATATCAAGCATTCCGATTGGAAGGCCGTTTTCAGTCACGATAATATTATCGACCTGGTTGGCATTAAAAATGTCGGCGGCCTTTTGCAAAAAAGAGTCACCATCAATCGAAATGGGGTTTACGGTCATACACTCTCCAACAGAGGCTGTGTTAATGTAATCGCCAAGTTTCCTCATCTGGCGCCGGAGGTCTCCGTCGGTGAAGATTCCGGTAAGTTTTCCATCTTTAGTGACTACTGAAACTGCCCCCATACCTGAATCGGTCATTTTCAGGAGTGCATCCAAAACCTTACAATCGGTATCAACAACCGGATTTGCATCTGAAATAACACTTTTTACCTGGATTGTCATCAGGCGTGTATGCTGAAAGAACTGGTCTGTTCCCAACTTGGTCAAGTGATTATCGGCCAGTTTTTTCATAATGCTCCATGGGAGTGTGATATTATGTGCACCCAGGCTAAGTGCATCCTTGATATGTTCAGGATATCTCACCGATGAGAACATCACCTTACAATCGTAGTTATACGCTTTAATGACTGCGACAATTTGTTTGACAAGGCCGAGAGCATCATGTCCCTGATCCTGCATCCGCCCTACCAGTACGCACACATAGTTTGCTCCGGCAGTCAGGGCCATGTAGGCTTGCTGAATATTGTAAACCAGGTGAAGATTGATTAAAAATCCCTCGTCATGGAGTTTCTTACACGCTTTTACCCCTTCGAAATTGACCGGGATTTTGAAAACTGTTCTTTTCTTGTCCAATCCAAGGTTTAATAAACGATGGGCTTCGGCAACAATTTGTTCTGAAGTTTCGCCCAACGCTTCAATCATCAGCACAGGGACCATCTTCGATAATTTGATGATGGCTCCGTCGATATCGGTAATCCCGTTTTTGTGCATAAATGTAGGTGTGGTGGTAACACCGTCAATGATCCCCAGTTTCAGGGCTTCTTCAATTTCAGCAAGGTTAGCCGAGTCAAGAAAAAATTCCATAAATTATTAGTTTTAATTTTTAGATCTGTATTTTACTTCTATATTATGAATGTCGATCAGTGGTTTAAGAAACTCAGTAACATCCGCAATGCACATCTGGCTGGCGGCATCGCATAATGCACGTGAAGGATCCGGATGGACCTCTAAAAATAATCCGTCGATCCCTGCAGCGACTCCTGCACGTGCCAGAGTAGGGATAAACTCCCTGGAACCTCCCCTGGGATCTGAACTTGGAATTCCATATTTGCGTATGGAATGGGTCACATCAAAGATCACCGGATACCCGGTTGTCCTGAGATGGTAAAAACTTCGGGGATCCACAATGAGATCGTTATAGCCAAAGGCATAACCACGCTCGGTGACCATCATATTATAGTTGCCTGCTTGTTCCGCTTTTTTGACCGGTTTAATCATATTCTCAGGGGAGAGATACTGGGCATGTTTCAGATTGAGCACTTTACCCGTTTTAGCGGCCTCTACCACGAGGGTGGTCTGCATTACAAGATAAGCCGGAATCTGAATCACATCAACCACGTCAGCAACAGCGGCAATCTGATCCGGATAGTGAATATCGGTGATCAAAGGAACATTGAACTGATCCTTTATTTTCTGAAGCATAGCGAGTCCTTCATAGAGTCCGGGACCGGAATAGAAATCGGCTGAACTTCGATTATCCTTCTGAAATGAAGATTTGAAGATAAGCGGCAAATTGAGTTTCTGAGATAAACCAACCAGGAATTCGGCGGTATCCATCATTGTTTTCTCATCTTCCACCACACAGGGACCAGCAATCAGGAAAAGCGTGTCAGCTCCGCACTCGATATTCCCTACTTTAATTATTTTCGTCATTCTGGGTTTATTACATTTTCATAAACAATCCGCGGAGCTTCTCCCGTGTGATGATTTTCTCCCAATCCGGCCCGCAAACATGCTGCCACATAAAGATAAGGGTAAGGGAAATATCGATCATTTTTTCAATCTCTTCAGGGGTACATCCTGCCGTTACGCCATGAGGAATGTCGATGTTATTAATCCGCATCATTTCCCTGAATTCCTTTACCGCCTCGGGATAGAATTCTTCCAGCTGATTGAATACCACACAGTTTCCAACGCCGTGATGGATATTGGTGACCGTTGCCAGACCATATGAAATAGCGTGACAGGCCCCAACCTCAGAATAGGTTAAAGAGAGTCCGCCAAGATATGAAGCAATCATCAGTTTCTCCTCATTTTCGGGCGAGCGACTGTCGTTGCCTAAATAGATGTCTCTGAAAATCCGGAGAGATTCTGTACCCAAAGAATCTCCCATCACTGTTTTCCGATGGCCGTTTAATGCTTCAATATTATGGATGTAACAATCCATCGCCGTATAAAACCGGATTGGTTCAGGAACTGAGGTAATCAATTCCGGATCGAGGACCAATTGGTCTGCCGCAGTGAAATTGCCTTTGATTCCAAGTTTTTTTACCGGTCCGGTCAATACTGTTGTCATGGAGACTTCTGCACCGGTCCCTGAAATGGTAGGGATTACTGTGCAATGAACTCCCTTGTTCTTAATAAAATCGAGTCCCTGATATTGCACAGAAGAGCCTTCATTGGTAAACATCAGACGGATAGCCTTGGCATAATCCATTACTGTGCCACCCCCGATTCCCACTACAGATACCGGCAGACCCTTGTTAAGCCCTTTAATTTGAGCAACGATCTCGTCGACGGTTTTTGTCTTTGGTTCGTCTACGGTATCAATCAATTTGAGAATATCCTGAGGGTGTGTTGGAATCCGTTTTAGAAAATCTTTCCCTTCAAAATATTTGTCTACAAGAAACAGGACGAATGAATCCTGTTCTATGCGTAATTCTCCGAGGATATCCCCGAGTTGGTCAAAACTATTCCGACCATATAAAATCCGTCCGACTGGTTTTAAATTCCTGAACATAACTGTTTTATTTAAGTGCTTTTTTAATAGCTGACCTCATTTTGGAAGCCAGTGTGTTTAACTCCTCTACGCTCCAGTTCACCATGATCTGGGTCATCATCAGTCGTTGCATAATTGCATCCGACTGGGGGACCTGCAGGTTCTGATAGTCTGGTACATTATTCATCTTCATCACCGGAAGATTGAAGATTGATTTTAACTCTTTCAAATGGCCCCATTGACGGTGATAGTGAAAATTATTCCGGTACCAATAGGATGCACTGAGATCCTCTTTTTGAAATTCGTCAAAAACCTTCGTTGCCTGATCTGCATCAGGAAGGAAAAAGGAAAGAAAGGTCGCTGAATCTCCCGCTTCGTCAGGGACGTGTCGCATCCTGATTTCGGGAAATTCCATTAAAACCTGTTTAAGTATATTTTGATGTGCCTTTTGTTTCTCAATCATATAGGGCAATTTGCGCAACTGGGCAAGAACTACCGCAGCGCCAAGTTCCGATCCGCGGAAATTATATCCAAGTATCGGATGTTGTTCTGCTCCCCTGGCATTTCCGATGTGATCGTGTCCATGATCGGAATATTTATGAGCCCGGTCGTATAAATCATCATCATTCGTTGCTACGGCTCCACCTTCACCCGCAGTGATGATCTTGTAATAGTCGAACGAAAATGCAGACATTTTGCCAAAGTTCCCCAGCATTTTACCCTGATAGCTACCTCCAAGGGCCGGAGCCGCATCTTCAATCAGAATCAGGTTATGTTTTTGACAAACAGCCAGAATCTCGTCCATTCTGCCCATTGATCCAAATACCTGCACGATTAAAACGGCCCTTGTCCTTGGAGTGATTGCTTTTTCAATCCCTTCAGGACTTATGCACAATGTTTCATCAATTTCCGCAAAAACCGGAATCGCTCCGGCTAACAAAACTGCCTCGATGGGCGCAATAAAGGTATAGGGCGGAACAATTACCTCATCCCCATATCCAATACCACAACAAGCCAGAGAGAGGGAATCTGCTGCAGTTCCGCTTGCACAGAAATGGGTGTGTTTTACTCCCAGGTAAGTGCTGAATTCCTGCTCGAAAGTTTTTGCTTTCCAAACTCCATTACGTTGTGAATCATGTCCGTACCGAAACAATACTCCGGTTTCGAGTACATCCATAACCTCTTTTCGTTCTTCATTTCCGAAAAGTTCAGTGCCTGCCATATCAATTTTTTTAACTAAATAATTCAAATATCCAATTTCAAAAACAGAAGTTGTACTTCAAGGTTTAATTGGCTACTTCCTGTATTCCAGCGGTTAACTGATCTCCAATTTCTCCTGTTCTTAAAAACCTGTAAAATTACATTTATTTTGAAAACAAAACCTGAAAAATACCATGTATTAGCAGGATTGGTGCAAAAGTGGAATGTTAATGTTCTAAGCTCTGACCATTAGCGTAATATTTGCTTTGTTTTAAAGAAAAAAAATAGCCATTCCTGAAACAGCCAGAAATGCACCGGCAATCTCCTTCCAGTTCAGTCTTTCCCGAAATATCAAAACAGAGGGGATTAAGATAAAAACAGGGACGGTTGCAATCAATGTTGAGGCAATTCCCACTGTTGTATACTGAAAGGCGAGCAGGCTTAACGAAACCCCCAGGAATGGTCCAAAGAATGAACCGATAATCAGCGGTGTGATTGCTTTATTGTTTCTTAATGAATAACCAATTGAACACCATTCCTTTGCAATGGTTATAATAACAATGAATCCCAGTATTCCAGTAATCACTCTGATCTCTGAAGAGGCAAAAGGGTCGTAGGTTCCCATTCCCAGTTTTGAAAATACGGCACCAATTCCCTGCCCGATTGCCCCTCCCAGCGCAAGAAGCAATCCTTTCACCGGATAATTCAGCCTGGATTTATTGGTTTCGGATTCAGGACGTTTCAAAATGACAATTGCAATGCCTGCCAAGACAAGTACCATTCCCAATCCGTTTAACCAGGTCAGCTTTTCGTGAAGAATCAATGCTCCCGCCAGTGCAGCTGTCGGGGGTGCCAGTGACATGATGAGCATCGATAATTTGGCAGATTGATAAGAGTACGATTTGAAAAGGCAATAATCTCCGGCCACAAACCCAACCAGACCGGATATTGATAGCCATTTCCAGGCTTCAGGCGAAGCATCGGAAGGTGTCCATAAACCACGCATTACTTTTGACCATAGCAGAAACATTCCCATGGCAAGAACCAATCTGGCAATATTCACTGCCAGGGAGCCAGCCCGGCGTGTGGCAAGGGAGAAAGATAAGGCAGATGCTGTCCAGCATATTGCGGTAAAGACCCCGGCTATTTCCCCTAAATGACCTATTTGCATGTAATTTATTGAATGGCGGCAAAAGTAACGATACCGTTTCAAATGTTCACCGAAAAGAAGAGAAATAGTGAATGGTAAGTGATATCCTGAATTATTTTCTCCTTTCCTTATAACTGTTGATCCCCAATATCCAATTAATCAATGAAACCAGGATGCTGAAGATGATTGCCGTGAATAACCCAGAGACTGAAAATCCATGAACAAAATGGTTTGCAACCAGAACCATGAGACCATTAATGACTAAAAGGAAAAGTCCCAGGGTCACGATGGTCACCGGGAAAGTCAGAATAATCAGAATGGGTCTGACAATAGAATTGAGCAGGGCCAGGACCACTGCAACCACAAAGGCGATAAATGGGGATGAAATAACAACTCCCGGGAGGATGTAACCTACGATAAGAATGGATATAGTGCTGATAATTATACGGGTAAGCATGATTGTCTTGTTTTGGAGAATATCTTTCTGACTTCTTAAAGATATAACTATTTATTGATAAACCAACCTGATATATGACTTGATTTATTAGGAAAAAAATGCCAATTTTGGGGATTCATAATTAATATTAAAAATATGCGTCTTATTGTTCAGTCAGAGGCTGTTGGAGTAGCTAAATGGTCTGCATCCTATATTGCACGGAGAATCAATGAATCGGGTAATTCAGCTGTAAAACCTTTTGTGCTAGGTCTTCCGACGGGGAGCACTCCGCTTGGTACTTATGCCGAGTTGATCCGGATTTACCGTGAAGGGAAGGTTTCCTTCAAAAATGTAGTCACTTTTAATATGGATGAATACGTTGGAATCCCTAAAGATCATCCGCAGAGTTATTATACCTTTATGTGGGATAATTTTTTCAGCCATATTGATATCCTTCCTGAGAATGTCAATATTCTTGACGGGAATGCCAAAGACCTGAAGGATGAGTGCACTGATTATGAGGCAAGAATTAAGGCAGTCGGAGGAATTGATCTGTTTATGGGCGGCATCGGTGAGGATGGTCATATCGCATTTAATGAACCGGGGTCGAGCCTCTCCTCGCGTACCAGAGACAAGGCGCTTAATCAGGATACCATTTTGGTTAACAGCCGGTTTTTTGATAATGATGTGAATAAAGTTCCAAAGCTGGCATTGACGGTTGGAGTAGGAACCGTGATGGATTCACGTGAAGTTCTTATTCTGGTTACAGGGCATAATAAAGCACGCGCTCTGCGGCAAGGTGTCGAAGAAGGAGTTAACCATATGTGGACCATCTCAGCCCTCCAACTCCATCCTCATGGATTGATTGTTTGCGATGAAGCGTCCACTGTCGAATTAAAAGTTGGAACCTACCGTTATTTTAAAGATATCGAAAAAGATAATCTCGATCCGGAATCGCTATGGAGCAACAATAAATACCTGGGATGGTGAAAAATTAGTAAGAAGGCAGAAGTTTTAAACCAGAGATGAAAGCAAACCCAGGCATATGTTTAAAGAGCAGCCGCCCAAGGAGGGGAGTAAAGAACTGCAATTCGTCAGAATGCAGACCCTAACTAATCAAAACCTCTCCCTGGGTGCGTATTTGGTGTGCAAAAGATGATGTGATTTTTCACTCATCGGTTTATCCAGAAAATCGGCATAGATCCTGATTACCTCCGGATTTAGGTGGGACTTGCGTAATTTCATCCCTTCATCTTCCGCATAAATCGCTTCAGCACGTTTCCGGCGAATCTCAGGGCTGGTCGGGATAGGCTGACCACCACCGCCTAGACATCCTCCGGGGCAGGCCATAAACTCGATAAAATGGTAGATAGATTTACCCGATAAAATCGAATCCATCACTTTTTTTGCATTGATCAGTCCATGTGCAACAGCGCATTTCAAATCAACGCCATCCAGAAATGCCCATTCCTCCAGTGGTGATTCAATTTTGATCGTTGCTTCCTTCACCCCATCCATTCCCCGTACCGGAGTGATGTTCAGATGTTCAAAGGGGACTTCACGGCCCGTAACGATCTCATAAACAGTACGTAATGCAGCCTCCATCACGCCACCTGTGGCTCCGAAAATAACACCTGCACCGGTAGACTCACCCATCAGCTGGTCGAAAGGCATATCATCAAGTTTCATAAAATCAATTCCTGCCTGTTTAATCATGATTGCCAATTCGCGCGTTGTCAGCACATAATCCACATCGCGGTAGCCACTGTCGTGCATTTCCGGACGGCTGGATTCAAACTTTTTGGCCGTGCAAGGCATAATTGAAACGGAGACGATCTTCGCAGGATCCAGATTTCGTGTCTTGGCATAATAGGTTTTGGCCAGTGCACCAAACATCTGCTGAGGCGACTTGCAGGTAGAGAGGTGATTCAGATATTCGGGGTACATGTGTTCGATATATTTGATCCAACCCGGGGAACACGAGGTGGCCATCGGCAGTTTCACCTCCGGATCGTGACTGACTAAAGTACCTTTCAGACGCGTCAATAATTCAGTTCCCTCTTCCATAATGGTGAGGTCGGCCGAAAAATCGGTGTCCAGAACCGCATCAAACCCCAACCTCTTTAGGGCGGCAACCATTTTACCGGTCACCCGTGCACCATATTCGAATCCCAATTCTTCTCCCAATCCAACACGCACCGCAGGAGCTGTTTGCACCACCACGTGTAAGCCCTTGTCGGCAATAGCATCCCAAACTTCTTCAATGTAATTTTTCTCGACCAATGCCCCGGTAGGACAGTGATTGATGCACTGCCCGCAATTCGTGCAAATCACATCATTCATCGGTTTTTCAAAGAAGGTGGCTATTTTCATCCGGTCACCCTTATAGGCAACAGTCAACGCATTGACCCCCTGCAACTCTTCGCAGGTTCTCACGCATCGCTGGCATCGGATACATTTGCTGTCATCTTTGATGATTGATGGGGAAAATTGGTCGATTGTATAGTTCTTAAGTGGTACTAATCGTATAAAATCCTGTGTCATAATTTTATAGTCAGAAGCCAGTTTCTGCAGCTCGCAATTCCCGTTTTTGTAGCAGCGGGTACAGTCTGCATTATGTTCTGAAAGCAGAAGCTCAATAATATGTTTGCGGGAGTTCCGAACTTTGAAGGAATTGGTAAGGATGTCCATCCCTTCCTCGCAGGGTGTGGCACAGGCTGCTGACAATCGCTTCTGTCCCACGATTTCTACTACACAAACCCGGCAATTCCCTGCCACACAAAGGTCTTTATGATAACATAGGGTGGGTATAATCACACCTGTCTGTCCGGCAGCATCAAGGATGGAAGTTCCCTGTTCGACTTCAACCGCCAGCTCATTAATGGTTATTTTTATTTTTTTTGCCATAACAGATCCTTCTTAGCACATTAATAAATCATCTCTTCCCTGAAATTTTCAACGATTGAGGAGAAGGAATTTGCCACTGACTGTCCCAATCCGCATTTTGCGGTATATTGCATGGTTTCAGTCAACCGTAACAACTTATCCAGATAGAGTGCATTTTTTTCGCCCCGTTTAACAGCTTTAATCCCGTTCAGCAACTGCTGGCATCCGACCCGACAGGGGGTACATTGCCCGCAAGATTCTTCCCGGAAGAATTCGAGGTAATTATCCAGTACGTTATACATTGACCGGGAGCTGTTAAAAAGCATCATTGAGCCCCCGGTTGGCAGTGAGATACCAGTCAGTTTCCCCTGGAATCCAATGGTTGTTTCCCCAAATCGCTTACGCGGGACCAAAAAACCCGAGGCTCCTCCAACTTGAACAGCTTTAGTATCGCCGTCACCAAACTCCTCAACGAAGTCCGCGAGGCTCATTCCCAATTCCAGTTCATAAATCCCCGGTTTCGGGGTATCGCCCGAAACAGAGAATAACTTCGAGCCGCGCGAATACTGAACGCCCAAATCATAAAAGCGTTTTGCACCATATTCGAAAATGGTATAGGTATGTGCCAGAGTCTCAACATTATTGATAACGGTAGGTTTGCCCATGTATCCGAAGGTTGAAGGGAAAGGTGGCTTGTTGCGGGGTTCTCCGCGTTTCCCCTCCATGGATTCAAACAGAGCGGTCTCTTCTCCGCATATATAAGCTCCGCTCCCCATAAAAATTCTGATTTTGAAATCAAAATCAATCTCTTTGCAGTATTGCTCAAATTCGGCAATCGCCTTGTTTAATTCCGGCTGAAGGAAAAAATATTCCCCGCGCAGGTAGATATATCCCTCCTTCGACCCGATCACATGGCCACAAACAGCCATTGAAGTTAACACCTTAAAAGGTACTTTTGAAAGTATTTCCCGGTCTTTAAATGTCCCTGGCTCACCCTCATCTGCGTTACAAATGACGTATTTGGTAAGATCATCAATCTCGGCCGTAAGTTTCCATTTCAATCCCGTGGGGAAACCGGCTCCTCCCCTGCCCTTTAATTCTGAGCTGATCAGCTCGTTAATTAATTCCTGAGCTGGTCGGTTGATGTTATTTTTTAAAATCATCTTCCAGTCTTTTTCATCCTTAAAAATGAAATCGACACGTTTAAGTTGATAAATGGATGCCATTTATTCCTCCTTTCCTTTTTTATTGATGTAAGTAGTCAGAATTTCACGGACTTTTTCAGGCGTCAGATCGGTATAAACATCATAGTTGATCAACATGGCAGGGGCTTTGTGGCAAAGTCCAAGACAGTTGGTTTGCAGCAGCGAGAAATTTCCGTCAGGAGTCGTTTCTCCGACACTGATCTTCAGCATGTCCTCGATAGCCTTTACCACCTGATTCTTCCCTTTCATGGAACAGGTGATGGTTTTGCAGATCCGAATGATGTATTTGCCCATCTTTTTATATTCCAGGAAGGAATAAAATGTTGCAGTCCCATAAACTTCGGAGGCTGGCAGATCGAGTTCGCGGGCAATCTCAATCATGGAATATTCTGACAGGTATTTTTCCTGTTCGACCACACCCTGCAGAATAGGAAGCAGGTTGTGCCTGTTCCGGCCATGCTGGTCAGCCAGGTTTTTAATCAATTCTGCTACAGGATACATTGTGAGTGAATTTAAAGTTTATTTTAACCCTTCGCGGCATAGCGGCTTTTAAGTGCTATTTTTCACGCAAAGACGCCGGAACACAAAGGATTATTCTTTTTCCTTGCTGGAATCTTTCCATAAAGTTACACGTTCAAGTGTTAAATTGCAACTAACAAAGAACTTATAAATCTTAGTTTTTCGACCGTTGGGTATATACCGTATGGAGCAGTTCATGCGATTTATGCCCAAGCGGAACACCCAGGAAATCACGATATAACAACATCACATCCTGATTTTCGTGTGATTTTCGCACCATTTTACCTTCATCTTCCCGGTAAATGGCTTCCAGCCGCTGGGTCCTGATTTCATCATTAACCGGTCGGGGTTGTCCACCGCCGCTAATACATCCACCCGGGCAGCCCATAATCTCGATAAAATGATAGGGGCTCGTCCCACTCTTGATTTCGTCCAGTAACTCTGCAGCCCCCTTTAATCCGCTGGTAACGGCAACCTTCACGGTTACTCCATTCAGGAAGGCAAATTCAGGCAAGGGATTTTCGATCTTCAAGGCTGCGGTTTTAATTCTGCTTAAGCCGGTCAGCGGTTGAATATGCAGTTTTTTACCGGGCATCTCCCTGCCTGTAACCAATTCATAGACTGTGCGCAACGCAGCTTCCATAACTCCTCCGGTCGTCCCGAAGATATCTGCAGCGCCTGTTGAGAGCCCCAGCGGGCTATCAAATTCTCCATCCGGGAGGTTCCTGAAATCAATTCCTGCATCTTTGATCATCCGTCCCAATTCACGCGTAGTGATCACGGCGTCAACATCTGCCAAGCCATCCTTAAACATCTCTGGACGGGTAATTTCGAACTTTTTGGCAGTACAAGGCATCACCGAAACAACGAAAAGTTTTGCCGGGTCAATATTCATCTTTTCTGCAAAGTAACTTTTGGTCAAAGCCCCGAGCATCATATGCGGTGATTTGCAGCTGGACAAGTGGGCCAGCTGATCGGGAAACCGGTGTTCCATAAATTTAATCCAGCCCGGACTGCAACTTGTGATCATCGGAAGAACAGCCTTCTTATCGGATGATGTAAAAGCATTTCTCACCCGTTCCAGGAATTCTGAACCCTCTTCCATAATGGTGAGATCAGCCGCGAAATTAGTGTCAAAAACATAATTAAAACCCAATTGATGGAGGGCTGCAGCCATTTTACCGGTGACCAGGGTTCCGGGTTCATACAGGAATATTTCTCCGAGAGCTGCGCGCACTGCAGGGGCAGTCTGAACGACCACCGTTTTTGATTTGTCATACAAAGCTTCCCAGACTGTTGCCGTTGAGTCCTTCTCCTTCAATGCTCCGACCGGGCAGACCAATACACACTGGCCGCAGTTGGTGCACACCGATTCACCAAGTAATTCGTCTTCAGATGGTCCGATAAAAGTGGAGAAGCCCCGGTGATGGGGGTTCATCAGCCCGACTCCCTGAATTTCATTACAAACAGTTACGCAGCGGCGACAAAGAATGCATTTTGAACTGTCCCGAACGATGGATGGGCTTGATGTGTCAATGATATCCTTTGATTTTGCCCCTTCATACCTGAATTCGTGAAGTTGTATTAAATTTCCAAGTTCCTGCAACTCGCAGTTCTGATTCCGCCAGCAACTGAGGCACTCCTTTGGATGATCCGAAAGCATCAGCTCGAAAATCACTTTGCGGACCTGACGAACTCTTTCGGAGTTGGTATGAACCACCATACCCTCTGTTGCCGGGGTAACGCAGGATGCCATCAGTGTTTTCCCCCCTTCCACTTCGACCACGCAAATCCGGCAGGAGCCGATCTGGTGAACATTCTCCATGTAGCAAAAGTGAGGGATCAGGATATTATTCTGTTTTGCCGCTTCAAAGATTGTCGTTCCCTCTTCAACCTGCAAAACCTTGTTGTTAATGGTAAGATTTATCATAGTCAGCTATTTACTGATTTTAACGTCTGGAACATTGCAAACATCTCATCGCCTCGGCAATGGCATTGAGTTTATGGAAACCTTGTGGAACCTCGTCAAAATTATTTTTGCGCTGTTCCAGATCGAGGTATCTCATCTGAAGCCGTTCATGCTCAACGGCAATCCCCTCCTCATTTACTTTGGCCGGTAATTCTATGGGTTCGCCGGTATTTAATTTACCTTTCCCGCCAAGGTATTTATCAATCGATCTGGCTGCATTCTTGCCATCGGCAATAGCAGTGATGACCACGTCGGAACCCCGGGCCACATCACCTCCTGCAAAAATTCCAGGTTGAGTCGTCATTTGGGTTTCCGCATCAACGATGAAGGTTCCCCAATCGGTAATGCCAACCTCCGCCTTCGTAATAAATGGGAAATCAGAATATTGACTTACAGCAGGTATGGCCAGATCTATTTCAAGGATAAAGTTCGAATCGGGAATGACTACAGGAACCCTGCGGCCATCTTTCCCGAACCGGCCGGGTTTCATTTTAACGCATTCGATCGAAGTAACGGAGCCGTTCCCAATAAACCGGACCGGAGCAACCAACTCGTGCAGGATCACACCCTCATCCAGAGCATCTTCAATTTCACGCTTATCAGCCGGCATCTCCTCCCGGGTTCTGCGATATAGAATATGAACCTTCTGAGCACCCAACCGAAGGGCAGACCGGGCAGCATCAATAGCGGTACTTCCCCCTCCGATTACGGAGACTATCCCTTTTACCTCCACATTCTTTTTCAGATTGATATCGCGAAGGAAATCCAGCCCGTGATAAACGCCCTCTTTCTCCTCCCCTTCGATCCCTATTTTTCGGGAGAGCTGGGTACCAGTGGCAATGTAAACAGCCAGGTATTTAGCCTTCAACTCATTGAATGAAATATCTTTCCCAATTTTCGTGTTATAAAGAATATTGATTCCCGCCTGGGTAATCGAATCAATCTCTTTACGCAGGGCTTCTTTTGGCAACCGGTATTCCGGTATTCCATAAGCCAGAATTCCGCCGGCAATCCCTTTCTCCTCATAAATGTCCACGGTATAACCTTGTCTGGCGAGGTAATAGCCACAAGTCAGGCCCGAAGGACCAGCTCCGATGATGGCCACAGACTTTCCGTTTTTCTGAAAGATCAGACTCGTAAAGGGTTCACCGGAATTCAGCACATAATCAGCAGCATACCGCTTCAGATCAGCTATTGCGATTGGTTCGTCCAGCTGAGCCCTGCGGCATTTGCTTTCGCATGGATGGGTACAGACCCGGCCACAGATTGATGGGAACGGATTTTCCTGGCGGATCAGGTTATAGGCATCACGTACTCTTCCGGCAGCAATCAGGGCAATATAACCCGGCACATTCACCCCTGCAGGACAGGCATTCTGACACGGAGAAATAAACAGGTCGCTGCAAACCCCTGAACGACAATATTTATGTCGGATATGCTCATCATATTCGTGCCTGAAATATTTTATGGTACTGAGAACCGGATTTGGAGCAGTTTGTCCTAATCCGCAAATTGCCGATTCCTTGATCGAATTTCCAAGCTCTTCCAGAAGCTCTACATCCCCCTCTTTCCCTTCTCCACGTGTGATTCGTTCCAGAATTTCAAGCATCCGTTTAGTCCCGATACGACAGGGGATGCATTTCCCGCACGATTCATCCTGGACAAAATCCATAAAGAAGCGAGCCATATCTACCATGCAGGTATCTTCATCAGCACAGATCAAGCCGCCTGAACCCATGATGGCTCCGTGTTCAATTAAGGAGTCGTAATCTATCGGAGTATTCAGATGTCCGGGCGTTAGGCAGCCGCCGGAAGGACCACCCATCTGGGCGACTTTAAACGATTTACCCCGGGGAATCCCACCTCCGACTTCATAGATGATTTCACCCAAAGTGACACCCATGGACACTTCAATGAGCCCTTTGTTGACAATATCTCCGGCGAGGGCAAAGACCTTTGTCCCCTTGCTTTTTTCAGTACCAATCGATGAAAACCATTCGGAACCCCTGGATATAATCGGGGCGATATTTCCAAATGTTTCAACGTTATTGATCACAGTAGGTTTGCCGAATAAACCGCTTTTTACCGGGAAAGGGGGTTTCTGCCGGGGTTCGCCGCGCTTCCCCTCAACCGAATCCATCAATGCCGTCTCTTCACCGCAAACAAAGGCACCAGCTCCGATCCGGATCTCAATATCAAAACTGAAGTTACTCTTCATGATATTCGGACCCAGAAGCCCCAGTTCACGCGCTGCTTTAATCGCCATGGTTAGCCGTTCAACAGCAATCGGATATTCAGCACGGATATAGACGATCCCGGTATCAGCTCCAATTGCATAACCGCCAATCAGCATCCCTTCAATCACCGAATGGGCATCCCCTTCGAGTAAACTTCGATCCATAAATGCCCCGGGATCCCCTTCGTCTGCATTACAAATGATATATTTCTGATCACTCTTGACTGCATTGGCCATTGCCCATTTTAGCCCTGCCGGGAAACCACCCCCGCCACGACCCCGCAAGCCCGATTTCTTTATTTCATCAATCACTTTTAACGGCGTCATTGAACCCAGTACTTTGGCTAATGCAAAATAGCCGTTCCTTGCAATATACTCCTCAACCGATGCATAATCAATGACTCCGCAATTCCGAAGAACAATCTTATGCTGGTTTTTAAAGAACGGAATATTGGTCAGATTGGGGATGATCTCCCCGGAGGTGGGATCTTTATAACAATACTTTTCCGCAATTTTCCCCTTCCGGATATGATGGTCTACGATATATGCGGCACTGGCGGGGTTGAGCCGGCAATACAACGTATTTCCGGGATTGATGATTAAGGTTGGGCCCAAGGAACAGGCCCCCATACAACCGGTTAGTTTAAGCCTGACTTTTGACAGCAGGTTTACATGTTCCAGGGCACTGACAAATGCCTCCTTGAACTCTCTGCAGTCCGAAGATAAACAACCGGCCGCATAGCAGATGTGTGCCGTAAACTGAAACTCCTTCTCGGTGTTCCGAAATTCGTCCTTTATTGCTTCTAAATCACTGATTAAATTGATTCTCATAACCTTAAAGATATGATGGTGTGATGCAAATTCTGGTCGTTACCCGTAATAACAAATAATATTTAGCTGGAAGTGACCGCCAAAGTCTACTTCAGCATGCCAAGAATCAGGGGGATCTTATTGGGATTTACCTGTTTGTAAACCTTTTTATTGATAGTCATGGCGGGTGCCAATCCGCAGGCACCAATACAACGCATGACGGAAAGCGAAAAGACCTTGTCTTCCGTTGTTGCACCGACATCGATTCCCAGAACCGATCGCAACTTATTCAGAACCTCCTTCCCGCCGCGCACGTAGCAGGCAGTTCCCAGACAAATGGAAACGGTATATTTCCCTTTGGGCTGGGTGGAGAAAAAGGAATAAAAGGTTAAGACGCTGTTAATCTTTGAGACGGAGAGCTCCATCTGATTAGCAATAAAATGTTGAACTTCAACGGGAAGATAACCGAAAATGGCCTGCGCCATATGCAAAATCTGAATCAGGTTACTCTCTTTCCGTTCATAATCGAGGATAACAGTTTTTAGCAGGTTGTATTTTTCCTCCTCTGTCATCGTTTGAACATTGCAAACTTCGTCTGTTGTAATCATTTTCCGGCCTCCTTACAATTGGGTTATCAGAATATATGATATGAAATTTTGTCTGCTGATTATTTTCTCTCAAAAGCTAGTCTGGATTGACATTCAAATATAAATAATCTTTATCAATATAAAGCTGATTTTTGTTGGTAAAATCCAGATTTTGATGAACAAATGAATCAAAAGTTGAAATATTCCAGCAATTTAAGGGAAGAATCCGAAAATTTATGGATTCAGATGAAAATTCAAACGTTTAGCTCCTCCATCAACAATCCTATAAAAAGAATAATATTGAATAACCCCGGGTAAGCGATCGAAGAGAGCGCCACCCGGGGTTAAAAAGCGGTGTGGAATACGGTGCAATCACACAGAGCTTTGAAAATCATCCGCTCGATGCACCGGAATATCAGGAACCAGTTAAAAGCTGTTTATAGTTAACAGCTAATTCCCTGGTAAAAGAGAAAGTGACACCTCCTCTTTTCAACTAAAATATCGCTATTTGAACAAATCTTTATTGGGTTCACTACCCATAGTGAATTCAAGAACTCCTCCGTCCATAATTTCCTGGTGGGTGATAAAAGTCCGGTCGAGAACCTGCCCGTTCAGTTTTACCTCCCGGATATATTTATTGGCTACGGAAGCCAGGGGAGCTTTCATCGTAAAGAACTTACAGGGAGCAACTTCCAGTTTCGCCTCCTGAACAATGGGGGAACCAAACTGGTATTTGAGTTCAGATGGATTGACCGGATAAAATCCCATGGCACTGAAAACATACCAGGCTGACATCTGTCCGCAATCCTCATTACCGCTCAGGCCTTCGGGCTTGTCAAAATAAAGGGTTGTCTGAACCTGGCGGTTTAGCTCCTGTGTCCTCCATGCCCTTCCGGCATAGTTGAACAGGAAGGTGGTTTGATGTCCGGGTTCATTTCCATGCGCGTAAGCCCCGATTAATCCCGAAATATCAGGAGAGGCATTCTTCCCGGTAACTCCTTGTTTAACGGCAAATAATGAATCCAGCTTATCGGCAAAAGCTTGTTTCCCTCCCAAAAGATCAATCAGTGCAGGAACATTTTGCGGAACAAGCCACAAATACTGCCAGCCATTTCCTTCGGTATAATCACTCCCTTCATGTTGTGAAGCAGAAGGATCAAACGGAGTAGTCCACTGACCATTGCTCAACTTGCCACGCATGAAGCGCGTCTTCGGATCGAAATAAGCCTTAAAACTTTCAGCACGTTTGCTGAAATAGGCAGCATCTTCGGTCTTGCCAAGTTTTTTGGCGACTTCGGCGACACACCAGTCATCGATGGCCACTTCCAAAGATTTGGCTACCGACTGCGAAACTTTATCGGCGGGCATATATCCAAGTTTATCGTAGAGTCCCATACCGTCGCGATCATGCATCGAGGTAGCTTTCATCGCTTCAAAGGCAAGTTGATGATCAAAATCTCCGATCCCTTTTAACAGCGCTTCTGCAATAACCGGAATAGAATGATTCCCCACCATACAGAAGGTTTCATTTCCTTCAAGTTCCCAAACGGGAAGAATGCCGGTTTGTTTGTACTGGTCGAGAAAAGTCTTCACCATATCGTTTACCCTCGACTGTTGGGTAAGTGTAAACAACGGATGTAATGCCCGGTAGGTATCCCAGAGTGAGAAAACCGTATATCGTTTGTAGTCTTTTGCCTGCTGAACATCGCCCTTGAATCCCTTAAATTCGCCGTTTGAATCGGAGAATAAAGATGGTGCCACCATAGTGTGGTATAGAGCGGTATAAAATATCCGTTTCTGGGCCGGATCAACCGATTGAATCCTGATTTTGGACAACTCTTTTTCCCAGGCATCGGAGGCTGCTTTCTGAGTTGCTTCAAAGTCCCAGCCAGGTAAGGAGCCATCCAGGTTTGCCAGCGCATTTTCGATACTTACAGAAGAGATCCCGACTTTGGCAAGCACCTGCTTCTTGTCGAATTTCAATAAACCAACACTCCTGTCTTCTCCGCCAACTGTGGTAATGACCGATTTTGTAATTGGGGTTGAAAAGCGAACGGCGAAAAAGACATGCTGATCGGCAGCCCAGCCATGCGATAAACGTGAGCCCGTCACCAATTGGCTGTCTACAACCTTGAGGGATGTCTGATAAGGTTTATCCCAATTGATGGCAAACCCTAAATTGATCAGCAAATTGTTTTCTCCGCCTTCAGGAAACGTATAGCGATGCAAACCTGCCCGTTCGGTAACGGTAAATTCGGCCCTGATGCCACTGTTTTTCAGGATGACACTGTAATAACCTGCTTTGGCTACTTCCTGATTGTGTTTATATTTTCCGGCATAGCGGGAAACAAATTCATTATTCTTTTCCCCCCTCCTTAAAAGTAACATCAGAAGTTACCGGAAGAAATGAGATATCTGCAAGATCTCCTATCCCCGTTCCGCTCAGATGGAGGTGACTAAACCCGGCCACAATGCTGTCGGAATAATGATAACCTGAACACCAGTCCCAACCCTGGGTACCATTGTCAGGACTCAGCTGGATTTGACCGAACGGGAAAGCAGCCCCCGGGTAGGTATGCCCGTGATCACCCGTACCGATGAGAGGATCAACAAAATCGGTCAGACGTTCATTTTGAATCATTTTTGCCGCAGGTCCTGCACAGGCAGCAAACACGAATATTGCAATGGCAATAATTGAGGTAATTTTTATCATGAGAAGGATATTTTATCGATTGGTTGCAAAAGTAAGGAAAAGGGACTTAAACCTTTTCCTTCTGTGTCGATTTTATCGGGCTCATTTGAAAAGAAAAATAAAGGTCATAAATCTTTTAATTCCCTGAACCTTTTCTCTGTTTCCTTGCCCCTGAAAATATATTTTTTGTCATCAGGCAGCTGACCATAAAGTCTTACAAAGTTTGTCACACAAGAAGGTGCCGGAAAAACAATGGTCTGGACCCTGGTCAGGTCCAAAGGCTTTAAATGATCGGGGTACCGGTTCTCATAAAAAACAGGGCGAATCACTTCCCAACCCAGCCTGGCTAAATTTTCGGGAAGTATTGGAAGACCCAGATTTGAACGGGGGATCAACACACGACCTGCCGGTATTTTTTTCAGTTCAATTTCGCCAATCAACCCTTCGGAGGACTCCTCCCCGGGTTGTAAATCGGGCTTTATTCCATGTTTTTTAAGAGCAGCGGTGGTAAGCTTCCCCATGGATGCAATTTTGAGATGAGCCAGTGAACGGCTGTCCTTTCCATAAAACTCCAAAAATTCGAAAAAGAACTGAACGGTGTAACGGCTGGTAAAAAAGATCCAGTCAAACTGTTCAAG
>Ga0364867_10030_pt4 | contig 62158 bp, 55 predicted proteins | sample ExccelAu500001D4_3_FD_206915 | JGI IMG/M metagenome (GOLD analysis project Ga0364867, IMG submission 206915) | Enriched cells from Trout Bog Lake Hypolimnion, Wisconsin, USA - BchlTB.Aug13.5000.01.D4 | ecosystem: Environmental > Aquatic > Freshwater > Lake > Hypolimnion/Profundal zone | place... | reverse complement strand
CTCCGATCCCTGTGACTTATGGATGGTGATCGCGTACGCCAGCGATACCTCGTCCAGCTCGCCGACCGGTTGCATGCGCAAGGTTTGAAGTTCGGCATTCACGTCATGCGCGGCATTCCGCGTCAGGCGGTGCTGGCCAAATCGCCCATCTTGGGCACTTCGTTTACCGCCGCCGATGCCGCCGACACGGGCGACAAATGCAGTTGGTGTCCCGACATGTTTGGCGTAGTCAGCAACGCGGCCGGTCAGGCTTGGTACGATTCCTGCACCAAGCTCTGGTCCGAATGGGGCGTGGATTACATCAAGGTGGATGACCTGTCCCAGCCTTATCACACCGCCGAGATCGAGATGGTCAGCCGCGCCATCAAACAATACGGCCATTCCATCGTGTTCAGCACCTCGCCCGGCGAAACGCCGGTAAATCAGGGCGCGCACATTGCCGCGCAGGCCAATTTGTGGCGCATCTCGGGCGATTTCTGGGACAACTGGCAGAAGCTCGACAACCAGTTCAAGCTCTTCTACCGCTGGCAGGATATCGGCGGCCCCGGCCACTGGCCGGATGGGGACATGATTCCGCTGGGCCATCTTTCCATCCGCTCCGGCATGGGCGGCAAGGATCATTGGACCCATTTCAACCGCGCGGAACAGCTCACGCTCATGTCCCTTTGGGCGCTGACGCCCTCGCCGCTGATTCTGGGCATGAACCTGCCGGATAACGACGTCTGGACCACGGCCCTCCTGACCAACCCCGAAGTGCTCGCCGTGAACCAGGATGCCGCCGGCCACAAAGCGCAGCGTCTTGACCACGTCGCCACCACGTGCGAGGTCTGGTCCAAGGAACTGGCCGATGGTTCCGTGGCCGTGGGTTTCTTTAACCGCACCAAAGTGCCGCTGACGGTGCAGGTGCCATGGAGCCAGCTTGGGTTTGAGAAAGCCCCCCATGTGCGCGACCTGTGGCTGCGGAAGGATTTGCCGCGCAGCGGCACGCTTGATACTACCATTCCGCCGCATAGCGCCATTTTGTTGAAGGTGACGAAGGCGCGGGGGTGGTTTTGATCGGGGGGGAATCGGGCATGGATTTCGGGTTTCGGAGATCGGGAGTGGGCGGGCGGAGTTTGCGGGTATGGCGGGGCCGATTGAGGGCTTGGACATGGCTGCGCCCGGGGACGGGCGCGCTCCGAAAATTTGGCGTTTGCCTTGATGAGGCTTGATTTGCCTTGATTGCCGGGATTTTAACGCAAAGGCGCCAAGACGCGAAGTCGCAAAGGGGGCTTGGGTTTGGCGATTCACGGTTGTTTGGGAAAGAGCGCTGGATGCGGAGTCTGGCCGCACGGTATATTTATATGGGGCGGAGGGGCACCTCCGGCCCTACCGATTTTTAGGGGCGCGGTTCTGGGGTGGCAGGCCGATGGCATGATGGCGCTGTTGGTTTTTCAGCGGATGCCTTGATTGCCGGGGAAAACATCGGGTCTCGGCTCCCGGTTCTCGGATTTCGGGAAGACAGGGGTGGTTTACCGCGAAATACGCCAAACACGCGAAAGGGGATTTTGACCGTTTGCCTTGATGAGCCTTGATTATGCACGATTGCTGGGGTTTTTGCCTTGATTGAGGCTTGATTCTGACTTGATGCCGGGGTTTTAACGCAAAGGCGCCAAGACGCGAAGTCGCAAAGGGGGCTTGGGTTTGGCGATTCACGGTTATTTGGGAAAGAGCGCTGGATGCGGAGTCTGGCCGCACGGTATATTTATATGGGGCGGAGGAGCACCTCCGGCCCTACCGATTTTAAGGGGCGCGGTTCTTGGATGGAGAGCCGATGGCATGATGGCGTTGTGGGTTTTTAGCGGATGCCTTGATTCCGCCTTGATGGCCCTTGCGGACGGCCACCGGGAGCAGGGGGATTTCAAATCGCAAATTTGAGATTTCAAATTGACCGGGGAAAGCGGTGACGGGGTCGTCCCCGCCCCGGGCCGGGCGATCAACTGGGAGACATGTCTCCCGGTGCCAAAGCGGCGTCATGCCGCCGCACTCCACAGGGGCGGGCGGGTCAGCCGGGCGCGAGTTTGGCCGTGACAGTGAGTTTACCATGTAAACCTCCAACGGGATTAATATGGCACCGGGTTTTTAAATGTCAATAAGGGGGATTAACGCTGAGGCGGGGAGTGGGAGGGAGGGTGTGGCAGACACGAATTTCACCAAGTGGACACGAATTCGTAAAAACGGGGCGGCAATGATGCTTCCTTTTTAGCTTACCAGCGGGAGACGGCGGGACGGGGGGCGGGTTGCCATTGGCCACCGGCATAGAACTCGGCCTGGCCGGCGGCGCTCAAGCGGGCGGGCACCCCGACAGAACGCAAGGCGGCCACGTAGATGATCTCAAACCCCGTTTCGTCCGTGAGCTGTTGCAACCAGATGGCGGGCACTTCCCGGGCGGGATGGGGTGGCCCGGCAATGGTCACACGCTCGCGCAGGTGGCGGACGACAATGGCTGCCGCGTCTTCCGGGGAAGATTCGTGCCGGATGCGGGGATAAAACTCCTCCCACAAGGGTCGCCGCCAGGCGAAATCTTCTCCGGCCTTGCCGGTGATGACGGGTGATAGGACAAAATCACGATATATCGGGTCGTCCGGTTGCCAGTTGATCAGCTCGCGATTATAACCGGCCAGTTCAACGTGCTCCAAGAGAGCATATAGTTTTTGTTCGGCCCAGATCGGCTGTGCCGCCAGGGTTTCAAAGTCCGCCCGCTGCTTGGGCTGGATAATGATCCGCCGGGCGATGGTCAAAGTGTTGTCGCTGACCGCCAGATGTGGCGGAATTAAATGCAAACACGTCTCCGTCAGTGCCCACGCGGCCATAATGACAGCCAACCAGCGAAGCCCGATTTCATACCAGCGCATCGGTGTCTTTTCCGGCACCACCACCCGGCGGCGCCATCGCCAAACCCCATGTCCTAATGCCCACGCCACGGCCGGGAGGCAAAACAACCAGAATGGGGGTGCCTCCGCCTGCCAGCGGGCAATGGAATGATAATTCGTCCATGTGTTGGCACCCGCCATGCGGGTGAGGCAATATTCGCCGATGCCGCGAAAGACCGCCCCCCGCTCCGGTGCGAGGTCATGAGGTGCACCAGCAATGATTTTCAATGTGACCGGCACATTATCGCTTTTTAGAACCGCCGTCAGCCGCTGCACGTCCTTTACCTGAAGCGATTCGTCTTGCCCGCCACGCACCAGCAATAGCGGGCACTTCCATTGCAAAGTTGGAGGATAAAGGTTGGAGGATGGAGTTGACACGTTGCCGCCGACGAGCACCAGCAATTGAGGTTGCTGTTCGGGATGGTGGCGGGCGAAAGTCATGAGTCGATCTGAGCCCAGACCTTCGCCCACCCATGCGATGGCGTTGGTATTGACCCAGGATTGCCGACTGAGGTATTGAAGAGCTGCCGTAAACTCCGCAGCGAATGCCGTTTCATTGGTTTGGTCGTATTCCACGCTAACAGTGGCAAAACCGATTTCTGCCATTTGGCGGAGGTCTTTGCCATCCGTCAATCCTATGCCGCCAGAGCGATGGATATAAACTACCACTGGGTATCGCCGGATAGGTTTGGAAAGTACGATAACGCATGGAATAGACTTGTGACCCGTAACCTTGAGCGTAAACCACTGACGAGAGAAGGGATCCTGTCGCCTGGCCCAAAGCAGTGCGCCCAAAAAAAGCAGCAAGGCCAGTAATGGGATGAATTCCGTGATAGTCCGCAAGAAAGCAACTAAAACCTGGCAAATATCAGGCCGGACTCTGCATGCATTCGCAAGCCGATTTTGCTGATCAAACATTTTGGCGAGTCTCCGCATTTCCCAATTCCAAAAGAATCCAAAAGGTGGAGGCTGTCTCCAACTTGAATAAACCACCGTCAAACCAAAACCCTACCAACAATACGATGACTCCAGCGCGGCAGGCAATACTGAGCCGATGCGCCTCAGGCGACTGGCTCTTTTTAGGCGGCGTATTGCCCATTGACCCATAGATATAAAACCCAAAACAGAATAACGCTGGAAGCCCAAAAATTGTGCCGAGGATGAAATAATCGTTCATAGTAATCGCCGCACATTCAAATATTTTCCCCGGCATATAAAAATTATCATATATTAGTTCCGTCTGATTCCACCCCACTCCCAAGCAAGGACGCTCCGCCATGATTTGCAATGCACCTTCACACGCCAATAACCGATTGCGCCAAGAAAAATCATTCCAATTGGTGAGTGACATTGCCCGTTTTGCCGGATGCCAGTGAGTTTGCTGCATATTCCAATAAATAATAATGCCAACGCATAAAATCATTATTACTTCCATTAACATGTATTTGCGATGGGCGCGGATTATTCTGCGCAAGTGGTTTGAGAAAGCACCGGATGAAATTAATAGTTCCGTTTCCGGACTGTTCTTAGCGTCACTGGCAGCGAGCAGGTAAAATGTGCCGATACCTGTAGCCACCCAGGCCCCGCGGCTCAAACTATACAGCAAACCTCGCCACATGAGCATGATTAGGATTAGAAATAGACAAATGATCAGGCCTTTGAAAACCGGCCTAATTAATTTATTTGACATGAAAAAAAACAAAACCCCGATGGCAATCACAACTCCTGTCCCCATTAACAGTCCAAAAAGGTTTGGATTATCCCAAGGGCCTGACCAACGAAAAACACCGCGATATTTAAAAAGATGCCATTTTGGAATTTGATAAAACGTGCTTATTGTTAGTGAAATTATAAGTAGCAAGACAAAGGCCAGACTCATAATCGTACTATCACCATATTCTCCATCCGCTTTAATCTGCAAGGAAATTGCCATGCCGATAAAAAGGCACCAAAAAAATGTCAAAGTTTGAATTGATATAAGGGAAGTAAATAAAAGGTTATATGCAGCCAAGATCAGGCAAGCCAAAAGCCAAAGATACGGATTTATTAGCGGCGGTTCGCTGACGCCATCATTTTTCGCTCCGAAACACATGAAGATTACATACGATATGGTCGCTGTCACAACCAACCACTCGCTTGAATTCTGCCAGATGACATCCAAAACGCATCTTGCCAAACTTCCGATTAAGCCATTATATGGTATTAAAATGGCATCAGCATAAAAAACAATAAAACACGATGCGACAAATACGAGTGTAATTGATATACGAAAAATCATTGGCCGGAGACGAGACATGCAGGCGCTGATGAAAAAAGCGCAGCCTGCAATGCAAGCTGCGCCTAAGGCAATTAGGTTAATGATATCGGTTCAATTATGCGCCGATACACTTGCACAAGTCCCATTGGTTCTGGTTACCGATGTCGACTGCACATCCGTAGAGCCAGACACACAGGACCAGGTTGTAGAAGTATAAATACACGTGCCATTACTTACACTTGATGAAGTGCAATATGCAACGCCGGACTGACCAATCTGGTATTGACATGATTGGTTGTTGCATGAACCATCAGTTGTCGAGTCTTGCAATCCTGAATGGGTATAATCCTCGGAATGAGGGTTTCCGCTAACATCAACCCATGTGTAAGTGCACGTCTTATCATATGGCGCGCCATTTTCCCCGGTGTGGCATACGGTTGATTGGACTAAATATCCGGATTCAATGGCAGATGATTTCGTGGTAATTATTAAAAAGAACACAAAAATGCAACTTGCAATTAATGTGATAATTGATGCCGGTTTCACTAATATTATTTTGGTTTTCATATTCGATGTGTCTATTTTTGTTGTTTGCGCCGAGTTTGCGAATTCCTGTTTTTATTTTTTTTAATCATAATTCCAATCGCCAACGGGGCGGCCAGGCAAATGGATATTAGCAATAGGACAATTTGTCTTTGCACCGCCCTGTGCGTTTGAATGCTTCTTACTTGCGCGTTGGCAATAGTCAAAGTGTTGTCTCTAATAGCTACGATTGGTCCGGAAAGGTTAGTCTGTTCATATATTCCGACAAATTGAGGCGCTATATGCCTTTCAGGTTTAAAATAATCCTCTCCAAGGTTATCATCTTGAACATATTTTAGGATCGAAAACATCTGGGAATATTGACTTGGCGAGGATCCCCGTGGAGCAATTGTAATCGTGCTTGGGACGCCCGCTGGAAGCGACCGGTTCGTTGGGTATTGATACCAGACATCAATTCCAAATTCGCGACTTATCCGAACAGGAATTCCATGGCTGATCATAAGTTCCCCATTCACCATACTTAAATCCTGATTTTTAACCTGCACAACTCCATTAATTATTGTTCTTTCCTTTACAGATGTCAGATGCATATCGTTTCTTTTCGCATAAAAGGAATTCTCGTCCCAATGGATTGTTCCTGGAATCACGCCGCTCACCCCAAAACTCAGAGCTGAGTTCAGCAGTGCCAGTTCGCCCTCGATTACCGGCGGAACGTTGGTTGAAGCAGATGTCCGATATATACTCATTCCAGAAATCTCCCAATACTCACGACCATCTTTGCCCACGAATAGAGGGAAGCCCATTTGATTGGTGGGAGATAACGGAATGCTTACATCTTCATTTGACAAAAACCTCCTGATATAAAAGTTAGATCCAAAACACGCGCCATAATAATAGGCCACGGAAGTCGGATCCTGGCCATAAGCAACTGCGAAGACAATTTCTCGGACGTGTGGGGTGCTGGATAGCATCTCTTTAAAAGCATCAGCATCGCTGTTGCTGTCGGCAAAGGAGACCGCACACATTAAGATTATGCATGGAAATATTAAGCAATATTTCATAATGCACAATATTCCTATTCTAATCCGTTTACTCATTACTTTTGAGCCAATTATTTAAACCAAAGAATGCCGCGCCAATTAAAACCTATGCCAGCATCAATTTCATTGCCAAGTCCGCGATCCCACCCGGTATATGCAGCATATCCGTGAGCCCACCCAAGCAACGACATGGCTTTTGGTAGCCAATCCACCAAAGGCCAAACCGGTATTGCAATATGCCAAGGGAAAGGCTCAGCAAAACAAGCAAGCTCGCATTGTGTTTGCCGCAAAAAAGCAAATTCCAGCGACAATCAACTCGACTGCCCCGCAAATCAAAAACAACCAACGAAACTGGATGCCAATGATTGGATCCACCACATCTAAGATACGCTCATTCCCCAAAGCGCTGACAATTTTCGCCAAACCCGCTAATAAAAAAATTAGACCACTAGACTTAATATAAAACGACATGCAGCCCAAAGGGGTGAACCATGAGTATTGCGCTATTTGCATTTTATCTCCTCCCATACACAAACCGTTGGTGCAGTAAATTGCTGAATAGTTCTATTATAATGTACACTGCCGTGTAATTGTTGCGTAAAAAATAACCAAATATGCCTTACAGTTTCCACGCAAATGAAGCATCCAAATGCGACAAAAAGAAGCTTAATACGTCAATGTCATACTCTATTTCTTAATTCGCAGTCAATGTGCGTTCAATGTTAAAATATTTGCAAGTATTCAAATATGTGAAAGGAGAGTGTCCATGTTGGAAATGACCTAGCAGAATGCGGCAATGTTTATCCTAACACGACAAACGAATAGATTGAGTTTACAAACAGCCACTGAATCATATGATGATGGCCTTTTTACTTTATGCTTTTCCTATATTGTTTGTTTATTGGGCTGCTATGCTTATGGCTTAACGGCAGTTTTAAAACGATGAGCAGCAATTGGCGATCTTCGTGGACCGCGTTTTTTATTATTCTGTTTTGTTTTGTAGCTTTTTGTTTGGGATGCCGGTACCCACGGTCCGATCCTCTCTCTGTTGAAGTGCATCAACGCGTGGTGGAAGTTGTTTCAACGCAACCCTACTACCGAATGCCGGTTCCCGATTGGAGTGGCCGGCACATTGCTTATGTTCACGCCATCGAATCCGGGCGGCGGCTGTTTATCGCGGACCTCACTGGTAGTCATGCTTATCAAATTCCCACCCCCAATGATGTTTGTCAGATTTTCGGTTGGTCGCAGGACGACCGGTACCTGGCCTTCGCCCAAGCCCCGCCGGTTTTCCCGCCGGCGACCGATGAACCCACCATCGCCTGGCTGACATTGTACGACAGTCAAAGCCATCAAGTTTGGCGAATTGGGAACCTGCCGGCGGTGGCGGAGGGCAGCGCCACCTGGCTGACGGAACACCGGCTCTTTTATAGCCTGCATAAACTGGGCAGCGATTACACGGAGAAGTTTATCTATGATGTCGATATGCAAACAGCGACGAAAGTGCGCAATTATCTTAGCGATTTTGTGCTCTATGGTACCAATGCCGGGGTTTATTTCGACCATGGCAATCTGCGATCCTGCCGCCTGGATACCACCAATTATCCGCCCGTGGTTTCGCTGAGCGCCTTTCCGCCGAACACGTTTGAACAGATACGCTGGTTGCAATACCGGCCGGAAACCGCGACCTTTCTGTTTTGCGCCCGCAAGACCAACAGCGACTGGCGATGCCTCTATGAGTTTGATACGGAGACGAGCCGTTTAAATCAATTAACCACCCGGGCCACCTACAACGGGCAATGCCTGGGTCGGGGCTATGCGTATGTGGGCAATACCAATAATCAGTTTTTCCTTGCCCTGCGCCCCGGACGACCGGAGGAGGCCACCAACCTGTTTACGGGCGGTAATGTGACCACGTATGCGGCTTCCCGGGATGGCCGCAAGGTATTTGCCATCGCTTCCACCAACGTAGAGCCGCCCGGTCTTTGGGAATATGATATTGCCATGAAATCACTGCAAAACCTGGTGAAGGGACAGACTCAGTCATGGCAGGCCGCAACTTTGGCGGCCCCGCAAGAGCACTGTCTTAAATCCTTTGATGGTGTAGAAATTCACTATTTTGTCACTCCGCCGGCCACCATGGTTAAAAATCTGGCCACGACCAACCGGTTTCCGGTGGTACTCTATTTGCCGCCCGCCACCTGGCAATTTCAGCACGGCTTTGATCTGCCGGCCGAGTTTTATGCCAACCTTGACTGCTGGTATGTGGCCGTCAACTACCGGGGGGGCGATGGCTATGGCCGTCAATTTGCGCAATTACAAAATACCGCCAACGCGGCCAGAGACGCCTTGGCCGTATTGGACCAGATTGCCATGAACCGTTGCGTGGACGCGCGGCGGGTGATTCTCTCCAGCGAAAGCAGTGGGGGCGAGGAAGTGCTGGAATTATTGCGCTCCCAGCCGGATCGTTGGCGGGGAGCGATGCTGCACCACCCGGCTATGGGAGCCGGCGACGCCGAATCATTACCCACCAATACCCCGCCACTCTTTATCGTGGCAGGCAGCATGGAACGATTCTTGCCGGGTCTGCAAGAATTTACCGAGGCAGCAAACCAACGCGGGCTCAAGGCTGAATTGCATATTCAAGCCGCCAGTGGTCATGAAACGTTTAACACCGACCGCATCAAAGAAACGCTGTTGCAAGAGCTGGATTTCGTAGGGCGGGTATTACCCTAATGGCTTACTGCTTAAACTCGTGCATCAGGATATGCTTCCCCTGGCTGAGACTGGGAACCCAGGCCAGTGGGGCAGCAGCCCCAATACTTGGTGAATTCCCGGGAGAAATTGCCGGGGCGATTGAAACCCAAGCAAGCCGCCGTTTCCTTAACGGAGTTTCCGGCGCGTAATAATTCGACCGCGCGCTGCTGCCGTTCTGCCGATAACCACGTTTTTGGGCTTTTCCCCATGGTTTTTATAAAGTGACGTTCCAAGGTGCGGGCCGACACTTGGCATTTTTTTGCCAGCCTGGAAACCGACCAGTTGGCGTCACTTGCCAGTTTTGGCCAGTCTTTGAGGTTAATGTGATTCAAGGTGGTGTTCATGCAGTTATCACGGGGATTCAGGGGGCCGGGACGGCGCGAGCCAGCCGGATGAGGTCGGGATCAGTGCGGGTGGAGTAGGTCATGGCCGCCGGATTCACATCCGGGTCCGGACGCTGCACCCGGGTGTCGTCGGCATTAAATTTCGCATTGTGGGCGTTCACATAAGGGCCGGTCCATTTCCAGTGCTCCACATGACCATCCGCGAAGGATAAGTTGCAGCCTTTACCGTGTCGGCTGGCCGGCAGGTTCCAAAAATTATTCGCCACGGACAGCGGGTGAACCCCAAACGTGCCGTTATCAATGCTGATGGCATTTTCATCAATCAAGACAAACACCAGCGCCGGGGACGCGAGCTGGGTGTCTTTTTGCGAGCCTTCCGGACGGAGGTTGCTACCGAGCCACACGGACATGGAGTAACTGCGATTGTGGGCCACGGGGTTTTGGTTGAAATCATGGATAAACGCGCGGCTGGCCGGGCATTGATACACCTGCAACAAACCGACATGCGGATAGAGTGCGGCGCCAGTGATATCCGCTGCGTAAGCGGCGGTATACCGTTGCACGTTTCCGGACACCCAGGCATTGGTGTCGGAACCGGTCTGGGTGGCATTATTGTTTACCAAACGGTCGGTGCCATCACTCGTATAATTGATGCAGGCCAGTTGCAGTTGCCGCAGGTTGCTCAAACAGGCGGTGGATTGAGCTTTTGATTGGGCGGCGTTAAGGGCGGGCAGCAGCAGGGCCGCAAGGATCGCGATAACGGCAATGCAGACGAGCAGTTCCAATAACGTGAACCCATTGATAGAGCGAGCCTTGTGCCGCAATTTTCCCATGTCTGTTGCCATATTGGCAAGCGCTTGAGGGAAAGGAACATGAAAAATGTATCATTTCTTGCGGATTTGTAACAATAACAAGGAGAGTCAATTACGAATCGCCAAGTACTGACTTAACTATTACGGGCGGGGATGAAAACGGCGGTGGACTTCCCGGAGGCGGTTGCCGGTGACGTGGGTGTAGATTTCGGTGGTGCTGATGTTCGCGTGGCCGAGGAGTTCTTGGATGACGCGCAAATCCGCGCCGTGTTCGAGCAGGTGCGTGGCGAAGCTGTGCCGCAGCATGTGGGGGGTGATGTTGCGCTCGACGCCGGCGTGTTTCACGCGGCTCTTGATATGCAGCCACAGGGTGACGGCGGCGAAGGGGGTGCCGCGCTGCGTCAGGAAGACGTTCGCGGGGGATTTGGGGGTGACCAGTTTGGGCCGGCCGGTTTCGAGATAGCGGTTTAGGGCGTTCACCGCTGATTTTCCGACGGGCACGACGCGTTCTTTGTTGCCCTTGCCAATGACGTTGATGAACCCGGCGTCCAGATGCAATTGTTCGAGCCGGATGTTGCGCAATTCGGAGAGGCGCAAGCCGGAGGCGTAGGCCAGTTCCAATATGGCCTGGTCGCACAGGCTTTCCGGGGTTTCGACGGGTTCGGGTTTTAGCAGCCGGTCGATTTCCTCGCCGGAGAGCGCCTTGGGGAGGCGTTGCCAGCGGCGGGGCAGGGAGAGGTTTTCCGCGAGATTGGCGGGGAGGAGTTTTTCGTTTTCGGCAAATTTGTAGAAGGCCCGGAGCGCGGCGATTTCCAGATACACGCTCTCGCCGCTGAGGCGTTTGGCCGGGGCGTCGGGTTCCACTTCCTGCGGCCGGGTGCGCTCGTACTGGATGAAGCCGGTGAGATGCCGGAGCTCCACCTGTGTCCAGTCGGCGAGGCCCTGCGCTTCGCCCCAGGCGACGAACCGGCCCAGCAACGCCGCGTAGGTTTTGGCGGTGTTGTCGGACTGCCCGCGCTCGTGGCGCAGGTATTGCAGAAAGTCTTCGACCAGAGATTGCATGACGGTTTTAGACTGCCCGCAACGCCGTCCCGCCGCCAGCCGCAAGTTGGCTGGGTTAAGCAGTTGAACCACGAATGGACACGCATCAACACGAATTGAGAGGCTGAACGGCTGGGTGATGGCAGGTTTGGGCAGGCTTGAATCCGGCTGGCGCACTGGTATTCTCGTCAAAAACCGCTTCCGGCCCGTAACCATTTGCCTGCCGTTTGCGTCCAAAAGGAATCCATAATGAAATTCAAAACATTGTTGCTGAACTGCCTCCTCGCCACCGGTCTGGCATCCACTGTGCTCGCGCAAGACGGCTGGATTCAACTCTTTAACGGCACCAACCTCGACGGCTGGGTCGAACATAGCGGCAAAGCCAAGTACACGGTCGAAGACGGCGTCCTCATTGGCGAAACCGTCAACGGGACCGGCAACAGTTTTCTTTGCACCACAAGGACCTACAGCAATTTCGAGCTGGAACTGGATTACCAGTGCGATCCCCTCCTGAATTCGGGCGTCCAGATCCGCAGCGATGTTTTTCCCGGCGCCCGCACCCTGAATATTGACGGCAAGGCCATCAAACTGCCGCCGGATCGCATCCATGGCTACCAATGTGAAATCGACATGGACAAGGCGCGCGGTCGCATGTGGACCGGCGGCATCTATGACGAGGCCCGCCGCGGCTGGCTCTTTCCCAAGGATGGCGAGAAGGGTGCTCAAGGCAAGGCGTTCTCCGCCCAGGGCAACGCGGTCAGCAAACCCGGTGAATGGAATCATTTGCGGATTGTCGCCGAGGGCGATTCCATCAAGACCTGGCTCAATGGCGAACCCCGCGCCTCCATCATTGACCATCTCACGCCCATCGGTTTGATCGGCCTCCAGGTTCACGGCATCGGCAACGACCCGAACAAGAGCGGTCTGCACATCCGTTTCCGCGACATCCGCCTGCGCGAAATCAACAATACCATCAGCGAGCAGGAACAGGCCGAAGGCTGGAGGTTGCTCTGGGACGGCAAAACGGGCGAGGGCTGGCGCAGTCCGAAAACCGACGCCTTCCCGCCGCACGGCTGGTTCATTCATGACGGCGTGCTGACCGTCCACGAAAACGGCGGCGAAGAATCCGCCGGCGGTGGCGACATCATTACGCGCCAGCGTTACGCCAATTTCGAGCTTACCGCCGAATTCAAGCGCACGCCCGGCTGCAACAGCGGCATCAAGATTTTCGTGCAGCCGAACATTTCTCCCATCACCAAGGCGGGCGAGAAAGCCGCCGTCGGTTCCGCCATCGGCATGGAATTTCAAATTCTCGACGACGACCTGCATCCCGATGCCAAGCTCGGCCGCAACGGCGACCGCCGCATGGGTTCCCTGTATGATTTGATTCCCGCGCCCACCAACAAGGTCACCTGGCCGGTTGCCCAATGGAATCACGCCCGCATCGTCTCGCAGGGCAAGCACGTCGAATTCTGGCTGAATGGCGCCAAGACGGTTGAATTCGAACGCGGTTCGCCCGACTTCCGCGCCGCCGTGGCCGCCAGCAAGTTCAAGAACATCCCCGACTTCGGCGAATGGGCCGACGGCCATATCCTGCTCCAGGAACATGGCAGCGAAGTCTCCTTCCGCAACGTGAAAATCCGCGACTTGCCGGCCAACTAACTAAGTTTCCCAACTTTTTAACCTTATGCAATCACGCCGCCGTTTTCTCAAAACCGCCACGCGCGGTGCCGCCGGGCTGGCCCTGCTGCCGAACATCATTCCCGCCCGGCTGCTCGGCGCCAATGCCCCGAGCAAGCGCCTCCAGATCGCCCAGATCGGCTGCGGCCGCATGGGGCGCAGCGACATGGGCAATGTCATGACCCAGCCCATCGGCCAGATCGTGGCCGTGTGCGACCTGGACTCCAAGCGTCTCGCCGCCGGCAAAAAGCTGGTGGAAGATTATTACCGCCAGAACAACCGCTCCTTCAAGCCGCTCAAAACCTATCACTATTATCACGATGTCCTGGCTTCGCCGGAAATTGACGCCGTGGTCGTGACCGTGCCCGATCACTGGCACGCGCTCGTGGCCATTGAAGCCGCCATTGCGGGCAAACACATCTATGTGCAAAAGCCGGTGACTTATAACATTGCCGAGGCCATCGGCCTGCGCAAAGCGGTGGAAGCCACCAAGGTGATTTTGCAGACGGGCTCCCAGCAGCGTTCCGAACACCCCTGGCACAGCTTCCGCGGCGCCAGCGAAGCCGTGCGCAACGGCCGCATCGGCAAACTGCACACCGTCAAAATTGGCGTGGGTCTCGACAAGCCCAGCGGTCACCCGCCGGTGCCCATGACCGTGCCGGCCAATCTCGATTACGAACGCTGGCTCGGCAGCGCGCCGGAACAGGCTTATATCGAGCGCCGCGTTCATCCGCAAAATCTCCTCGAAGGTCGCCCCGGCTGGATTACCACCGAGGATTTCGGCCTGGGCATGATCACCAATTGGGGCGCGCATCACATGGACATCGCCCAGTGGGCCATGGGCCAGGAACTCGGCGGTCCGCTGACCGTCGATGCCAAAGCCGCCTTCATGACCAACGATTGCTGGACGGTGCATGCCGCCTACCACGTGGAAATGCTCTACCCCAACAACGTGCAGGTGATCCTCGACAACAAGTTTGACAACGGCATTCGCTTTGAAGGCGACGAAGGCTGGGTGTTCTGCACGCGCGGTCAGGAAAAAGTCACCAGCAGCGACCCCAACGCCGCCGATGCGGACACGCGTCCGCCGCTGCGCGCCAGCGATCCGAAAATTCTGACGCCCTCGGCGTCCGACCTCATTCGCTGGCCGGCCAGCAAGAATCATCATCTCAACTGGCTCGAAAGCATCGTGGCGAACACGCAGCCCATCGCGCCCATCCAGCAATCCGCCCGCAGCCTCGAAGCTTGCGCCGCCGCGTGGATCAGCATGAAGCTCGGCCGCAAACTCACCTGGGACGCCGTCACCGAATCTTTCCCCGGCGACGAGGCCGCCAACGCCCTGCGCAGCCGCAAAGCCCGCAAGGCGGAATATGATTTCACGGCCGTTCTCAAGCGTGCGGGGATTGCTTGAAATTTGATTTAGTGGGGAGACACAAAAAGGGCGTGGCATTTGCCACGCCCTTTTTTCTTCCAAACTCGCCCCGCAAAATAATTCCCCCTCTCCTCGCTAAACGAGGAGAGGGCCGGGGTGAGGAGGCAAAATTATTTTTCAAGTACACATAGCCTGGTCTGCTAGTGCTTGTGCATGGGCTCGCGTCAATTGTGGCATTTTAGATTCCAAATTTGTTAACAAACGACGCGTATCTGCTTCCCATGAAGAAAGTGTTCCAGCCCCACCGCGCAGTTCAATCAATGCTGATTGACGTGCTTGGGCAAATTTGAGCTTTATCGCCTGAACCTCAGTTTGCGGTAAAGGTGTGTTTGGATTGTAACGAAAGTTAGCTTCGCACTTGGATCGCCATGCAAGAAGGTTGTTAAAAAGAGCTTTGCCATTTGGTATGCCAGGAACATTCAAAAAGGGCGTAATATCAAGTGCTGATTCAATCCCATAGGCCAAAAGTGTATCCGCTTTGGCTTTTCCAATTCCCTTAATCTTCCCATCACGAATTAGTTTGCTGTCAAGAAATTGCCGCAATTGTGCTTCACGTTTTTTTGTTTCCAAGGCTTTCATGGCTAGAATTTCATCTGCTGAAGCCTTTTGAAATTGCTGATATGCCAAATCGAGTTTTGGCTTTAAGTTGCGGAGATTTGATTGATAGTTTACAAGCGTCGTACGCAACCGTTCAAGACTGTCGTTCATCTCCCTCCTTGATTGTTCGACCGCCAAAGCTCGCAATTTACATTCATTATCCCATGCATGCTTATCTCTTTCATATTCCAATAAAGCATTTTCAAATATGGTTAATTGTGCAAAATAAGCACTTAGTTTTAATCGATGATTAGATTCAAGACTTGCCTGATCGTGCAAGTATCCGGCTTCTGCACGGGCTACCCATTTTGCATGTTCCTCTGTAATTTTTTTAACGGCATCCCCATATTTGATAAGTCGATGCTCATATTCCTCCTTTGCTTTCCGGCGCTCTTCCTGCCTAGCTATTCGTTCAGCTTGTTGCCGGCTTTTGCGTTCATTCGTAGCACGGTTAATTTTCAAGCCCAAAAATGCCAAAAAAATAAACAAAACCATTCCATCGACAACAGCGGATTGGAATTGTTGTAATTGGATTGAAACGATACATGCGGCTAAACAAAAAAAAGAACTGGCGAGACATAATCGGGCATCGCGCTCATGCTTGCCTAACGGCACGACAGGAAGTGGTGCCGGGGGCGACATCTGAGGGGTTGGTGGAAAAGTTGGCTGTAATAAGATGGGTCTTGGTAGAGGTGCTGGTTCTGGCGGGGGTGAGGGTTTATTCAACTTCGGGAGAACCGGCTGGACAAGTGGCATGGCACGAGCATTTACTATTGGAAGAGAAATAGATCCGATAGTTTTTTTCACCAGGTCGCCAGTTAAAACTCGCTGTATAGCCTTCCAGTGAATAGTGACATCCGCGATTGATTCATCTTCCCCCAAATGAATCGCCACAGAAATGAAAAAGTTTGGCCCTCCAGCCCCAATGAGTTGACACCACGGGCAATTTGTTAAGCCATTCCAAAATTTGTGACCGGGATCATAGTTGCACTTTTTTTGAGAAGCCCGGAGAGACTCCAATTCGTACGCCCACTCTTGACCTGTTGGCCTTGCATTTGGACGTTCTGATGATGGAAGAAAAGCCCGTTCAAATAGTCGGATTATATTTTGTGGAAGTGCAGCAAGCTGCAAAGTGTGTGGAGGTGCCTTAATTCCGCGTTGCCAAGTTTGGGAACTAAAAGCAAATAAATATTTCTGGATAGCTTCGTGTATTTCATAATGGTGCGTACCCGTAGGAACCCCAGCAAATGGATGGCGCCCCATGAAGAGAAGTTCAAAAATTAAAACCGCCAGACCAAAGCGATCGTGGTTGGGTGTTCGTTCTAATCCGTGGTAACCTTTTTGCTGAACTCGCATTTGCAGTTCTGGTGGTGTCCAAAGTGGCACACCCACATCACAAAGAAAATGTCCGGCTCCGCATTTTATTTGATAGGAGTCGCAATCAATCAGCCGCACCTCACCATTGTCTGTTACCAAAAGATTTTTTTCATTAACATCAGCCATCACCACATCGTTTTCATGCAATGTCTCAAATGCAGCCGCGCAGTTTCTTGCAACATGAATCAAAAAATCCCAAGCAGCAGAGGGAAATTCCGTGTAACGATCCCGTGGTCCGTAAAGTCGATGAATTTCTTTCCCGTTAATTCTAGGCATTACAAAACCACGCACTGTCCTCCTATCACTATTTGCAAAGAGAAGTAAATTTGGCCATGCCGCGATGCCCAACAATGCTTTGTTGCTTGAGCGTGAAAGGTGCTGAAGTTTCGCGTTTTTATGTTGATCGGATGGAGAATGGTATATTTTTGCGACTAAGGCGGAATTACTTGCCAATTCATAAATAGACCCCTCGCCGCCCGGTGTCGTCAACTCACGACCAAGTTTGACAATTTCACCGCGCTCATTGACCAGCACCATTTTAATTACTTTCAGTCTCGCACCGGCACGCAAGCACGAGAGTTTTATCATCGTCGGTGCGAAAGACAACTGCTTCCGAAACCAAGAATGAATGCAATGGTGCAATTAAACTTGTCTCGTCGTCGCAACTGTTGATGGCATCAAACATTGGCTTGAAAAATGGAGCGTGTGCTGTCCGTGACAAAAAATTGAGCGCGAGTGTTTGAAGTCCGTCCGTAAAACCAGCCACCGCCAAAATTTTACCATTAAGCCGCTCAAACTGCATGGCTTCCAAAGCCCCATCTGTAGTGATAAAGGTTGTGACGTTTGCATACTCGCCATTTTGAGGCCAAGTGGCTGGAATAACTCCACCATCTTTTTCAACCACCCAGCCGCCATCGCCAATCTGAGCAAAAATTGCCTCACTATTCCCAACTAACGCAAAAAGCAGCGTGCAGGCGAGTTCGGCTTGTGTGGTATTTTCTCGTTCCGCTACAGATGCAAGATGTGTCAGTACATCTTGCATCCATTTCCTCATTTGATCCTTTGTGATTTCAGGCAGAGCCAATATTTCACGAGAAACCGTTGCGAGTAAATGGTTCACTGCTTCAAATGAACCGACGTGTGATAGTGCAGCACTACCCGCCCCGTCTGCCACGGCGGCTAGAAGAAAATCTTCATCGCCACATTTGAAACGAAGAAAACCACAAGCGTCTTGGCAGGGTAAGCCTGCTTTCTCGTGTGATGTTCCGATTACACTTGCTGGAACAACCCTCCACATAATGCTGTTTATACTTGCGCCCAACCATTTGGCGCTGCCGGATTAGATAGTGGAACGGCATCGCCTGGTTTTGATTGGGACACAGATTGTTGAGAATTCGATAGCCATTGAAAAAGATCGCGGAAACGAAGTCCCTTTAACTTCAAAGGTGTGCGACCCGGTGATAATTCTGTGAGCCTGTCCATGTCGGCACCTTCAACACCAACAGCAAAAAATGAAAACTTTTTTTGCTCTTCGCCTTGGCGAATTTTTTCCTTCGCATCAACCCAAAACTGACTATTGGCATCCGTTGGCCCACCGTCAGTAATCAGAAATACCCAAGGCCTGTAGAATTGGATTCCATTCTGGCGATATTCTGTTTTACGGTCTTCCAATAGTTTTAACGAAGCAACAAGCGCTTCACCCATCGGGGTATCGCCTCTAGCCTCCAAGGCCGGTGCTGTAAAACATTCAGCCGTTGCAAAACTTTGAACAACGTCAACCGCCCCTCCAAAGGTCACAATGGCAACCTCCACGCGTTTTCGTGCCAACGTATCAGCAGCAAGTTCATCTCGATATAAACCTAATCCAGCCTGTAGTTCAGCAATCGGCTGTCCACCCATCGAACCGGATATGTCAAGAATGAGTAGTGAGGCACAACGTGGTTCAGGATTGTCCGCGAAGCCTATTTTACCTGCATCGAAGGGTGTTTGTTCCATATTGCTTATACTCCGCCAGTGTTTGGTTGCGTCATGGCCTGCCAAATATTTTGTCCAGTAGAGACCGAGGCCTGGAATCCCCACTGAAATATAATGTCGGCCAGTCGGCGAGATGCCGTAACGTAATCCTCGAATCCCGATGCTCCAGCCAACACCTTTGGTCGTTACCGTGGTATTTATCGGGCCGTTGCGAAATACTTTTCGCCATCGCCAACTCATAAAATTTCTGTTTGTGAAGATGCCATGTTAATCCCACGATACAAGACTTCCTTTTATTGTGTCCTAATTTTAACTCCTCACCCCGGCCCTCTCCTCGTTTGGCGAGGAGAGGGGGAATTTATTTTGTGGGACGATTTCCTGGGGTAGTCGCTTCGCTCCAACCCCAGGCTAATTTCCATGGCGCCTTCAGCGCAGCCAAAGCCGACCGGCCATTCAATTCGTGTATATTCGTGTAATTAGTGTCCCGCCTTTTTTATCTGCGCCCGTTGATCGGCGGTTGAACTCACCCGCCTTCAATTCGCATTCTTATTCTCATTCCACCGGATCGCCTCGCGCAGCAGGCCCGTGGCGCTGGTTAGATTCAGCTTTTCTTTGATGCGCGCGCAGTAGGCTTGGATGGTTTTTACACTCACGCCGAATTCCACGGCGATCTGGCGTGTGCCGATGCCCTGGCCGAGGCGCTCGAATACTTCCAGTTCGCGGTCGCTCAACAGCAGCACCGGCGACTGGTTGGCCGGGCCTTTGCCGGTGATGGAGCGCGCGGCCATCAGTTCCACGGTCTTTTCGCTGATGTAGAGTTTGCCCTCTAAGATGCGCCGGATGGCTTCCACCACCTTCTGTGCCGTCTCGCCTTTGTTCACGTAGCCGCGCGCGCCGGCCCGCAGCGCCCGCTCCGCATACAGCGATTCGTCGTGCATGGACAGCACCAGCACGGGCAGGCCGGGGTGCAGTTCCTTTAAATTTTTGATCAGTTCAATCCCCGAGGAATTTTTCAGGGTGATGTCCACAATGGACAGATCCGGCTGCGCGCTGGCAATTGAGGTTAGAGCGCCGGGGGCGCTCTCCGCCTCGCCGCACACCGTCAGGTCCGCCTGCTGGTTGATCAAATGCGCCAGCCATTCGCGGACCAGCGGATGATCATCCACCAGAAAAATTTTCTTTTTTATGCCGTGTCCTGTCATGACTTGTTTTTCCCCGTCACCACACACCGAACCAGCGTACCGCCGGTGAGGTTCGGTTCCATCAAAAATGTTCCGCCAATCATCGCCGCGCGATGCGACATAATCCTTGTTCCCAGTCCCTGCCGCGCCTGCCAGTCGTCCGGCACGCCCACGCCGTCGTCTTCCACATTCAGGACAATGCGGCCCTCATTCTCATCCAGCCCGATCACAATGTTCTTGGCCTTGCCATGCCGGATGGCATTGCTTACCGCCTCCTGGGCAATGCGGTAAAGCTGGGTGGCGGCGTTCGCATCATACATCAACACCGGTGTTTCACATTCAAAAACGCAGTTCACCTTGGACCATTTGCTGATGCCCGCCGCCAGCTCCTGCAAGGCGGACATCAATCCCTCCGCCTCCAGTTCCACCGGCGACAGCCCGCGCGCGAGTTCCCGCGCCATGGCAATCCCTTCCTCCACCAGCCCGATCAGTTTGACCGCGTCCACCGCCTCCGCCGCCGACCGCGCCTCCAGTTTTTCACGCAGCACCTGGCCGGCCATCGCCGTGCTTGTCAGATGTTGGCAGAAATTGTCATGCAAATCGTGGCCGATGCGCCGCTGCTCCCGTTCGCTGATGTGCAGGAGTTCCTTTTCCAGCCGCTCCCGTTCTGCAATCTCCCGCACCAGTTCAGCCGTCCGCACTTCCACCCGGTGCGCCAAGTCCAGTTGCAGCGAATGCAGCCGCTCCACCAGCCACACAAAAATGGCGTAGAACGTGAGCGCAATTACCGCGTTCCACGCGGGAATAAACGGACTCGAAAACCGGGCCCCGGCCGCCAAATCGCCGCCCACCCACACGGCCACGCTTAGCACCGACACCACCAGCCCGAACAGCCGGCCCACGTGCCACGCCGCAAGCCCCACACCCGCCAGGTAAAAGACCGAGAAGAAAATTTCGTAGCCGGAAACGTAGTCCACCACGCCGATGCCCGCCGTCAGCAACAGACACACCGCCACCCAAAATCCCCGCGAACGGTCACTGCTGACGGAAAAGATATTGGCCATGGCAATTTCAGTTGAACTAGAATCTATTGAACCAATATCCCAAGAAACAGGTGCAGATCAATTCAGAAACCGCCGGATCATCCCGCAACTGAAAAACAGACAGGTCGGCCGGGCTTATCCTGACGACGCCCCGAGCCAAATAGATGAGCACCACCTCACCCCGACCTCTCTCCCCCATTTACCAATGGCGGAGAGGGAGATAACCCGGCCGGCGAACGGTTTTGACGAGGTCACGGCTCTGGATTGGAGGGGCTGTGGCAAGATGCGCCCAGTGTTTAACGCTCTCCCTCACCCAAACCCTCTCCCCAAGGAGAGGGCTTTCCCCTGGCACATTCTAAGGTATTCGTCTATCCGTCCGCCCAATCCAGCGGCTTGATTGGCGAATGAGACGGCAACCTGCTTTCCACTGATATGGGTCGAAGCGGGCGGACGTTCATTGGATGTTGGGCGTTCAATGTTGGATGTTTCCCGAAATCCCCCGTGACCATCCTCAATCTGCCATCTTCCATCCTCGCCCGGTTGGCCTCGCCCCGGCGCTACCGTTTCCCGCCGCTCAGCCGTTGCAGCAACTTTCCGTGAATGCCGTCGAACCCGCCGTTGCTGAACACGCAGACCACATCGCCGCCCTGCGCGTGCTGGGCCAGGTACGCCACGATAGCGTCCGCGTTGGCGAGATACGCCGACGGTTTGCCCCCGGCGCTGATCTCGCGCATCAACTGTTCCGGATTCAACCGCTCCCCGGGCGCGAGCTGTTCCAGCCGGGCCACTTGCGCCACAATCACCGCATCCGCATCCGCAAAGGCTTCCGCCAGCTCCTGCTGAAACACGTTGCGCCGCGTTGAATTCGAGCGCGGCTCGAACACCGCCCAGACCTTTTCCTTTGCGTACTTGATCCGCAGCGCCCGCAGCGTTTCCTTGATGGCCGTCGGATGATGCCCGAAATCGTCAATCACCGTCACCCCGCCCGCAATCCCCTTCACCTCCATGCGCCGCTTGATGCCCTTGAACGTGTCGAAGGCCGACTGAATCTGTTTGTTCGAAAGCCCGCAATGTTTCGCCGCGCCAATCACCGCCAGCGCGTTGCGCACATTCAGTTCGCCCACCAGGTTGAGATGAAACTCGAAGCTCGGTATTTCAAATTTCGTCGCCGTGGGACCCAGCCGCAGGTTGAACCCATGCACCGCGTTGTCCGCTCCCAGGCCGAACCGTTTCACCGGGCAGGGCGGATTCTCCAGCAACGGAGCCAGGTTCTTATCGTCGCCGTTCGCCAGCAGCAGCCCGTTGCGCGGCACCAGCCGGATGAAATGCGCGAACGTCTTTTGCACCGCCGCCAGATCCTTGAAAATGTCCGCGTGATCAAACTCCAGATTGTTCACGATCGCCACTTCCGGCAGGTAATGGATAAACTTGCTGCGCTTGTCGAAAAACGCCGTGTCGTACTCATCCCCCTCGATGATGAACCATTCGCTGTCCGTGAACCGCGCGCCCTGCGTGAAATTGTTCGGAATGCCGCCGATCAGATAGCTTGGGTTCAGTCCGTTGTGCTCAAACACCCACGTCAGCAGCGAAGTCGTCGTCGTTTTGCCATGCGTGCCGGACACCACGAGCGACCGCCTGCCCCGGATGAAAAATTCCCGCAGCAATTCCGGCAGCGAGCAATAGCGCAGCTTGTGATCCAGCGCATACTCCGCCTCCGGATTTCCGCGCGAAATCGCGTTGCCGATCACCACCAGATCCGGCTTGTGCGCCAGGTTGCGCTCGTCATAACCGTTCATCACGGTCAGCTTTTTGGCGGCCAGAAACGAGGCCATCGGCTCATAAACGTTCATGTCCGAGCCCGTCACGGCGAACCCTTTGTCAGCCAGCGCGGCGGCGGCGGCGGCCATGGCCGTCCCGCCGATACCGGTAAAATGAATGGATTTGATCGCGGTAGAAAACATTTCAGGGATGATGCCAAAACCGTCCGGCGGAAAAAGTAAGAAGTGGCGAAATTGAGCATGATAAATAATACCGTAGTCATTTAAATGCTCCGGCGGCGGTCGCCGGGGTGCAGCTTGAAATTGTCCTGGTTTTCTCCCTCGCCTCCCCCGAGGGAGGCGAGGGCCGGGGTGAGGAGGCCGATGGTTTTACCGGCTCAAATCCCCTCACCCCAACCCTCTCCCCGCTTGGGCGGGGCGAGGGAGCAAGGACAGAGGCCAGATGCGCCCGGCCGCCGGGGCGATGCAGAAATGGGGTGGCGAAATTCTGTTTTTGCAGGATAATCAGGGAGAACATGAACGACGATTTGCAAAAACGCATTCAGGCCGCGCTGGCCAATCCACAGAACCTCGGCGAACTCGCCGGCGCCGATGCCGTCGGCACGGTCGGCAACGCCGATTGCGGCGAGATGCTGCGCCTGTGGGTGAAGTTCAAGGAACAGAACGGCAAACGGGTCATTGACCGCGCCACGTTCCAGTCCTTCGGCTGCGAAACGGCCATTGCCGTGGCCAGCCTGGCCACCGAACTGATTCGCGGCAAAACCGCCGAAGAGGCGCTGGCCCTCAAAACCGAGGAACTTGCCGGCGAACTGGGACCGCTGCCGCCCATGAAGATTCATTGCGCCCAGCTCGTGGAAGGGGCCTTGCGCTCCGCCTTGGAACCGGCCGCGGTTGCAAAACCCGCGCCCGCGCCGATTGCACCGACGGGAGCGCCAACGTTGCTCGACAGTTTTTCCCAGCCGAAGCAAGGGGTGAAGCTGACTTTCTTGGACGACCCGAAAAATTAGGCTTTTACCTCTTCCCGCAGCTTTTTCAGGGCCGCCAAAGCCGCTTCGCTTTCGGCGGCCTTTTTGCTTTTGCCGTGGCCGCGCGCGAGTTCCGCGCCGTCGTGCATCACGGCGCATTCGAATTGGCGGTCGTGGTCCGGGCCGGTGGCGGACAGCATCTGGTAATGCGGGGCGTTGGGCGACCGCGACTGCAACAGCTCCTGCAATTCGCCTTTCGGATTTTCAATGCCCGCCGGTTCCGCCGGCAGCGTGGTGAAATCCCCCGCAAACTGGCGCAGCACGAATTCCCGGGCCGCTTCAAAGCCGCCATCCAGAAAAATCGCGCCGAGCAAGGCTTCAAACCCGTCCGCCAGCGTGGATTCGCGTTCGCGGCCGCCCATGTTTTCCTCGCCCCGGCTCAACACCAGATGGGGGCCCAGCCCCAGGGCGCGGGCGTGGATGGCCAGGGCGCCGGCATTCACCAGCTTGGCGCGGGATTTGGTCAGGATACCCTCATCCGCGCCGGGCAGGGTTTCGTAGAGATGGCGCGAAAGAATCACGCCCAGCACCGCATCGCCCAGAAATTCCAGCCGCTGGTTGTGGGGCAGGGGCTTGTTTTGGTCGTGCGCGAGGGAAGGATGCGTCAACGCCAGACAGAGGAGCTGCTCGTTGCGAAACAAGTAGCCGAGGCGGACTTGAAAGGCGGCGAGTTCGGACATGACCTCAGGGAGGGGTGGGCGCGGATTCAGGCTCCGTCGGGGCCGGGGACGGCACCGATTCGTCCGCCACGGGGGCTTCGGCTGTCGCCGGAGTCTCCACCGCGACAGGCGTTTCCACGGGAGCCACCGGAGCCACGGGCACACTTAGGCCATGTTCCAGCAGGTGGGCCACGTCTTTTTGCACGGCTTCCAACTGGTCGAGCCGCAGATCGGGGTCAACGATGGTAAAAATATCGCCGGTCTTGGGCTGTTCATAGACAAACACCCGGTGACCGTCGCGCTTGAAATGTTCCTTCACCTTCAGCAGCCGTTTGCGTTCCAGCATCACGGCGAGAATGTAGGCGGCGGGGCCGTGGCCGGGGTCGTTCTGTTCAATGAGCTGGCGCAGCAGGGATTCGGCGGAGCCTTTCTGGATCACTTCGGTGACCGGCGGCGGCACTTCAAAAATGCCCTGCCAGTGCGAGATAAACCCGGCGCGGCTGCGCTGGTCGGCGGCCGTCTGCTTTTGCCAGCACGGTTCGCAGATGTCGGAGCGGCGCAGGCCGGATGGTTCGTCCAGCAACAGGGTGTGATAATGCTGCTTGTCGGCAAAAGGCTGGGCGCATGCCTCGCAGGTATGTGCACGGGACTGAATGTTCCACTCGTTCATCGGCCCGGAAATTTACCCCCGATGCGCCTCCAATGCACGCGCAGAAATTAGCGACAATTTGATCGCTTGGCACTGTCTCCTGCCGGCGGTCAGCCGTAGCGATACGGCCGCGCCAGCGGGAAGGCGTCCGGCAGATGGCGAATTTCGCGCACGGCCCCGTCGGTAAGGAGAACTTCCACGATGTCGAACCGGAATTTCACCGGCGGATTTTTCAGGAGCTTCAGGTAGTCCAAGGCGGTTTGGGAAAGCAGCCGGCGTTTGCGGGCATCCACCGCCGCCGCCGGACGGGTCCAATGTTCCGAAGACCGGGTTTTGACTTCCACAAAAATGAGGTTCTGCCCTTCGCGAAAGACGAGGTCAATTTCGCCCCGGGTGGAACGGAAATTGGCGGTGAGAAAATGCAGCCCTTTTTGCTGAAGAAACTGCCGGGCGGCCCGCTCGCCAAGTTCGCCGCGCCGGAGGTGTTCCGGTTGGGGTTCGCCTTTGAAGATTCCCCGAATTTTTTCCAGCAGGTTGGGCATCAGGGGATTTTAATCAGAACCCTAATTCCACGACAAATCCTCGGGCAACTGGGCTAGCAGGCGGTTACGCCAGCCGCCTTTGAATTGCAGGACCTTTCGCCAGAGCTGTTCCGGGGGCGTTTCAAACACCAGGTCGAGGGTGGCGGGGAAAGTGACCCAGGCTTTGGCGCGCATTTCATTCTCCAACTGGCCGGGGCTCCAGCCAGCATAGCCGGCGAACAGGCGCACGCGTTTGGCGGTGGAAAAGGATTCGCCGATCTCGATAAGCTCATCGAGGGAATGGCCGAGGGAGACATTGGGCAGCACGTCCGCCTCGGGGATGAAGGTGTCCGTATGGAGATAGCTCAGGGCGCCGGGCTGCACGGGGCCGCCCAAGTAGAGGGGGGAGCTTTTCAGCACGTCCGGGAGGTCCGCAATGATCATTTCGCCGACAGTCTTGCCGACGGTGCGGTTGAGGACGAGGCCGAAGGCACCTTCGGTGTCGTGCTTGCAGATGAGGACGACCGTGCGCTGAAAAAACGAACCGCCAAGTTGTCCGCTATCGAGCAGCAACTGGCCTTTCAGATATTTTTTCTTTTCAGCCATTTCCTAAGAGTAATGTGCTACAACTTCGGCCGCCTTGCAAAAAATTTCGTCCGGCGGGACAGTCGGGGCGCATCTGGAAACTGTCCTTATTTCCCCCCCTCGCCTGCCCCGAGGTTGGGATGGCCAAGGTGAAGAAGCCAATGATTTTACCGGCTCAAATCCCCTCACCCTGGCCCTCTCCCCGCTTGGGCGGGGAGAGGGAGCAAGGACAGTGGCCAGATGCACCCGACGGCCGCGCAACCAATAAAAAACGCGGAGAATAAATTCTCCGCATTTTGAAGTTGTATAACGCAATACCGGCTGGGCCGGAGTTGCTTACAGCGACTTGACCAGCTTCACGATGGCCGCCGCGTCGATGGCGAAGCTCGCCATGAGTTCGGCCGCGTGACCGGAGCGGGGCAGACCATTGACGGCCAGCTTGTGAACCTTCACACCTTCGCCGCTCAGTTCGCCGGCAACGGCGTCGCCCAAACCGCCTTCGGGGTAATGATCTTCCACCGTGACGACCTGATTGCCGGTCTTCTTGGCGGCGGCGAGGATTTCGGTCTTGCCGAGGGGCTTGATGCTGTACGCGTCAATGACGGTGATGCCAATGCCTTCGGCCTTCAAGAGGTCGGCCGCCTTGAGGGCTTCGTGCAGGGTCACACCGGCACCGACTACGGTGACCTTGTCGCCGGCATTCTGACGGAGCACTTTGGCGCCGCCGATGGGGAATTTCTCGTCGTTGCCGTAGATGACCGGGGTCTTGGGGCGCGAGGTGCGCAGGAACTGGATGCCCTTGGTCTTGGCCATTTCTTCGATCAATTTTTCGGTGCTCACGGCATCGCTCGGATACAGCACGGAGCTGCCCTGGATGGCCCGGAACAGGGCGATGTCTTCCAGCGCCATCTGGGAGGGGCCGTCCTCGCCGATGCTGATGCCCACGTGCGAGCCGACCAGCTTCAGGTTAGCCGAGGAGATGCCGGCCACGCGGATTTGATCCGCCGCGCGGGTGAAGAACGCGGCAAAGGTGGAGACAAACGGGCTGTGGCCGCGGGTGCCAAAACCGACGCCGACGGCGACCAGGTTTTGTTCCGCAATGAAACATTCCGTGAAGCGGTCGGGGAATTGCTTGTAGAACTTCTCGGCGTAGGTGGAGTTCTTGGTGTCGCCGTCCATGGCAACGACGCGCAAATCGGCGCTACCCACGCGGACGAGGGCGGTGCCGTAGGCTTCGCGGGTGGCGATGGCGTCACCCAGTTTGTAGCTGATGGCGGGATAAATCGCGGGGGCGGTGAGATTCGGGGCCGGCAGAGCGGTCGGCGCGGGGATCGTGACGGTGAGACCGGACTTGGCGGAAGGCGCGAGTTCGGCAACGGCTTGGGCGGCTTCTTCCTTGCTCAGGGGTTTGCCATGCCAGCCGTCCTTGTCCTGCAGGAAGGAAACGCCGGCGCCTTTGTAGGTCTTGGCAATGATTACGAGGGGCTTTTCATCCAGGCCGACGCCGCTGAGGACTTCGAGAATTTCTTCCATGTCATGGCCGTCATCGAGAGTCTCGACGCGCCAGCCGAAGGCTTCAAAACGGTCGGCATAGACGCTGATGTCATGGCCGAACATCGTGGCCTGGCTTTGGCCGAGGCGGTTGGCGTCCACAATGGCAATCAGGTTGCTTAGCTTGTAGAAACTGGCGAGGGAAGCGGCTTCCCAGACGGCGCCTTCGGCGATTTCGCCGTCGCCGAGAAGCACATAAGTGTTGTAATCGAGCTTGTCCTGGCGGGCGGCGAGGGCCATGCCGACGCCGACGCCGAGGCCTTGACCGAGCGAACCGGTGGCCACATCGGCAAACGCGAGGCGCGGGGTGGGGTGACCTTCGAGGTCATTGCCAAACTGGCGGAGTTTGACGAGTTCCGCAGCGGGGATAAAACCATTTTCGGCCCAGGCCGCATACAGGAGGGGGGCGGCATGACCTTTGGACAAAATGAAACGGTCGTTGTTGTAGTAGTGCGGGTTCTTGGCGTCATACTTCATATGACCGAAGAACAGGGCCGCCACGACATCCGCCGCCGAGCAGCAGGAAGTCGGGTGTCCGCTGCCAGCCGCAGTGGTGGCTTCAATGGAATGGATGCGCAGTTGATTGGCAATCCCCTTCAGCAGTTCAATATCCGTTTCAATCATATTTGTTACTGGCGGAGTCTAAATGAAGGGGCGGGAAAGCCAAGGCTGAAATCTGGTCCGGCCGTGTAAATGGCTTGGTTTTTCGCATTAAGGAAGTAAAAAAGCGGTATTTAAAACGGGAAACCGGCGGGCATTGGCCGGTGCCGGACCGCGAATTATTTGCAATCAGGTTCCCCATCCGCCGCGCCGGCACCGGGAAAAGGATGGATTCACCGCCGGCTCATTGCGCCGGCAGAACGTGGCCGGCGATGGTGCAGGCCGGCGCCTCCGCCATGGAGTTCAGAGAATAAGCGCCGCCATCGGGGCACACGGGAAAGACGCCATCTTTGAAGTAGGGCAACAAATCCTGCTCGGTCGGCACCGAATTGGGGTCTTTGTTCTTATCCAGCGCCCATTGTTGTTTGGCGCTGTCGATCAGCCGCAAATTCGCGATGCAGGCGGCGGCGTTGGCGGCCTCGGCGGCTTGGGCGGCCGCCTGCTGTTTTTCAGCCTGGAGCTGCTGGAGGTGCTCCTGTTGCAATTGCAAGGCGGTGCGGGCGGTGTCCAGATGCTGGGAGTTCTGCTGACTTTCCTTCTGCAACTTGTCAATGGTGCCCTGCAAGGCGGCGAGCTTGTTGGAAAGGATTTCGTTCTGGTGCCGCAGCCGGTTGATCTCGGCGGCCTGGGCTCCGGGATTGGCGTTTTTCAGGTCGTCCAAGTCGGATTGCGCCCGGGCCAGCCGGGTCGTGGCTTCGTGCAGATCGGTGAGGGCGGCGTCGCGGGCGCTGTTCGAGCGCAGGAGGAAGATCTCCGACACGAGCATCAGCACGAGGCACAACCACGGAAACCAGCGTTTAAGGTTCATGGGGAGATATAATCTTGTCCGGCAGTGTTCCCGGTTTAGGCCGGCGGCGTCAAATAGAAACTGCGGGGTCAGACTGCCGGGGGGCGCAGCTTGACACCGCGCCGGAGGCTAAATAGCTCAGCGCCACCTCACCCCGGCCCTGATACCCCCATTTATCAATGGCGGAGAGGGAGATAGGCCGTCGGGCGACCGGTTTGCTGCCATATCATGGTTATGGATTGGTGCAGTGGCAGGCTGCGCCCGACTGCCGGCCGACGGTCAAACCCACGTCAAGAAAAGTCCAGCATTTGACAGCACGGGTTTGGTTTCAGTTTTGATTCACCCAAATAATATCGGTGATTCCAACACCGTATGAGCCAGCCAACGCGCTTCGATCTCACGCAGGCCGACATTCCGTCCGCCTGGTACAACCTCAACGCCGATTTTCCGGAGCCGCTCCCGCCGCCGCTGCATCCCGGCACGAAAGAGCCGATGCCGCCGGCCGCCCTGGAGGCGATTTTTCCGAAGAACCTGATTGAACAGGAAATCAGCGCGGAAAAATATATCGAGATCCCCGAACCGGTGCGCGAGATCTACGCGCTCTGGCGGCCCACGCCCCTGCTGCGCGCCGTGCGCCTGGAAAAGGCGCTGAACACGCCTGCGCATATTTACTACAAGTATGAGGGCGTCAGCCCCGCCGGTAGCCACAAGGTGAACACCTCCGTGCCGCAGGCGTATTACAATAAACTCGCCGGCACCAAACGCCTCGCCACCGAAACCGGCGCGGGCCAGTGGGGTTCCTCGCTGGCGTTTGCGTGCAGCCTGTTTGGACTGGAATGCAATGTTTACATGGTCAAGGTGAGCTACGACCAGAAGCCCTACCGCCGGATGCTCATGCACACCTGGGGCGCCACGGTCCATGCGAGCCCGAGCAACCTCACCGAATACGGCCGCAAGCTGCAGGCGCAGGATCCGCATCATCCCGGCAGTCTCGGCATCGCCATCAGCGAAGCCATCGAGGACACCGTCAAAACGCCGCACACCAAATATTCCCTCGGCAGCGTGCTGAACCACGTCTGCCATCACCAGACCGTGATCGGCGAGGAATCCATCCGCCAGATGGAAATGGCTGGCGAGGAGCCGGATGTCATCTACGGCTGCTGCGGCGGCGGCAGCAATTTCGCCGGGCTCGTCTTCCCCTTCATCCGGGGCAAAATCAACAACGGCAAAAAATACCGCATCGTGGGCGTTGAACCGTCCGCGTGCCCCTCGCTCACGCAGGGCGAACTGCGTTACGATTTCGGCGACACGGCGATGACCACGCCGCTGATGAAAATGTACACGCTCGGCCACGATTTCATTCCGCCGAGCATTCATGCCGGCGGATTGCGCTACCACGGCATGTCGCCCATGGTCAGCCACGCGCTCAAGCTGGGCCTGATCGAAGCCGAGGCCATTCAACAGACCAAGGTGTTCGAGGCCGCGACGCTGTTTGCCCGGAAGGAAGGCATCGTGCCCGCCCCGGAATCCTCCCATGCCATCGCCGCCGTGGTGAACGAGGCGGTGCGCTGCCGCGAGGCCGGCACCAAGAAGGTGCTGCTGTTCAACCTCTCGGGCCATGGGCTGCTGGACCTCAGTTCGTTTGAAAATTATCTGCACGGAAAAATTCAGGACGTCTAAACCTCGGCAAAACCAAATGAAAACACTGACCAAAACCTCCCTTGTCGCCGCCTGCGTTGCGGCGAACCTGCCGGGCGCGTTTGCCGCCCCGGCCCAAGCCGCGCTGCCCGTCGGCAGTCATTATCCCGTCGGGGCGGAAGGCCTCAACGGCGCGTCGCTGCCGCCGCCGGGATTTTATCTGCGCGACTACAACTTCTTCTACACCGCCGACAAGGTGAACGGCCTGCCGGTCAAAGCGAACCTCTTTGCCTATGTGCAGGCGCCCCGTCTCATTTGGATGACCAAGCAGGAGATTCTGGGCGCCAATTACGGCATGGATATCATTGTGCCCTTCGCGTACAAGGACGTTAACGCGGCTTTCGGCATCGACCAACAGCTCAACCTGGCCGACCTTCAGGTGGAGCCGGTGCTGCTCTCGTGGCATCGGCAACAGTTCGACTTCTCCGCCGGCTACGCGGTGTGGGCGCCGTCGGGGCATTTTGATACGAGCACGCCGGTGAAACAATTGACCAGTCCCGGCAGCGGCTTTTGGTCGCACATGCTCACGCTGGGCGCGGTGTGGCATCCCGACGAGCAAAAAACCTGGTCGCTCTCGCTGCTGGGCCGCTATGAACTCTGCCACGAACAGCAGGACACCCACGTGACCCCCGGCAACATGGGCACGCTGGAATGGGGCGTCAGCAAATCCGTGGCGCCAGGCGTGGATGTCGGCGTGGTCGGCTATTACCAGCAGCAAATCACCAAGGACAACGGCGTCGGGGCGTCCACGGAACATTCCCGGGTCGTGGGCGTGGGCCCGGAGATCAGCGTGTTCTGGCAAAAGCCCGCCCTGTTCACTTCGTTGCGCTATGAGTATGAAGCGGTGGCCAAAGACCGGCCGAAGGGGAATACCATTGTCCTTACTCTGACCAAGCCGTTTTAGGCGTCCGGCCAACGAAAATTTTTCAGGCGCAAAGGGAATCGTTTCCTTTGCGCCTTTTTACCGTATTGATGCACCGCCTCAATAGTGGAGGCGGTTTACCAGCCAGATTAGCAGAACCAACAGCAGCACCAGCAGGGTGGCGAAAAACCAGGTAAAAAAGCGCAGTTGTTTTTGGTGATTGGAAAGTTTCCGTTTCATCCGCATAAATTGGTTTAAAAATATCTGGTTTCGCCGGCCGTGTCGGGTTGCCCGCAACATCTGCATCTTTGCATCAGGCCGCCGCCCCACTGCCCCGCTGACCAATGATCTTGGGTGGCGGTTAACCACCCGGTTGAAACATTCTGCGCATTTTGAGTGACAATTGCCTGCCCGCTGCCAACGACGCCTGCTTGGTAATTCAGATCGCCGGATTATACGTTTATGAATAAACCGAAGCCAGCACAATTATTTAAGCAAGAGTGACATGTGAACATATGGTTTACAATTAATCCTCTAATACCAGCTCCCAAAATGGAATGACCACCCCCGTCCAACGCAAAGAAATCTTGGAAATTGTGAGCCGGGATTTGCCGCTTTGAAGGCAGCCGGGCCGCAATGGAAACCAACCTGCTTATGCCATTTGCAGTTTAAAACGACACTCATGGCGAAGGACAAGCCCCGCGCGACACTTCGCGAAGTCCTGGGTTACTCACCACTGGCTTTGGGCACGGCGGTGATTTGAGTTGCCAACCCCCTTCCTCAGTTTTGGCGGCTTCCAGCCACAGTTTGTGGGGCGCTTCAGGATCGCGTTTTATACCGGTGTCTTCCTCCATGTCCGATAAGAGCCGCGCGACCAATTTGTCCATTAAGTCTCCGGTGTCTTTCCAGAAGATAACCCGCAAGTCCTTGTCCACAGCGCCGTCCGGTGGCAAATCCTGTAGGCGCTGGAACATTTCTTCCGCGCGTAAGGATTCCTCCTCATCCTTTTGGGAGCGATCCGCCTGACGCACATATACGGAGGCCAAATCCAGAATGCCCGTGCCGCAGCCATCGAGTTTGTTCTCCATCTGGCGTAGGTTCACACTCAACTCACCCACGCACTCCGAATGACCGGCCTTCAGCCAGTCGATTATGTCGGCGAACACCTTGCCGCGACCGATGGGAGGGAGCTGATTTGGATCGCCGACGAGGATGACGCGTTGGACCGTGCTCCAATTGATGGCGCGAAACAATGCCGTCGTCAACTCCAGGTCGAGCATAGAGGCTTCGTCAATCACGTAGGTGGTGATTTTTTCCTCGCGCTGCCCGTTGCCGGCACGCAAGGTCAAATTGGGATTCAACCAACCGCGCCGCGCCAAGAATGAATGGATTGTGCTGGCGTCCTTCCCGGTCTTTTCGCGGATGCGATCGGCAGCCTTGCCGGTGGGCGCGAGCAGGAGAAACGTGGCATCCGCACCATGGGCTTTTTCAATGTTTTGCAAAATGGCGCGGATGATCGTGGTCTTACCGGTTCCCGCGGCTCCACACACCACGGAAACCGGACGCCGAAAAATCTTACCGCAAACAGCGCCCTGCGATTGGATGGCTTTTTCGTATTCAGCACGATTCTTGGCCGCGAGCGGGCTGGAGGATTCAAACAGCAAATCCCGCCAATGCTTTTCCGTCACCGGCGATTTGAAGGTGATGTCGGCAAAGCCGGCGAGCTTGCGCAGGCGTCCTTCGATTTCGCGCTCCGCCTCATACACGCGGCGCAGGTAAGCGTATTCACGCTCGCCTTCCTTCCGAAAAACCATCGCTTTTTGCAAGTGCTCACGATCCACCTCCAGATAGGTGTCCCTGAACTCGACCCGCTTCCACTCCGGGAGCAATCCCAAACGGCAATTCAGATCCTGTAACAACAGGCCGCAACTGAGAAACGTATGCTTGGTTTCGTAGCGCAGCCGATCCACGCACATGGCGCGCAGCCGCCGCCAGTCATCCAGTTCGTATAGGAAATCGCCGCCGAGTTCGGGCGATGGAAAAACCCCGTGATCAATACGGCTAAAGGGAATGATGTCATCCGGGTCATCGCCGATGAACTGCTCTGACAGGGAGTAGGGATTGTCACAGATGTCCGCGAGGCCCACCTCGATGCAATTTTCCGCGCGCTTTTCCGAAAGAATTCGCTCCATTTGTTCCTGCGGCAGGTCAAAACGCGGCAGGATGGCTGACAAAACCCGGCGTTCGTCCGCCGAGCGGAGTTTCCACTGCCGACGCACTTTGGCTGCATCCGCCGGCGGCAAGTTTACACCGGGAATGCCCGCAACCTTTTCATCAAGCCACTTGAAAACGGCTTGGCAAAACTCCTTTTCTTTGCCCTCACCAACCGCAGTGCGGAAAGCGGTGATGCCGACTGACAGCCCGAGCAAATCCATGACACGCGCCAGACCGGGGAACAGACCGCGACCTTTCCATAGCTCCGCCAGCAGACTGTTCAACCACGCCAGCCGGACCGCCCAGTTTTCGGATGTGTCGCCTTTGTCGCGAAGGAAGGTGGCGATTTCGACGAACCTTTCCACCAATGAGAGAGCATCATCGTCACTCAAATGGCGCGAACCATATTTGAAACACCGGGCGTTTTCGGGGATCAGCGAAATCTTCTCCAGCACCTCCGGGTCATGCAGGTAGCGATGATAGGGAATACGCAGCCCCTGATCCGGGTAATGAGTTTCCACATTGCGTGTCCAGATGAAGCCGCCGGCAAACTTCTCCTTGGTCTCGTCGTCCGTCCCCTCGTAATATTCGATGTTCCCCAACGCCTTCACCCGCGACAGTCCCACCACAACATAACGCTTGGAATCTTCCGTGCTCAACGGATTGCTAAAATTGGCATAATGAAAAACGAGACTCTCGCCCGGTGTCACTTCAGCGAAGAACGCCTTGGCCAATTCCAGCCGCTTTTCATTGTTCACATAACCATCCACCTTGGCGGCCTCATCATACATCGCCTCGTAAGGCCAGACACAGACGGTGGCGGGCGGCAAATGCCAAGTGGTGAGTTTGCCGGTGGCAAAAAAATCCGGCACATCGGCAGCAGCCATTAATGGTTCCGAGCCAAAGGCATTGATGCTGTAAATGCACGGCGGGATCCGGTCCAGTTTCGAGCAACACTGTCCGGCCACGCCTTTCGATTGCTCCCAGTCCAGATCACGTCCGCTCTTGATTGTGTCGCCGGGATAGGAATGCGGGCCGACGCAGAAAGTATTGCTGCCGGGCTTCTGGCAGATGCGACCATTCCATCCGTCCATGTGCCAGGCTAGTCGGGCTGAAAGATGTGTTGGCATATCTTAAAGTGTGAAGGAATTGTTTAGAGTTGACCAATTCGCAGGCGGGGTTTTCCACTCACCGACAGGCGGAGTCGCTTTGTCCTGATCGGGGCGGTTGATCAATTTCTCCGGCGTGATTTCCGCGAACGCGATGCTGGCCTGCGGCTGTCCATGCAGATGAAAAACCTGCCGATGGAAGGATTCACCGAAAGGCATGTAGAAGCTACTGCCGCCAAACTGGCCGTTGTTCACGACGAGGACGCCTTGATACATGTGGTAGTGAAGACCCTCGGACATCCGGTCGAACGTGCCGACATCCTGATTCAAAGCGCACACGATATAGAGATCGTTGCGCGATTTAAGGTCGGACGCGAGCGCGAGGTCGGTGGCGTCGTAGCAAATGGAGGCGCTCAATTTCAATGGCCGCCAAACCGGGCTGCTGTGCCACTGATATTCGATGATCCATTGGGCTGGTCGGAACGAGGAAGGTCGCGGTGTAAATTTCGTCTCAGGGTCGGTCAAATGTGCCTTACCTTGCTCCACCAGCTTTACCTGAAATCCGGCGGTGGTGTTCCATTCGGGAATCATCCAGAGGCAACTGTTGATCAAGGGCGCGCCCGGAGTGAAGTTGGCGCGGTGATACACCTGCCCGAACAACGCCATGCACTTGTGCGTGCGGACGAAGGGAAGGATGAGAGCGTCAATATCCAGCGGATGAACCGCCAGTTCCGGGAACACCAGCAAATCCACCACGCGCCCGTCTATCCGCACCTGCGTTTGGTGCGTTTCACGCAATTGGAGCATCTGGCTGACGGCTTCCATCACGGACGCCAGGTGGCGCCGCTGACGGGCGCGGAAAGCGGGATCGGAAATCAACTCCGGGTCGCTCAGGTGTCGGCCATAATCCGCCATGTCCGGGATGACCGATTGGACGATGCCGACGCGCAACGGTCGCTGCCATTCCTTTGGCGGCATTTCGGGCCATGACGCAGCCTGTTCCAGGAAACAAACCTGCGCCGCCGGCCCGTGGAGAGTGCGGAGTTGAACGGCCCGCTTTTTCAAGCGGTCGTGCCATTCAGCCAAAGTGCGAAACGGTGTGGAGATGCCAGAGCCCGGCCAGCGGAGAAGATCGAACAGAAAATCCTCGACCCAGGACGAAATCGGAATCCACGGCGGGCCGAAAGCGGAGCGCCCTTGAAACGTAGCGTAACGCTGCTTTTCCCAATGCGAGGCCGGTACACCTCGGGACGCGAGACGAGGTCGAGGCCGGCCACCTGACCGTTATGCAGCACGAGCAATCCCTGCTGGCCAAACTGGCAGGTGAACCGGGAGAGACATTCCTTGAGTTTTCCTCGTTGGCTTTGAACACGTCGCTCATGGCCGACGTGGGCGAGGCCATGCACGCTTTGACCTGCAGCTTGGAAACCTCCTGCCAGACTTCGCCCTGGTCGGAATGGTAGGAAGCTCCCTCTTTAAGGGAGGCGGACACGGAACGGGATTTGCGGGCCCGGGATTTGGCGGCCATGATGTCCGGCGACGAAGCAAAAGTGTGCGGATTTGTAGGACCAGCGGCCCTGTTCGGTGCAGGAGACGGGGATTTTGGTCTGGGATTTGCCTCGGACGAGGACGCTGGTGTTGAGGACGCGGTTCTCCATCATCGGCTAAAGAAGATTTCTTACACGGCTAAATCATTCACACCACCGCCTGAAACCTGCCCAAGAATATGGATCTGTGTGAACGACAGGGCACTTCAGGCTGGCGATGGAAATGAGTGAATACGATTTCATGGGCAAACAGCGAAACCCACTCAAAAGCGGCAGTTCGGTCAGCATTCGTGCCACCAATCAGTTCATGCTGGCCGTTGCTGTTCCGGATGAGCACCGCCTCTCCAAATTGACGGACCACTTCTTGGCTATGGCGTTTGGCTAATGGATTTCTCAATTTCATGCCCCAACTCTACCGGCGGCACATGGACAAGGGCTGTCCAACGTAAATTTGGGCAAGAGGGATGGTTGGACAGCAGATGTCCATCCCCGTCTGCGAATATTGCCGGCATGAGAAACAAATCCATCAATGCCCGGTTTATTCCCTGTGAAGTGATTGCCAGGCTCGGTCCGGTCCAGGTCGTCAAACAGGCGGAGAACCGCCACAAGCTCATCGGCGGATCATTGCACGACCGGGTTAAAGTTCAGGAGTGGTGTCTGGAACATGCACCTTTCGTGAAATTGGAAGAGGTGCCTGGGATTAAAACCATGGTTTTTGCGGGGTGACTGGATAATCACTTGCCTTTTGTCGGAATTCTCCACAAAAGATGTCTGCTTTACATCAATGAATTCGCTTTACTGATGACTTGTCGCTTGAAAAGCCGGATTCTTGGCGAGGTTTTCGTCTCGTTTTTTGGCTGGTTTCCAAGCATCAAATGCACTCGATGCACGAATTCAAGTGAAGGAAAACCTGTTGGAAAAGCAAATATTTATTCTTACTTCTATTCTTATTCAGGTGTTTGGAAACGCCAGTCACTTCGCAAACAATTGAATATCAATAGTTGGTAGCGCGTAGGGGAATCGAACCCCTCTTTCAGCCTTGAGAAGGCCACGTCCTAGCCGATAGACGAACACGCCACGGAGGCCATAATATGTCTGACTTCCCGCCCGGTTGTCAACCGTCTCCCCGTCGTTCGGTCAGGTCACGTCCTCGCCCAGTTCCACGTTCCAGTAGGCGAGATCCACAAAATGTTTCCAACTGTCGTGCCGGTGCAGTGTGAAATTGATCTGCACAAACGGCCGCCACTTGGGCCGCTTGGGCTTGCGCACCAGGTTCATGCCGGCCTCGGACGGCGTGCGATTGGACTTGCGCGTGTTGCACGGGATGCAGGAGCACACGATGTTTTCCCATGTCGTCGGGCCGCCGCGATCCCGGGGCACTACGTGGTCCAGGTTCAGATCCTTCCGTTCAAAAACCTTGCCGCAGTACTGGCAGGTGTTCCGGTCGCGCTCAAAAATGTTGTGGCGGGTGAACTTCACTTCCTTCTTTGGCATCCGGTCGTACATGAAGAGCAGGATGATGCGGGGGACGCGGATGCGAAAGGAGATGCCGTAAACGGATTCATCGGCCGGGGCGCTGGCGGAAACCGTGCGCCACTCCTGGAAATTAAACGTGCGGAAAGCACCGTCGTTATCGGCCATCACCACCTGCGCTTGCCCCTGAAAGAGAAGCGTGAGCGCACGGCGGGCGGTGCAGACATTGACTGCCTGCCAGAGCCGGTTCAACACTAACACGTGCTGGTTAAGCGCGGATTTCATGGCACAACCTTCCCGCAAACCTATCAAGCCCGCCAACGCAGGTCAACCCCCGCGCATGTCATGTCGGAACTCCATGAGAATGTCCCCATGCCGACTCGATAAGAATGTCCCCTTGGGCCGGGATGCGGTAGCAACCTCGGCAGAACATGGAGACATTAACAATGAGCGTGCAAGAACGGAAACGGATGACGGTCATGGCCGGGGTGGCGGCGCAAAAGCTGACGCTGGTGCAGGCGGGGGATCTGATGGGGGTGGGCTATCGGCAGAGCAAGCGCATCTGGCAGCGGTATCAGGCTGCTGGGGACGCGGGGTTGGTGCATCAATTGCGGGGCAAGCCCAGTGCCCGGCGCAAGCCGGCCGCCGTGCGCGCACAGGCGCTGGCTCGCTATGCGGAGGAACGTTACGCCGATTTCGGCCCGACGCTGATGGCGGAGCATCTGGCGCAGGAAAAGCTTGTGGTGGATCACGAGACGCTGCGCCGCTGGCGGGTGGCGGCGGGCCAGCATCCGGTGCGGCGGCGCAAGCAGCTGCACCGGCAATGGCGCGAGCGCAAGCCGAGCTTCGGGGCGATGGTACAACTGGACGGGTCACACCACGACTGGTTCGAGGGGCGGGGCCCCAAGTGTGTGCTGATGGTGATGGTGGACGATGCGACCAACCGGATGCGGGCGCGGTTCTGCGCCGAGGAGACGACGCGGGCCAGCTACGACGTGCTGGAAGGCTGGGGGCGCAAGCATGGCTTGCCGGGCAGCCTGTATGTGGATCGGGACAGCATCTACCGGTGCGAAGGCGTGGCCAGCATCACCGAACAACTGGCCGGGAAAGCGCCGCAGACGCAGTTTGGACGGGCGATGCAAGCGCTGGGGGTGGAACTGATCCTGGCGAACAGCCCGCAAGCCAAGGGGCGGGTGGAACGAATGAACGGCACGTTGCAAGACCGGCTGGTCAAAGCGCTGCGGTTGGAAGGGATCAGTGACATGGCCGGCGGGAACCGTTTTCTTGAGCGGAAGTATCTGCGGTCGTTTAACCGGCAGTTTGCGCGGGCGGCGGCCAGTCCGGTGGACGTGCATCGGGCGGTGCCGAGGAACTTGAATGAAGTATTGAGCTGGGAGGAGGAGCGCGTGGTGCAGTGCGACTGGACGGTGGCGTGTGCGGGGCGGCGATATCAGTTGGACCGACAACACGAGGCGTTGAGTCTGGTGCGCCGGAAGGTGACTGTGCGCACCCTGCGCAGCGGGCAAATCCAGTTGACGTACTGCGGCCGGCGCTTGAAGTGGCGTGCCCTGCCAGCCGGGGCCATGCGGAAGCCGCAGCCAGTGAAGCGACAGCCGAAGGTAAAAGCGAAACCGAAGAAGCCGACGACGGCTGGCCATCCATGGCGGCGGGATGGAGTGGGAACGGGGCGCCAGTTTTGGAGCGGGATAAAAGCAAAAGGCCGCGCGGCGCGGCTGGCGGAGCGGGACTCCGGTCAGCCTTCGCTACGCTCAGGCCTCCCTGCATCCCGCTCCGCCAGCCGGGGAAGCCGAAGAACAAAGAACCAACAACAAAGGGGACATTCTTTCGTGAGTTAACAGGGGGACATTTCTAAAGAGTTTTGACACCCCCGCGCATGTCACAATCAGGCTACGGGCGGATCTCGATACTGCCCCCAAAGCAGGAGGGGCAATGCGCCCGGCCAACAGGTCGCGGGGCTGTGTGCCCCGCGCGCTTGGCCGGCCAAACGCGGGTTAAGCGAATGGTAACGCTGGTAATTCGCAAGTTGCTGCGGGTCACAGACCCGCGCTCGTGCGCCTGAGAAGGCGGGAAGACAGAACGGTGGAAGTCCGTTCCTGTGCGGTGAAGAGCCGTGCGGTATTGAACCGTAACTGCGTCCCAGCAATGTGACGTGGAGAGCAACGGGGAGAGAACGACCAGTCCGTAACACAGGCTGCCCAGGCAGGCAGCCGCGGTGAACTCGATTCGGTCGGCGTGAGTGGGCGAGTCTGCGAGCGACTGACGAAGCCTGTAGCGACAGGAAAGACCTGTCACAGCCGGGACTGTCCCGGACAACACGCAGATGGTTGGAGACGGAATGGTTGGAAGTCAGCCTGCAATAATCAGGGAGACCCGCCAGTGCTGGATGGGCGCGTTGGGCAAATAGTTCGCGTGCTCGGCTGGCGGGAGTCAGAGCGTCCGTAGTAGCGGTGAAGCGGGTAACGACCGTGGAGCGAAGGGACGCAGGAAGGTGGAAGGATGGCAGACGGAATACCGGACGACCAACCAGCGAGAGTGCCCGCAAGGGCTAACCAACGGTGGAACTCGCCGAGCGCATATGACTTGGCGGGAACCGAAAGTCTGGCTGCCATCCTTGGGGACGAGGCGAAGAGCCGCTCCCTCTCGACAGAGTACCCACTGACTGGAAAGCCGGATGCGGGAGACCCGCCAGTCCGGTTTGGAGGGAGGGGGGGCGGCTATCCGCTCTCCCTACCCCTATCGGGGCAGTGGCAGGATGCGCCCTTCCATTTCAAATCGCCTACCCTGCCATTGGCAATTTGTCCGAAACCGGTTAAACTGACGCCATGAAACGAATTTTGCCGCTGTTGCTCGTCGTGGCCGGGGTGGTGTCCGCCCAGGCCAAAATTGTGACCAAGACTGTCAGCTACCAGCAGGGCGATACGCCCCTCGAAGGCTATGTGGCCTATGATGACGCCGTGGCCGGCCTCCGGCCCGGCGTGCTGATTGTCCACCAATGGCTCGGTCTGACCGGCTACGAAAAGCACCGCGCCGAAATGCTCGCCCAGCTCGGTTACGTCGCCTTCTGCGCCGATATTTACGGCCAGGGCGTCCGCCCCCAAAACATCCAGGAAGCCGGCGTGCAGGCCACCAAATATAAAACCGACCGCACATTGCTCCGCGCCCGCGTCAACGCCGGGCTGGCCGAACTCAAAAAGAACGAGCTCGCGGACCCCAAACGCATCGCCGCCATCGGCTATTGTTTCGGCGGCACGACCGTCATTGAACTCGCCCGCAGCGGCGCCGAATTGAACGGCATTGTCAGCTTTCACGGCGGTCTGGATTCCCCCACGCCCGCCGACGGCCGAAACATCAAGTGCAAAGTGCTCGTCTGCCACGGCGCCGATGATCCGTTTGAAAAGCCCGCCGATCTCACCGCCTTTGAAAGCGAAATGCGCGATGCCGGCGTGGACTGGCGCCTCATCATGTACGGCGGCGCGGTGCACAGCTTCACCCAGCCCAACGTCGGCGAAGCCATCCCCGGTGCGAAGTACAACGCCCGCGCCGACCAGCGTTCGTGGGCGGACATGAAGTCTTTCTTTGCCGAAATTTTTAACTGACGGCTAAACCGCCTCCATCATTGCGCCGGACGGTTGTTGCCGCCCGGCGTTTCATCCCCAAAATATCACATGCGCATCACCGGTGGCGAAGCTGCCCGGCGGATTCTGAAAGTCCCCAAAGGACTCGACGTTCGCCCCACGCCCGATCTCGTCAAACAGGCCGTGTTCAATTCCCTCGGCGCCCGGGTGGAAGGCGCCCGCGTATTGGAACTCTTCGCCGGCTCCGGCGCGCTCAGCCTCGAATGCCTCAGCCGCGGCGCCGCCGCAGTGATGTGCGTGGAGAAATCCCATCGTCATGCCGAATTCATCCGCAGCAACGCCGAGGCCGCCGGCTATGGCACCCTGCTGGAAGTGCGCACGCAGGACGTCTTTCCCGTGATGAGTCATCTCGCCGAAACCGGCCGCCAGTTTGATCTCATCCTGGCCGACCCGCCCTACGGCGAAAAAAATGTGAATCGCCGTTCCACCTCGTTCGCCCAGCAATTGCTGGATGACAAGCATCTGCCCAAACTGCTCGCCCCCGGCGGCCGCTTTGTGCTCGGCCACACCAAACGCGACACGCTCGAGCTCGTCGCCCCCTGGGTCGAGGCCAAGATGCTTAAACACGGCGATACCCTCATGCGGTTTCTGGAGATTGGCTGACTATGCGCTGGCGTTTTGAATGGGTCTATCGTTTCGCCCTGATCGCGCTGCTGGCCACCGCCGGCTGGGCGGTCTGGGCGGAAGTGTCGGGCAAAACCAATGCCCCCGCCGCCGGCAAGGCCGCCCCGGTTATGCCTGACAGTCCTACCAACGGGGTCGAACTGCACACGCTGACCTTCAATCTGGATCATATCGACTTCCTCCGGGAACACGATGCCCTCGGCCAGCCGCTGTGGAAATATCTCGCCTCCCTCATCTACATCCTGCTCGCGTTTTACACCGCCAAGCTGCTGGATTACATCGTCAACGTCTGGCTCAAACGCTGGGCCGCCCGCACTGATACCAAGTACGACGACCTCCTTTTGGAATTGTTGCACGGCCCGGTCAAAGTCGTCACCCTCGTCATCTTTTTGCAGGTCGGTCTCGGCATTTTTGAATGGCCCGAACGCGCCCAGCTTTATCTGTCGCGCGGCTTCATCGTCATTGTCGCCTGCTCCGTCACCTATGTGACCCTCAAGCTGCTGGATCTGCTGCTCAGCCTCTGGCGGGAACGGATCGTTTCCACCCAGGACCGCGTGTTTGCCGAACAGCTTTTCCCCCTGCTCCGCAAGGTCGCCAAGGCTGGTATCATCATCGCTGCCGCCCTGATCACCGCCGAAAATCTCCAGATCGAGATCAAATCCCTGTTGGCCGGCCTCTCCATCGGCGGCCTCGCCCTCGGCCTGGCCGCGCAGGACACCGTGGCCAACCTCTTCGGCGCCGTCGCCATTTTTCTGGACCGCCCCTTTTACATCGGCGACCGCATCAAGGTCGAAGGCGTGGACGGCACCGTCGAAGGCATCGGCCTGCGCAGCACCCGCATCCGCAATCTGGACGGCCATCACGTAACCGTGCCCAACAAGCTGATGGGCAACGCCATTATCACCAACGTCACGCGCCGCCCCAGCATCAAGACCGAGATCAACCTGGGCCTCACCTACGACACCCCGTCCGAAAAGGTCAAGCGCGCCACCGTGCTGCTGGAGGAAATCTTCCGGGCCAATCCCCGCACCCTCGATCTCATCATCAGCTTCAACAAGTTCGGCGATTCCGCCCTCAACATTCTCATCGTCCATGTCTGGTCCGGCACCGATGCCAAGGCGCACTTCGCCGATTTGCAGGAGTTGAATTTGCAGATCAAGCAGCGGTTCGAGGCGGAAAAGATTGAAATGGCGTTTCCCACGCAGACCGTGCTGCTGAAGTCGGAAGCAAAGTGATTTGCCTTGCCGGGACGATTCCGGCTAAATAAGACGATGGACAACCTGACCAACCTGATCTGGCACGACGGCAAATTTCTGGGCGTGACGTGGAACGTTTGGAAAGCGGTCGGCTGGTTTGGCAATGCCGTCTTCTTCTCCCGCTTCATTGTCCAATGGTATGCCACGGAAAAGCGGAAACAGGTGGTCGTGCCCCAGATGTTCTGGTGGCTGAGCCTCACCGGCTCCGTGACGCTGCTGGCTTACGGATTATTTTACCTCAAGGATTCCGTCGTCATCTTTGCCTACGCCTTCACCTGGATTCCCTACATCCGGAACATCATCATCCATCGCCGCCACAAGGCGGCCCATCGGGACTGCGCGTCCTGCGGCAAAAAAACACCGCCGCAGTCGAACTACTGTCCGAACTGCGGCGGCAAAGTGACGGTCTGAAGCTTACTTCTTGATGGCCGGGGCGCCGTTGGGTGCCAGCACGCCGTTGTGCTCGAGCAGCGGCACGATGTCCTTGTGTGTCTGGGAATACTGCACCAGCGAGGTGATCAAGCGCTGGATGCCCTGCTGGTTCTTGCCATAAACCTCCAGCACCTGGCGGGCCTGCGGGGCGACCGCCTCATAGTCCTTGTTCAGATTGGCCGCCTGGCGGTAAAAGAAAACTCCCAAAGTGCCGCTCACAAAAATGAGGGCGATCAGCAGGATCATTACCTGGCGTTCGAGAGAGGTTACCCGGCTGGAAAGGTCGCCGGCGGGGGCCGTAAAAGTGGTGGTTTCGCTCATGAGATTATTGTTTGGCGGAATAAGGTTGCAGCAGGCGGGTCAGTTCCGGATTGGGGGAGTGCTGATTGTAGGTGTTGAGTTCGTTCAGCAGCGTTTGCGTTTTCATCAGCAACGACTGCGCCTGGCCGGCCGCCTGGTTGAGCGTGCGGACTTTCGCCGTCCGCGACAGCGTCAGATACGCGCAACTGACCGCCAGCAGGACGAACACCGCCAGCACGATATTCAAAACCGTGTTTAAGGAATCTGATTTCATAATCGGCAAAATTCTACCGGTTTAACCGGCCATGTCCATGCTTTTTGCTCGGCCTGGCAGATTGGCCGGCCGGGGCTAAAAGGTCTTTCGCCGGCATCGGTTTATGACTTGAGCAGCTCCCGCCGGGCCGCCGCGAGCTCCTTTAATTGTTCCGGCGAAACCACCGGCGGCTGCAGTCCCAGCGCGTCAATCGCCTGCGAAACAATCGCGGAAACCGCCGCGCGGGCGATCCATTTGTCATCCGCCGGAATCACAAACCAGGGCGCCCAATCCGTGCTCGTGGCGTTGATCGCCTCCTGGTAGGCCTGCTGATATTCATCCCAGAAGCGGCGCTCCGCCAGGTCGGCGGCGCTGAACTTCCAGTTCTTTTCCGGTTGCTCCAGCCGTTCCAAAAACCGCCGCTTTTGTTCCTTTTTGGACAGGTTCAGGAAAAATTTCAGCACCAGCGTGCCGTTGGCCGTCAGATGCTTTTCCAACTGGTTGATGTCCTCATACCGCCGCCGCCAGAAGGCTTTGTCCCGCTTGCCGGGCGGCAGCTTCTGCCGCGCGAGAATTTCCGGATGCACTTTCACCACCAGCACCTCCTCGTAATAGCTGCGGTTGAAAATCCCAATGCGCCCGCGCTCCGGCAGGCACCGCGTGCAGCGCCACAGAAACGTGTGCTGCAACTCCTCGTCCGACGGCTTCTTGAAACTGTACACCTGGCAGCCCTGCGGGTTCAGGCCGGACATCACATGCTTGATCATCCCGTCCTTGCCCGCCGCATCCATCGCCTGAAACACGATCAGCACCGAGCGCGTCGCGTTCGCGTACAGCAATTCCTGCGCGTGCGTCAGCTTGTCCAGATTCGCTTGCACATCCGCGCGGGCGTCGTCCGTGAGCTTCTCCCCGCGCAGATGCTTGAGCGCATGGTGGTGGCCGAGGTTTGTGGGATAATCCGGCAGCCGGAATTTTTTGCCGGGTTTGATGCGGAACAGTTTGGCAATTTTGGCTCGTTTCATAAGTTTTGAATCGGGAGGCTGTGCCCAGCTTACTCCTCCCGCCCGTTTTGGCAATCATCGTTAAACGGCGGCCAGTCTGCCGCCGCCGCCCCGGCGCAAACAGGGATTGCCCCGGACGCCTAACCTTCACTATAGTGGCACCGCTTTCTCGACCTGGCGCTGACAGCCATCGCGTCTGATGCCGTCTGTCCGGCCCGCGGATGCCGCCAGGAAGGTCGGAGAGCCGGGAATCTTAATTTTATGCGCAAAGGCAGTCAGGCGGTCGTCACCACGGTTTTTGGCAACCAGATCAACAATCTGGACTACACTTTTTCAAGTTTTGCCCGCAACCGGCATATGGAGTTGCACGCCTTCATCATTGGCGACCGGCTGCCGGACCGGCAGGTGCCCGGAATTACATATCATCTACGTCCGTCGGACCCGGGCTTTTCCCACCCGTTTCGCGACTGCCAGCACCGCCGTTTTCTCTTCGCCGACGAACTGGACGTGGAATATGCCATTGTCGTGGATGGCACGGATGCCCTGTGTTTGCAGGACCTGCCGGAAATTCCGCAGCTACTGCGAGGCGCCAGTGTCGCCGGCTGTGTTGAATACAGTGGCGGCAGCCGGCTCATGTGCGGTCAAAGCTGCGCCAATTATATAAACGACGGCGTGAGCTTCTGGCATTTGCCCTCCTCGCGGAAAATTCGCGAAGCCATTGTCAAACGGGGCCGGTCCATGTTTCGAACCCTCTGGGACGATCAGGAATCGTTCAATGAAGTCATCCTGGTGGAGTATCCTGACGAACTGGTAATTCTGCCATGTCAGTACAATTACCGCGGCTTTCTGAATAAGCGTCACCGCGGCTGGGCCACCGTTTCCCATCTGGATGGCGTGAAAATCTACCACTGCCGACTTTGCATTGATGAAGCCAAGCGGTTGATGCCGTTTGCCCCCCAAGCCACGCTCAAGCCATTGCCGCCGGATACCGGGACCTTAACCACCTGGCAACAGCGTTTGCGGCGCTACCGGCACCGGTTCAAGCGCTGGGAATAAAGCGCCGGTGCGCAGCCTGACTGCCGGACCCTGGGCCATTAATCCCATTTGCCCACCGGCCGGAATTTTTTCCGGTTGCGCAGGGAATTCCCATGCCAGATGCCCCAGCCGATTTTGAGCACATTTTGCAAACGAGCGAGCCCCGGCAGAACCTTGGATAACGCCGGCCGCACGGGCTTATAGGGGTTTACCCCCGTCCGGGTCTGTTCCTCCCAGCGAACCGCATAATCGCTCTGTTGCGGCGTTTGCGTAAACATCGGCACTATCCGGGTGCGCCGCGCCTGTACCAGCAGTTGCAAGGGTACGGTGTTGTATAATTCCACGCGCGACCGGATATCCCGCGGATTGGCCACTTCATACCACCGGTTGTATGGGCCCACCACGTGCAAAATCATCCGTTCCACTTCAAACCCGTTGACTTCCGAAAGCACATTGTAAAACAGCTCCGGACTGAATTGGTAAAAACCGTGGCCGCACCAGTTATTGGCGCAAGTGTGGGTGATGAACCGGCCGCCTTCACGCACCATTTCCATACAGTTACGCAACGCCACGGGAAAATTAAAGACATGTTCCAGCGTCCCGCCGTCATAAACCGTATCGAACCGCTGTTTCAAATCATCCCGCACCGGCTGGTTCAAATCGTGGACAAATTCAGCCCCCTCGAAGTCGGAGACATCCAGGGCGGCCACACTCCTGGCTCCGAGGCTTTTAAAAACCGGCTCGGCATAGCCGGTATCCGGAGCGTCCGGCGCAAAGGCCGCATGCGGCAGTCCCGCCCGCCCCAGCACCTGCCGCAGCTTGGCGGGGTACACATTCAAATCCAGCCGACCGATCGTCAGGGTGTCCCCCAAGTTGACCCCCCGTTTTCTCGCGGCGATCAGAAACAAAACATCATTAATATCAAGCCCCATGAGTACCGCCATATTAGAGAATACCCAATCGGGCAGCAACATTGATTGAACATTTATCCCCGAATCGTTATCTTAATCTGGATAAACAAATGCCAACACTCATTGTTAACCATCACTTGGAATTCCGCTGAATGAAAATTACCCCTCAGGCTTCCCCTACCGAACGCAGCGGACTCTGGCCGGTCTGCATTCTGGCGCTCGTGCTGGTTTTGATCTTCTGGCGCAGCTTTACCCCCGGTTATGTTCACTTTTCCAATGACGGCCCCCTGGGGCAGCAGATGGCCGGCTGGCTCCAACTTCCAGGCGACTTTACGGGCGGCTGGGTCGATCTCAATGATATCGGCAGCAACGCCGGCACATTCCCGCTGGATTTGAACGCCTTGATCCGCTGGAGTTTGGGCCCGGTCGGCTATGCCAAATTCCTGCCGCCCGTCGCCCTGTTTATCTTGGGGCTTGGTGCTTGGACCTTTTTCCGCCAACTCAAACTCGCCCCGCTGGCGGCCGTGCTCGGCGCCTTGGCGGCGATGCTAAACTCCGTGTTCCTTTCCAGCGCCTGCTGGGGGGTCGCCTCCCAGCAGATCGGCGTTGGCATGGACTTTTTCGCCCTCGCCCTCGTTATGTCCAGTGACGACCGGACGCCCATGTCGCTCCGCTGGGCTCGATGGGCGCTGGCGGGTATGTGTGTTGGTGTCAACGTGATGGAAGCCTCCGACATCGGTGCCATTTTCAGCCTCTTTATCGCGGCCTATGTTTTCATCAAGTCCCTAGCCGATGGGCAAGGTTCCCTGGGTATTAAGGTTGGTCGCGGCGTTGCCCGGGTTGCGGTGGTGGCGGTTTTCGCCGCCTTTATTGCAATCCAAACCATTGTGTCATTGGTCACAACCCAAATTCAAGGTGTTGCCGGCATGGATTCAAACAAGGAAAGCGACGCTGCCCACTGGGACTGGGCCACACAATGGAGTCTGCCCAAGGCGGAAACCATCGGCCTGTTTGTTCCCGGGGTGTTTGGCTACAAAATGGATACGCCCAATAATATGCCCGAAATCTGGCAGGACGCCTACCGGGGTGGCCAGTATTGGGGCGGCATGGGCCGTTCCCCGGAAATCGACCGCTTCTTCGATAGCGGCAAGGATGGTCCCGCCCCGTCCGCCCCGAATCTCATCATGCGGTTCACCGGCGGCCAGAATTATGCCGGCATCACCGTGGCCCTCCTCGCCGCCTGGGCCATCGCCCAGTCCTTCCGGCGTAAAGACACGAGCGGCTTTACCCCCTCCCAGCAGAAATACGTCTGGTTTTGGGCTCTCGTGCTGGCTGGCTCCGTGGTCCTGGCCTGGGGCCGGTTCGATCCTTTTGGCCTGTATGCCCACACCATCTACAAACTCCCGTTCTTTTCCAGTATCCGTAATCCGGCCAAGTTCGTGCTCATCTTCTCGTGGGCCATCAGCATCCTGTGCGCCTATGGCGTGCATGACCTGAGCCGCCGCTACTTGAATCCCGCCGCTCCCATCGGCGATCTCTCGACTTGGTGGTCGCGTGTTGCCGGCTTTGACCGCAAATGGACACTTGCCACCCTTGGTGTGGTCGGTGCCAGCCTGCTCGGTTGGATGATTTATTCCTCGGAAAAGCCGACGCTGATTGGTTATCTCAACAAGGTCGGCTTTGGTGATGTGGAAACCGCCCAGCAAATCGCTGATTTCAGCGTTTCCCAGGTGGCTTGGTTTGTCGGCATTCTCATCGCCATCGTCGGCCTCATCATCTTGATCATTGCCGGAGTATTCGCCGGTCAGCGGACCAAGCTCGCCGGATATTTGCTCGGCGGTGCTCTCGTGTTCGACCTCTGCCGCGCCGACCTGCCTTTTGCCGTCTATTGGGATTACGTCCAGAAATATGAAGTCGGCACCCTGAATCCCATCGTCAAATTTCTGACCGAGCAGCCTTACGAACACCGTGTCATTTCCCTGCCCGGGCAGCCGTTCCAGCCCGCCCAAGGGATGGAAGCCTTTTCGGGTGTCTATGGCATCGAATGGCTCCAGCAATTGTTCCCCTACTACAACATCCAGTCCCTCGATGTCGTCCAGCGGCCGCGTATCAGCTCCGATATCGCCGCCTACGAATCTGCCCTGGCCCCGCGCTCCTATCAATCGCTCTACATGCTCGCCCGGATGTGGCAGTTGACCAACACCCGCTATCTGCTCGGGGCCACCGCCTGCACCCTACCCATGGGCACCGTGGATACGCTCTCTTTCCTCAACGATGGTTTTGATCCCGGCCTGCACCGTTTCAGAATTGCCCAACGCTTTGAAATTGAACCCAAGCCCGGCATTACTCAGCCGCGCCAATATTCAGACCTTACCGCCATTCCCAAAGACGATGGCCGCTATGCCCTGTACGAATTCACCGGAGCCCTGCCGCGCGTTAAGCTCTACTCCAACTGGGTGGTCAATACAAATGACCAGACCACGCTAGCCACGCTGGCCAGCACCAACTTCGACCCAGCCGCCACGCTTCTGGTGTCCTCACCCGTCCCCGTCGCCTCCCCCGGCACTACCAACGCCGGTACGGTGGATTTTCAAAGCTATGCCCCGAAACATATTGTCTTCAAAGCTCAGGCTGCCTCGCCGGCCGTGCTTTTGCTCAATGACAAATATGATGCGCAATGGTCCGTCACGGTGGATGGCAAGCCCGCCGATTTGTTGCGCTGCAACTTCATCATGCGCGGCGTCTATTTGACTCCCGGCCAGCATACGGTGGAATTCGATTTCTCCATCCCCCATCGGCCCTTGTATGTCACCCTGGCGGCGATTGTGATCGGGCTCGGTCTGTGCGGATTCGTATTTGTGGCCTCCCGGCGGCAGGAAGATTGATCCTTTGAAACAACAAACCCCGGAACCGGCGCACGCCACGTTCCGGGGTTTTGTTTTTCAGCCACCGCTCACGCTGACTGCTTCAGCTTGCGTTCCAGAATCTCGCCCACCAGGGCCGGGTTCGCCTTGCCCTTGGAAAGTTTCATCACTTGGCCCTTGAGCGAATTCAGCGCTGCCACCTTGCCCGCCCGGTAGTCTGCCACCGGATTGGGGTTGGCCGCAATCGCCTCGTCGCACAGCGTTTCAATTGCGCCGGTGTCGCTCACCTGCGCCAGCCCCTTCTCCTGTACGATCATCGCCGGGGCCTTGCCGGTTTCAAACATTTCCGCAAACACCTGTTGCGCCGCCGAACTGCTGATGGTCTTGCCTTCCACCAACGCCACCAGCTCCAGCAGTGCGGCCGGCGGAAATTTCAAATCCGCAAACGAAAGCGGCGTCACATCGGCCGCTTCCACGCCCATGGCCTCCTGTTCCGCCTGCGCCTTCGCATTGGCCTCGGCGAGCTTGGACGAGAGGTTGTTGATGATCCAGTTGGCCACGGCCTTCGGCGTCTTCGCCTGCCGCGCGATGCCTTCAAAATAAGCGCCGAGCGCCGGGTTGCTCTTGAACACCTCGGCATCGCCCGCCGGCAGCGTGTAATCCTGCATCAGCCGCTGCTTGCGGGTGAGCGGCAGTTCCACCACCAGCGACTTCACCGCCGCCAGCCATTCGTCCGTCGGCGCGAGCGGCATCATGTCCGGTTCCGGAAAATAACGGTAATCATGCGCGTCTTCCTTCGTGCGCATTTCCTCGGTCACACCGGCCACATCATCCCAGCGGCGCGTGGACTGGATCAGCTTGCCGCCCTTTTTCACCACTTCAATCTGGCGGGGGATTTCATATTCCAGCGCGCGGCGCACGCCGGAAAAGCTGTTCATGTTCTTGATCTCGATCTTTGCGCCCAAGGTCGTGGTGCCGACCGGCCGCACGGACACGTTCACGTCGCAGCGGACCATGCCCTTTTCCATGTCGCAATCGCTGATGCCGCCTTGCAGTAAAATATCTTTCAGCGCATTCAGATATTCATACGCCATGTCCGCGCTCGTGAGATCCGGCTCGGAAACAATTTCCATCAGCGGCACGCCGGCGCGGTTGAAATCCACCCCGCTGTGACGTTCAAAGTGCGTGCTTTTGCCCACGTCTTCCTCGAGATGCGCGCGGGTAATGCGCACGCGCGCAATGCCGCCGTTGAATTCAAAGTCCACCCAGCCATTCGCCGTGCTCGGCTGATCGTATTGGGTGAGCTGGTAATTTTTCGGCGCGTCGGGATAAAAGTAATTCTTCCGGTCGAATTTCGCGCGGCGCGGGATGGTGCAATTCAGCAGGTAGCCGGTCAAAACCGTTTTGCGCAGCGCCTCCTCATTGGGCACCGGCAGCACGCCGGGCAGGCCCAGGCAGACAGGGCAGACATTGGTGTTTGGTTCCGCGCCATACTGGTTGGCGCAACCGCACCACATCTTCGATTTGGTTTTTAACTGGACGTGTGTTTCCAGCCCGATGACGGCTTCGTATTCCATTGCGGGGGGAAATTTAACCGGAGACGCCCTCGGATGCACCCGGATTTTTCAGGTTAATGCGAATTAGGGGAGAATTTTGACTTTGACCCGTGGCGGTGGGCAGCTTGCCGGCCGTAGCGCCGATGCTTCTCGCCCGGCGGAAATGGCTGCCCCACCTTAAGCCCTGACAAGGCAGTTGAAATCAATTCTTAACCACGGATGAGTACGCATTCCAAACCGACCAACCATTAAGTGCCCCAAGCCCATCCCCCAATAACCGCCGCCGACCGGGTTACCGCCGCCAGCCACCGCGATAGCCCACCCAGCCGCCACAACCGGGACCGCGATAGCCGCCGCCAATATAGACCACCGAAGACGGCCAGCAGCTATTGAAGCCCAGATAATGCCGGGGATAGGTATAGTAGGTATAAACGGGCGGCGCCGGAATCACATACACCGATACCGACGAAGCCGGCGCACACACTGGTGCCGGCGTGACATAGGTGGTGGTAGTCGTCGTGGCAGTTTGAACCGGCGCGGCGGACGGGGCCACGTCAGCCGTTCCCGAGGTGGCGCGGCTGGGCTGGTTCAGCATCGCCGTCAGCACGGCGTCCGACACGCCCTGCTGCTTGAGATAAATGATCTGGCTGGCATCCAAGCCATAGCCGCTGCCGGAATTTTGAATGTAATTAATGATCGTGGTGTCGCCCACATTCGCCTTGGATAATTGCACCACGTCATTCACACCATAGGACAAAGCGGGGGTGGACGTGGTTGAAGTGGCGGTTTGCGCGCCGGCCTGACCGGCAGTCAACATTACTATCGCCGCAACCATAACACCGGTCCATGACCGGCACAGAAAGCAGTTTTTCATAATCAGTACCTTTCGTTAGCCTGATACCGCAGCATCGCGCCGCTGGCTTGGGTTGTCAAATGAGAAACCGCCATTGCAACCACCCGCCGCATTGCTCTATTTATGCTGCAAATGCAATGCTGTGCATCGTTGGAAACGTTGCTTTTCAGCATGGTGGCACCATAAAAGACGGTCAAACGACAAAAACAGACGGTGCTGAGGCCAGCCGGAGGAAATACAACTTGGTATCCAAGTTGCTTGATAAGTCACAGCTAACAAATCAGAAGATAAGCCTAACCAAAAAAGCCATGAAAACCAGCCAACTGAATAAAGTGACTCGGACCATTGCCGGTGTCGCCTTCGTTGCGCTGGCCACCGCCCCCACGCTGCACGCCTCGCTCAGCGCGAACCTTAATGTGGCGGCCGACCAGAATCTCCTGTCGCTCGACAACGCCCAGCAGAGTCTCAGTCAGTTGAGCACCGGTTTCAATATTTCCAGCGCGGCGAACAACGGTCAGGCGCTTTACATCCAGACCTCCCCGCTGCAACAAAGTATTTTGCAGTTGTTTGGCGGTCAGCAAACTCTTAGCCAGGATGGCGTGGCCCAGTCGAGCCTCAGCCAGTTGAGCGTCGCCCAGCAGGATTCCCAGCCCGTCCTGCAACTGCTTGGCGACCAGAGCGGCAATAAAATAAATTCCGCCCAGGACAATGCCGCCGGTTTGCAATTGGACAACACCCAGCAACGCCTGTCCACCGGATTGCGGATCAACCAGGCGGCCAGGATAACAACGGTGTGCCCAGCCTGAACCAGTTCATCAAGACCGGCCTGGCGCAGAGCCTGCAAAATGCCGGCGCCCTGCAGGGCGACCCGAACAAGGTGTTGCTGAGCAGCCGCCTGACCGTCACCGCCTGCCTCGGCCTGGCTCTCATCGCCGTCCGCAAAAACAAAAATGCCGCAGTCTGATAAACGCTAAAATCTTCGCAGTCATACCTCCACCGTCGTGCCTCTCAACCGGGCACGACGTTTCTTTTGGTGTGATTGCCAGGAAGCGGCAGCGGGCACGGCTCTCGGATTTAGGGGCTCGGGTGGGGCTTGGCGAGGGCGCTTTGAAGATGGCAACGGGTTGCCGCGACGCGGCGCGGCGATCATGGCGGTGTGGGACACCGCAGTCCACAGGGCAACTGGTCGCGGTGGTTTTATAGGATCAGGATGCTTACCCTATTTAACTCCAGTTTTCAGGTTTATCGCTTGATTCCAGACGTTAGCCGGCGCATGTTCGACGTATGCAGATGATTGAGGAACGGCACAACTTCTGCCGCGCCAAAGCTACCGGGATGCAGCCCACATGAAGACATTTGTTGCATTGTTGTTTGTTCTAGTCGCCACCCATGCCTGGGCCATGCGACCCACTTATGATTCTGTGCGCGCATCGGTCGAAGAGCAAAACCCAACGAATGCGACTCCGGCGTCAGAGAGAATATTTGTCAGCCATAATTACACCGATGGCGCAATTGTGCATTTTCGGGAGGGTATTACGCTTCGAGAAATTATTAACGAGACCAAGCTCGGGGACAAAGATGTCAACGTGATTGTTTTGCGAAGCCCTAACAATACGACGATGGATAAAGCAGCTTGTTTTGAAACTGTGAAACCATCGGATAAGCCGCCATTTGTCTTAAAGCGCGAAGACGTGATTTATTTCTCAGACGGGTATTATTGAACATGACGAGACAGCGGCCACCTTGAAGCAAAGACAGCTTGCGTGGTTCACGCCCCAATTCGAAACCCGCTCAGTTCACGTTAGGCCGATACCACGATATGCAACCAGGACGATATTTTTGGACGAAAATCCCTTGGTGGCTTTTGTTTGTCGCCGCCCCTCGATCGGCTGCTTTTTTACGCCGGCGCTGGCTGGTTGGGGAAGCGTTCTGGTTTGCTGCCGGCTTGGGCGCGATCTCGCCATTTTTCAACGGGATATGTTTCCACTTGCTGCCATTGCCCGTTGTTCCATTTGTTTTCTTTCCGTTTCTTGCCGGTATGGTTTCGCTGCTTTACTGGAAAGTTGCCCGCGGATTTTTTCGGGTGGACAAGGCAGCAATGTTAGGGACGTTGGCGGCAGGTTTTTTGTGGGTTGCGGGCGCAATCGGTTCAGGATGGTGTTTCTACCATCATGTTTGCATGTGCGGCCACATGGAGCATTCGCCATACCCGGCATGGCATTACGCAGTGGATATTGGCTGGGCTTTGGCGGTTTTTGGAGCCGCTGTTTGGATGTGTTTGCTTCGGGTATCGTTTGGTATTTGCTTTACCACGCTGTCAGCGTATTTGATCTCATATCGGTTTATTTTCGAAAGCTTCGGCGGGCTCTATGGTTGGAGCGGATTTGCCTTTCCATTATGACCCGGCCTTACTCTATGAAAAACGATATATTCTTGGGTTTGCTGGTTTTTCCCACGGCCGTATTGGCGAGCCTGGTCGGTCAGCCTTACGACAAATCTAAGTCGCCGACACTTCCGTTACCATCCGCATATCAGCTTGCTGTCGCCGCGCTTGGTTCAACCACCAATCAGTTTCATTGTGTCGGCGCGAGCATCACCACCGATTTCGGCGCACCGAGATGGTCTTTCACATTTTACTCCACTAACTCGCCGCCAAGATGGAAGTGCATGACGGTCGATTTTGAAGGCAAAACAGAGGCAGATAATGGATTTCGATAAGCAGAGGAGGGTCGCTGAAGGGGGCGGTCCATCGTATCGTGCTCTTTGCCGACGATGCGGTTAATATTTTGGTTGATCATTCCTTACTCCCTCTTTTGTCCATGCTCGGACAAATTTTGACAGTTCACGCAATGCTTTCGCATAGGTTGTGCGCATTGCATATACAATGCATAATAGCTTTTACGGGGAATTTAAGTAGGCTTGACTTGAAGTGGTGGGTTGTTAACGTTGAAACAGTCAGATTTGGCCGGTATTTAGATAAATTTTTAGCTTGGCATGCCAGTTGCTTAAATAGTGGTGTCAGTTGAGTCAACCAACAACCTTAACCTAAACAGCAAATCATGAAGCCAAACAAAATCAATTCCTTGCAGCGCACGATCGCCGCCATCGCCTTAACTATTCTGGTCGCCGCTCCCGCCATTCAAGCCGCGCCGGCGGACGCCAGCGGCGGTGGTGTGGTTTCCCCGGTGCAATCACCGGCGGACTCTTACAATCTGGCCACGCCGGATCCCGTGATGCTGGCCGGCTCGGATGCCGCCTCCCAGAGCTTTGATAAAACAGTGCTCCCCAGTCTGACTTCCTTCGTCAAGGCGAACCTGCCTGAAACGGTCAACAATACCAAGAGCGCCGCGTTCGAGGTGGATCCCAACAACATTGTGCTGGCCAATAACACGGCCGTGCGGGCTTATTTTGTGTCGGAAGGCGCCATGTATCACAACGCGGTGGGCGTCGATGCCGTGGCTCCGGGCAAGGCCGGTCCGCAAAGCTGGTGGGATGAAGTGACCAGCCCGACGGCCAAGACCGTGTTCGCCGATGCGTCGAGCAGCGAAGGCGGTTTCTCATCCAGTCCTTATGGCACCCGCACCACCACCGACCCGGTGTTGCCGGGCGACTTTGTAAATCTGGGCAATTACTCCGCCGGCACCAAGCTGGATTTCTTTCTGATGGCCAACGGCGCGGATCAGTCCTGGTCCCCGATTTATTCGACCGACCCTTCGTTGAACAACGACGGTTTCAGCCAGCATGTGGCGGCCTTCACCACGCACATTTTCGCGGTGCCGCAGTTGAACAGCCCGTACCTGTTTCTCACGTTTGAAGACCAGTGGGGCGGCGGCGACCATGACATCAACGACACGATCATTGCCTTGGATGTCGGCACGGCCACGGTGAACGCCCTGCTGGCCACGCCGGAACCGGCCATGCCGCTGACCTTTGCGGCCTGCCTGGGCCTGGCCTTGATCGCGGTGCGCAAAAACAAAAAAGCCACCGCTTAAACCCGGCGGCCATTAATCACCAACCAACCCCGCCGGAATTGCCGGTATGAAAATAAAAATCCTCATCGCTGTCGTCGTGCTCGCCCTGCTGGGCACGGCGGCTTTTTTTGGTCTCAAAGCGTGGCGCAACAGCGTGGCTGTGAAACAGGAGCAGCGGGCTTTTGACCGGGCGGAGGAATTGATCCGCGAAGGCCAGCCGGATCAGGCGTATCAACTGGTGCGCACGCAGCAGCGGCCGAAGTCGAAACTGGACTGGGGCTCGGTGGAGGTGGAAGCTTATGCCGGCATGCGCGATGCCGCCCGGCTCGCCCATGTGTTTGAAACCGCGCCGGCGCGGGTGCTGCACAATGAGGAGGCTTCCCTGGTGCTGGCCCGCGCGTACATGAGCGGCCGCAATCCCACCCAGTATAATAAGATCCGGCCGGTCTGGAAGGGCCACGAAACCCGCAAAGATGACTGGCTGGCGCTGGACAGCGATTTGTTGCTGGTGGCGGGCAAGCCCAAGGATGCGGAAAAATTGTTGCGGTCGCAAACCCTGACCGGCAAAGCCGAAGCCGCCCGCCTCGAACGGCTGTCGCTGCTGGTGGCGAATCGCGATCTGCCCCAGGCCTGGCAACTGCTGGCCGATGCCACGGCGCTCGACCCGAAGAATTCGGAGTTGCGTTCCTTCCGCGCCCAGATTTTGGAAACCGCCGGCAAGCCCGAGGCGGCCCGGGTGGAATATACGGCGGCGCTCGCGGCCGACCAGAAGAACCCGCTGCTGCGCGATCAGTTGGCCGAATTTTTCTTCCGGCAGGGCAATTATGATTACGCCCTGAAGTTGTGGCAGGCCTGCCTCCCGGACCCCACGTTTGATTATGTGTGGCTGAAAACGGCCTTTTGGGGCCGCATGATTCATCCGGTGGAACTGGATGGGTCCAAGGTGTCCGACGGCGACCTGCAACCGCTGGTGCGCTGGGTGATTGAATTGCCGGCCGGCCAGTTTGGCGACACCAACTCCTTTGCCCAGTTGCCGCAGGCGCGGAACTATCAGGGGCAGCGGCAGGAGGTCTTCTGGCTGCGCGTGGCGGATGCGCTGCAGCATCACCGGGAACGGGAAGCGGCGCAGTTGCTGCAATTCAACTCCTTTCATGCCCGCTCCTGGCAGCCGGACCTCGAGTCCGCCCTGGTTCGCATCCTGCATTATCGCTACAAGAAATCCTTCAATCCGGAAGGTTACTTTTACACCAGCGCCACCGCGGCCACCAACCAGCACCAGTTTTTCACCGCCTTGCAATCTCTGGCCGCCCAGGAACGGGCGGATGGCCGCGTGACCGTGCCGGCCGATTTGGATGCGCTGCTGCGCGGACCGGACGCCTTTGCCGCCGCCTTCATCGCCGCCGGCTGGCGCGAAGCCGCCTTGAATCTGTGCGACGTCGCTACCACGCCCACCAATGAACCGAGCTGGTTTGCGTATGGCATGGCCGAGGCCTTGCGCCTGAATCAGAACAACGCGGCGGCGGAAAAATTCATTGCCCGCCAGCAACCCGACCCGGCCTTGAAGCTGCTGACCGCCGAAATGCTGGTGGCGGATGGCAAGACCCAGGAAGGCGTGAACCGCCTGCCGGAGCTGGCCAAGCTGAACACGCCGGTGGGTTACCGCGCCAGCTATTTGCTGGCCCTTGCCTCCGTGGATGCAAAACAATATGACACCGCCGCCAAATGGGTGCGGCAAAATCCCCTGCTGGCCAACGAGCTGTCCGGCCAGGAATTGCTGGCGGACATTGCCTTGCGTTCCGGCCAGATAGCGCAAGGCGAGGCGATTTACCGGACGATTGCCGACACCTCCTTGCAGGCCAAGACCTACTTTGCCCGCAAAGCGTTTAACCAGAAAAACTGGAAGCTGGCCCGGGAATTGACGGGTCAACTGATCCGGCAGGCCCCGGATGCGCTCCAGTACCGGGCCAATCTGGCGGAAATTGACCGTGCGGAAGCCGCCGCGACCGCCGTGAAAAAATGAACCGCAAAGATTACGGCTGGCTGGCCGGATTACTCGCACTGGCCGTCCTGATCTGGCTGCGCGACCGCTCGTGGCTGTCGGCGCCGGAGGAAACCGTGCCGTTGTTTGCGGCGCTGCCCCTGTTTTTTTTGCTCGGCGGCGGCCGGGCGATTCTGGTGCGGACGGCCACGGTTCCGGTTCCCACCGGCCCGGTGCTGACCGGTGCGGTTTTGCTGGTCGCCGGCCTGGCGCTGAACATTACTATTTTACTGGCCCTGGCGTGGACGGTTTTTTTCCGAACATGGCTGGTCAGCCGCACGGCCCCGGAAAAGCTGGTTCCCCTGCGCCGTCTGCTGGTGCTGGCCTTGCTGGCGTTTCCCTGGCTGTCCGAGGATTTGCCGCAATTGGGCTGGTGGTTCCGGCTCTCGGCGGCGTGGACGGCGGGGCATCTTTTTCAAGCGGCCGGCTTTGGGGTGACCCGCGAAGGCACGGACTTGGTGGTGCAGGGATTGCCGGTATCGGTCACGGCGGCTTGCGCGGGGCTTAAAGCCTTGCAGGCGATGCTCGTGGCGGGTACGGTGCTGGCGTTCGCGCAACTGGGCGACCGGCGGGGTTACTGGGTGGCCGTCCTGTCGCTGCCGGTGGTGGCGTGGAGCGCGAACACGTTGCGCGTGATTGTTTTGAGCACGGTGGCGCTGACCTATGGCACCCCGGCCGCCCAGGGCTGGTTCCATGAATGGGGCGGTCTGTTTGCGCTGGTGGCCATGTTCGCGCTGTGCTGGGGAATTTTTGCCGCGTTCCGTCGCTGGCTGCCCAAATGAAAAGCGTATCCCACATTGTCTGGGTGGAGACCGTGGTGGTCGTTTTCGCCGCCTTGCAGGCGCATAGTCTGCTCACGGCGTGGCTGGATTCCCCCTATGACCGGGCGGGTTCCGTGGCGTTTCTGCTGTGGCTGTCGCCGGCGGTGCACATGTTGTGGCGGTACCAAGGCCGGGGTCCGACCAACCGCCCCATGGTTTTGACGGCCTTGGGAATTTCCCTGGCCGGCGGCGTTTGCAATCTCAATGTGTTAAAATACGCGGCCTTGGCGCTGGCGATTGCCGGTCGCTGGCCCATGCGGGGGATGAGAGAAATTGGCTGGCTGGCCTTGAGCCTGGCTTGGATGCCGGTTTTCGGAGTGGTGCTCGGGGCGCATGCAAACACGCCCGTGTGGGCGGCCAACACCGCCCGCATCACCCTTGGATTGGCCGCCGCGATCCTCGGATTGTACGAAGGCAAAAGAACCGATAACAAACCATGAACGATCTAAAGCGCCGCTGGCTCTGGCTGGCCCTCTGTCTGGTAATGGCCATCAGTTTACTGTGGGAACTGGTGCCGCGTTCCGATGCCACCGACCGCCTTAATCGGCTGCCCGTTTCCGGCTTTCATTTGTTTTCCCGCGACATTCCTTTGAACCAGGTGGAGGCGGATATTTACCGGGGCGCCAACGTTCGCAAGCGCCTGTATCAGGTCGGTCACGAAAAATTCATCCTCATTGCCATTGACGGCACCCACGACCGCCATGCCGTGCACGATCCCAAGTATTGCTTTGTCGGCGGCGGCTGGCAGGTGGGAACGGATCGCACCCTGCCGATCCCGGGCGGCGAGGCGCGCCTGCTCGAATTGACCAAGCCGGGTGGAAACGTGGAAATCATGTACTGGATTTCCGACAATCACGTGCGGCACGGGTCGGCGATGCGGGCCTGGTGGCAAAGCACCCTGCGCCGGCTGACCTTCGGCCTTTCCGGCGAGGAGCCGGTGATCTTCATTCTGCAGCCCCTGCCCGGCACGACGGTCAATTGGGAAAATGTCGGCCACGAATTTCCCGCCCTGTTTGAGATATAATACCACTTCCCGTTTGGAATGGCAGCGGCGGGCTCGCAAGGAGCGCGGGCTTCAGCCCGCTGCAATGACCAAAACGGTCAAGCGCCAGCACGTGCCAGCCCGCCTTCATTTTGGACGCTGAAGCGGCGTGAACGCCGCGCTCCGCTCGCGCCTCGCGAGGGCGACCCTGATGTACGGGGTCATAGTGCAGTTTCAAACGGCAATTGGTATAAAACCGAAAACCGCCGGCGAATGCCGGCGGTTGGCGGTATGAAATCCACTTGGGCTGATTATCAGCCAATGCCGACGCGTTCGCCGGCCTTGCGTTTCTTGTACTGTTCCTTGATCCACTTGTAGGTGGCGGCCAGCCCTTTGTCCAGGGTCGTGTCCGGTTCCCAGCCCAGCACCTGCTGGATGAAGGTGTTGTCCGAGTTGCGGCCCGCCACGCCCTTCGGCGCGTTCAGGTCGTACTTCCGGTTCATCTTGGTGCCGGCGATCTTCTCAATCTTGCTCAGCAGTTCATTGATGGAAACCAACTCACTGGAGCCGAGGTTGATCGGCGTGGCGATCAGTTCGTCGCAATGCGTGATTTTATCAATGCCCTTCACGCAGTCGTCAATGTACATGAAGCTGCGGGTCTGGCTGCCGTCGCCCCAAATGGTGATGTCCTTGGCGCCGGTGTCCACGGCCGCGATCACTTTGCGGGACAGCGCGGCGGGAGCCTTTTCGCGGCCGCCATCCCAGGTGCCGTGCGGTCCGTACACATTGTGGAAGCGGGCGATGAAGGTCTTCATCCCGCGTTCGTGCCAGTATTCCTCGCAGAACATTTCGGAGATCAGCTTCTCCCAGCCGTAGCCGCGTTCGGCCATGGCGGGATAGGCGTCGGATTCCTTCAATGCGCGGACTTTCGGGTCCTTTTGCAGCAGCGTGTTGTAGGCGCAGGCCGAGCTGGAGTAAAAATAACGGCGGGTGCCGGCGCGGTAGGCCGCCTCGATCATGTTCGTGTTGATGAGAATGCTGCGGAGGCATTCCACGCGGTTGCGTTCGATGAAGCCCATGCCGCCCATGTCGGCGGCGAGGTTATAGACTTCCACGGCCCCTTCGCACACGCGCTTGCAGTTGTCTTCGAGGCTGACATCCAGACAGAGGTTCTGAACGCCGGGCACATGCAGGTACCATTCATACAGGGGCTTTTTGTCCACGGCCCGGATGTTGGTAAAACCTTTCTTGCTGAAATACAGGGCGAGGTTGCCGCCGATAAAACCGCCCGCACCGGTGATGACAATCAAATCATTCTTCTGCAGCGGCGGGTCCTTCTCTACGACTCTTTTAGTTTCCATGTTAGGTTGATCAATTGGGTGTTATGATTCCGGCCGGGCCGGATGGTTACTGGCAAAAAGTATATGGCGGCGGCCAAATTAAAAAGACAAAAACAGTCAGGGCTTTTCGGAGCGGCAAACGGCCAGGGCGGTCCAG